>WNFC01002524.1_pt1 | contig 19689 bp, 18 predicted proteins | sample 5400541 | NCBI WGS metagenome assembly WNFC01 (sample SAMN13153342, study PRJNA577476) | soil metagenome | isolation source: 120 cm saprolite under Douglas fir tree site 2 hole 2 replicate 1 | place: USA:California | collected 2015-04-18 | reverse complement strand
CGCCGCCCGCGCGGCATTGCTTGCAGAGCAAACCATGAAGTCTGTGAAGGATATCATTGGATTCATCCACCGCTAAGGTAAGTTGGCCGACCCTCGGTCCGCGCCCTACGCTTCCTGGGAGCGCGGGCGTCCCGCCCGCGGTGTTCACAAGAGCGGGCAGATGCCGGGGCTCCTCGGTCAAAGAGCGGGCGGGACGCCTGCGCTCCCAGGGAAGGCGAGGGCTTCTCCTGTACTGCGACGACGCGTCGTGGCACCATTGCGCTACGTGCGCCGATCGCGATTTAAGGGGTGGCGGCGTCCCCAAAAGGTTCAATGAGCCGGTTCAATGAGCCGTAAGCGAAGGAGCTACGAGGCCGGTCACAAGGCGAAGTATCTCGTGATCATCGACGACACGCCCGAATGCGACCGCGCCATGTATTACGCGAGCCGCCGCGCCGCACGCGTCGGCGTCAGCGTCGTGTTGCTGCGCGTCATCGAAACCCGCGATCATGGCCAGCAGTGGCTGGGCGTCGCCGACATCATGCGCGCCGAGGCCCATGAGGAAGCCAACGCCAGACTGGCAACCTTTGCGGCACGCTCGAACGGCATCGCCGGCATTACCCCGGAATGCGTGATCCGCGAAGGCGAGGTGGCCGAAGAAATTCTCAAGCTTATCGAGGAAGACGAGGATATCGCCGTGCTGGTGCTCGCCGCAGCGGTGGACAAAGAGGGGCCGGGACCGCTGGTCTCCCATCTCGGCAGCACCGCCGGCACCTTTCCGATTCCGGTGGCGATCGTGCCTGGGCATTTGAACGACGACGAGATCGATGCGATGAGTTGAGCTTTGGCGCAGCTGTTGACCTGTCCGGCCGAAACTCCCATGTTGTTGATTGTACGTTGTTGATGTCCTTGGGCCTTGAACCCAACGCGGCAGTGGAGAGTTTTGAGATGTTCATCCAGACCGAGGCGACGCCAAATCCCGCCACCCTGAAATTCCTGCCCGGCCGGCCGGTATTGCCCGACGGAGTCCTCGACATTCCGAGTGCCGCGGATGCAGCGAAATCGCCCCTGGCGGAACGGCTGTTCGGCGTGCCGGGCGTAGCGGGAGTGTTTCTCGGCAGCGACTTCATCACGGTGACGAAATCCGATGCGGAGTGGCAGCATATCAAGCCCGCGATTCTCGGCGCCATCATGGAGCATTTCATGTCGGGCGCACCAATCGTCAGCGGTGCGATGGAGGCGGCTGGAGACGACGAATTTTTCGATAGCGAGGACGCCGAGACGGTCGCCATCATCAAGGAACTGATCGAGACCCGCGTGCGGCCGGCCGTCGCCAATGACGGCGGCGACATTACCTTCCGGGGCTTCAAAGATGGCGTCGTGTTTCTCCACATGAAGGGCTCATGTTCCGGTTGCCCATCCTCGACCGCAACCCTGAAGCATGGCATTCAGAACCTGCTGCGTCATTTCGTGCCGGATGTGGTCGAAGTTCGACCCGTATGATGGTCGGGAGGGAGCCGCGGTCGATCCGTTGCGTGTCCTTGCCATAGATACGGCGCTCGAGGCCTGCTCAGCTGCGATCCTCGATACCGAGCGTGGGGACCGGGTGACCAGCCGATCCGTGCCCATGATGCGAGGCCATGCGGAAGCTCTCGTGCCGCTGATCGCGGCCCTAATGAGCGAAGCCAATGTGCAGTTCAGCGACCTCGATCGCATTGCGGTCACGGTCGGGCCTGGCAGCTTCACTGGCCTGCGCGTGGGCGTGGCGGCTGCCCGCGGGATTGCGCTCGCGACCGGCAAACCCGCGGTCGGTGTCACGACGCTGGCGGCTCTGGCAGCGCCCTTCTTCGCGGCGGATGAGAGCAAGGCAGTCCTTGCCGTCATTAACGCGCGACATGACCGGGTCTACATGCAGTTGTTTGGTCCCGGCGGACGCAGCCTGGTTGCGCCCCAGATCGCCCCGACACGCAACGCGATTCGTGCCGCCATGGCGAGCCCGACCCGTATTGTGGGGAATGCCGCCAAACTGATCGAGGAAGCTTGGCCCGGCGATGAGCAAAGGCCGCTGTTGGTGAGCCCCGTGCGCGCTGCGGATGTCGCGTGGGTTGCGAGACTTGGAGCGGCAGCCGACGATTTGACGGCTCCGGTGAGACCGCTCTATCTAGGCGATGCGGATGCGCATCCGCAGGAGGCGGGGATTCTGCCGCGGCGATGACTTTTCCGTTCTTCGTCATCTCGCCTTGGGCGTGGCTCAGTTGGTTGTCGGGCGCTTCGGCGTCCTCGGTGTCGCCCGCCGGAACGCGGGACGCGGAACAATTTGCCTCACTGCATGCCGCCGCGTTCGGGCGGGGTTGGAGCAGCGAGGAATTTGAGCGGCTGTTGATCGAGCACAATGTGGTTGCCGATCGCGCCATGTCGGGACCTCGCCTCGCCGGATTCGTGATCTCGCGATTGGCGGCCGATCAGGCCGAGATCCTGTCGATCGCAGTTGCGGCGCCCCATCGCGGGCGGGGGCTCGGGCGCAAATTGCTCGACGTCCATTTGCGCCGCCTCGCCATCTACGGGATCAACTCGGTGTTCCTCGAAGTGGACGAACGCAACATTCCGGCTCGCCGCCTCTATGCGGGATTGAGATTTCGCGAGGTGGGCCGCCGCGACAGCTACTATGCGGATGCCGGCAATGAGGGTGGGACTGCGTTGGTCTTGCGGCACGATCTCGCGTGACCCGGTCAGGTTTAGTCCCCGGTCAGTGCCTCATGGTGCCAGGGTGGGTTGCGCCACCGGATCCGGCCGGAGCTTGCCATCGGGCCGGCCCAACGGGTCCGGCCTTTGGCCGGCCCGATGGTAAACTCAACCCACCGTCGGCCTTGCCGCTAGAAGGCCCTGATGGGTTTCGCCATCGCTCAACCTATCCTAGGGGCGATAATTCGCGCGGCGCGGATCAAGTGGACGAATTTTCGTCATTACTTTAGAATAATTCTTACAAGATTGAGAACCACTCATTCGCTGCGGTATCCAGGGACAGCACTCGGAACGATGGCAGCCAACGTGACGCCCGTGCAACCCAATCACATCGAGGCTCAATGCGTCGCCAAGGGTATGCGCATGACCGAGCAAAGACGGGTCATTGCACGCGTCCTGTCCGGATCCGAGGATCACCCGGACGTCGAGGAATTGTTTCGCCGGTGTGCTTTGATCGACAGCCGGATTTCGATCTCGACGGTCTACCGCACCGTGAAGCTCTTCGAGGATGCCGGCATTGTCGAGCGGCACGACTTTCGCGCCGGCCGGGCGCGCTATGAGCAATTGCGCGAAAGCCACCACGACCATCTCATCAATCTGCGCACCGGCGAGGTCGTCGAGTTCGAGTCCGTGGAAATCGAGCGTCTGCAGGCCGAAGTGGCGCGTCGGCTCGGATATCGCCTGGTCGATCACCGACTTGAACTCTACGCGGTGCCGCTGGACGATAAGCCCAAAGGCTGACAAGCGTTCGCCGGCCTACGCCGGTGCGGAGTATGAGGGGCAACAGTCGTGGCGATTCCTGGACCGAAGCCCGGATGGAGCCACCGGGTCCGGCCTTCGGCCGGCCCGATGATAAACTCAGCGTAATCCGGGATGGGCTGACCCCGCATTACGCTGCGCTCCATCCGGGCTACAAGGCCGCCACGGCACAAGACACAGGACGTGAACAGCGAAATCGCGCGGCGGCTTGCTGACGGCGATCCGGTTCTGTTGTTTGGAGAAGGGACATCGAGCGACGGCAATCGCGTGCTTGCGTTCCGCACGGCCCTCATCGGCTCGGCACGCGACGCCATCACCGAGGCCGGGCACATCAAGCGGATATGGATTCAGCCGCTGTCGGTCGTCTACACGGCCATGCTCGGACTTCCGCTCGGCTGCCAGAGCCGGTGCCGCGTGGCTTGGTGTGGAGCAACGTCTTTGTTGCCGCATCTGCGGCAATTAGTAGCACTGCGGCGCCATAGACGTGATAGTGCGTTGGGGCGATCCGGTCGCCTACGACGAATTTTCCGATCGCAAGACCGCGGCCCGCCGACTCGAAGACGATGTCCGCGCCATGACGGTCGCGGCGTTGCGGGGCCGCTAAGCAGGATTCGGCCGGCTGGCCAACGGATGGGCAACCAAAACAGCTATCGCCGACGTGATCCGGAACCTCGATCCGTTGGGCAGCCCGGGAATCTCTGCTTAGGCGCCGAGGAAAATGGCGGGTTAAACAGAACCCGCCCTCCGCATCCACTTTCAGCCGAGCCTTCGTCGCGCGTCCGCCGGCGGGCTCATCCAGAACCAGGGAATTCCTTTTCGGCGCAAAATCCTATATGAGCAACGGGGCCGCGGGTAAATCACGGGCGGTTTTACCAACAACTCTGAGGAATCTCACGAGCTTGCGTAAGCTCCACGTTAAATCGTACGGCTGCCAGATGAACGTCTACGATGCCAATCGTATGACTGATCTTCTGACCAGCGACTCCTCATATGTGGAAACGGGCGCTCTCGAGGACGCCGATCTCATCATCCTCAACACCTGTCATATCCGCGAAAAGGCTGCCGAAAAGGTTTATTCGGAACTTGGCCGCATCCGTAAGCTCAAGCGCGAGGCAACGCGGGCCGGCCGTCACCTCATTGTCGCGGTGGCAGGCTGCGTGGCCCAGGCTGAAGGCGAGGAGATCGTGCGCCGCGCCCCAGTGGTTGATGTGGTGGTCGGGCCGCAAAGCTACCACCGGCTTCCGGCGCTGCTGGCGCAGGCCGCACGCGGCGCCAAGGTGATAGATACCGAGTTCCCCATCGAGGACAAATTTGTTCACCTTGCGCCGGCTGCGACTGCGACAATTCACGCCCGCGGCGTCACGTCCTTTGTCACCGTCCAGGAAGGCTGTGACAAGTTTTGTACGTTCTGCGTTGTGCCCTATACGCGCGGCGCCGAAGCCTCGCGGCCGGTCGCAGCGATCGTGGCGGAGGTGGAGAATCTGGCAAGAGCGGGCGTCCGCGAGGTCACGCTGATCGGACAGAACGTCAACGCCTATCATGGCAGGGCCGAAGACGGCAGTCAGGCGACACTCGGCCGGCTGTTGAATCGTCTCGCTGATGTACCCGGCGTGTTGCGGCTTCGTTACACGACGAGCCATCCGCGCGATGTCGATGAGGACCTTGTTGCCGCTCACCGTGATTTGGCGGTTTTGATGCCGCAGCTTCATCTTCCGGTGCAGTCCGGTTCCGATCGCGTGCTCGCCGCCATGAACCGGCGCCACACCAGGGCCGAATACCTCGACGTGGTCGCGCGGTTGCGCGCCGTTCGTCCGGACATTGCTTTTACGTCGGATTTCATCGTCGGCTTCCCGGGCGAGACCGAGGAGGATTTCAGCGACACGCTGCGCATCGTCGAGGAAGTGGCATTCGCGGGGGCGTTCTCCTTCAAGTATTCACCGCGTCCGGGGACGCCGGCGGCCGATCGCACAGATCAGGTTGCGGATGAGGTGAAGGCCGAGCGTCTCGCCCGGCTCCAGGAGCGCATCGACCATCATCAGCGCGCGTTCAACCGAAGTTGCACCGGGCGAAAGCTTGAAGTCCTGTTCGAAAAGCCCGGCAGAATTGCCGGCCAATTGGTCGGCCGGTCGGCATATCTGCAGCCCGTGCAGGTCATGGCCCCGACATCATTGATCGGCCAAATTGCAACCGTGCGAATCACCGATCTCGGATCGAACAGTCTATTCGGAGAGTTGGAGCGCGCGGAGGCTCGGGGTCAGGCATTGGCCGGCACAGGAGGTTAGATCGTTGGCACGACGTGCATCCGACGCCGGATCGCTCATGGGTGGTCCGGTCGCGACCGATCCCGCCACCCAGATCGTCGTGGCGTTCGACGACAACCGGCTGGCTTCCGCGTTGTTCGGGCAATACGGACAGAATCTTGCGCTAATCGAGCGTCGCCTTGGCGTGGTGGCGGAACAGCGCGGCAATCACGTCACCGTCGCGGGCTCGCGGGACGGATGCGAGCAGGCGCGCCATGTTCTCGAAGGACTTTATGACCAGCTCAAGCGTGGTCATGATCTCACAACAGGAGATGTCGAAGGCGCGATCCGGCTCGCCATCGCACAGGGTTCGCTGTTCGATTTCGACGCGGCGACATTGCGCACGAGCTTCGAGGAAATCAACCTGCGTAAGCGCCCGGTGCGGGCGCGTACGGCCGGTCAGGACGCCTATATCAGAGCCTTGCGCCGCAATTCGCTCGTATTCGGCATCGGTCCGGCCGGCACCGGCAAAACCTGGCTCGCAGTCGCGTATGCGATCGCATTATTCGAGCGCAAGGAGGTCGATCGCATCATCCTGTCGCGACCGGCCGTGGAGGCCGGCGAGCGGTTGGGCTTCCTGCCCGGCGATATGCGCGAGAAGGTCGATCCCTATCTGCGTCCGATTTATGATGCTTTGTTCGACCTGATGGACGCCCGGATCGCCGAGCGCGCCCTGCAGACCAACGAAATCGAGATCGCACCGCTGGCCTTCATGCGCGGCCGCACGCTCTCCAATGCGGTCATCATTCTTGACGAGGCACAGAACGCCACCTCGATACAAATGAAGATGTTCCTGACCCGGTTGGGCGAGAACAGCCGCATGGTCGTCACCGGCGATCCCAGCCAGGTCGACCTGCCGCGTGGCCAGACCTCCGGCCTTGCCGAGGCGGTTCGCTTGCTTGCGAACGTCGACGGCATCAGCTGCGTGGTATTCACCCACGAGGACGTCATACGCCACGAGTTGGTGGCAAAGATCGTGGCTGCCTATGACAACGCTGCACGCTCTCTCCGCGCTGGGGGAAAGGAATGAAATGAACAGTCCCCCATTGGAAGACCCTGAGCCAGCTCTCGCGGTCGACGTTCTAATCGAATCGGAGGCGTGGCGAATGCTGCCCGAAGCCGAGGACATCGTGCGACGGGCGATCGCGTTCACGGCGACCTGCCCCCACCCTACCCTCCCCCGCGAGCGGGGGAGGGTAGGGTGGGGGCACCGCCGCAACGCCGAGCTGTCCGTACTGCTGTGCGACGACGAAACTATCGCGCGCCTCAATGGGCAATGGCGCGGACAACAGAAGCCGACCAATGTGTTGTCATTCCCGGCGCCGCCGCTACAAAGCACGGTGCCCGATGAAAAGATACCGCTCGGCGACATCGCCATAGCGTATGAGACCCTCGCACGTGAAGCCGAGGAAAACGGCAAGACCATATCTGAACACCTTTCTCATCTGGTCGTGCATGGCTTCCTGCACTTATTAGGATACGATCACCATATGGACGATGAAGCCGAACGGATGGAACGGTTGGAACGCGACATCCTGGCCCGGATCGGCGTGGCCGATCCCTACGCGGCTTGCGATGCCGACATCTGATTTGCTTGCCATGGCCGATCCCGACGCGCATCTCATCGCTGATTCAGCGTCTGCTACCACCGGGCAACGCGATTTTCCCAAGCTGGCACGGCGTTCGAACGGGCTCGCGCGCGAAAATCGCGAATCGTGGCTCAATCGCCTGTTACGGGGTGTGTTCGGTTGGAGCCCGACCTCAATCCGGTCAGACCTTAAGGTTCTGCTTGACGGCACGGCCGCCGAGACCGGTTTTTCGCCTGACGAAAGCCGGATGCTCAAGAACATCCTCAGCCTGCACGAACGGCGCCTTGACGATCTCATGGTGCCGCGTGCCGACATCGTAGCGGTGCAGCAGGACATTCCGCTCGGCGAACTTGTCAAAGTGTTCGAGAACGCCTCCCACTCTCGCCTTGTGGTCTACAACGACACGCTCGATGAGCCTGTAGGAATGGTCCACATCCGGGATCTGATGTCATTCATGACGGCGCGCGCCACTGTTCAACCGGAAGCGGATGCGGCTCCTGCGGAGCTATTGCCCGCAGGTCTCAACTTTGCCGCCCTCGATCTCGCCATGCCGCTGTCGGCGACCAAGATCATCCGTACCATCCTGTTCGTGCCGCCATCCATGCCGGCGATCGACTTGCTGGCCAAAATGCAGGCGACCCGCATTCATCTCGCGCTCGTGATCGACGAATACGGCGGCACCGATGGCCTCGCGTCGATCGAGGACATCGTCGAGGAGATCGTCGGCGATATCGAAGATGAGCACGACGAAGCCACGGAGCGTGCTGTCGTCCGTCAGCCGGATGGATCGTATGTTGCGGCCGGCCGCGCGGGCCTCGAAGAGGCAGTCAGCGTAATCGGCACGGAATTCGACGTCGGCGATGCCACCGAGGAAGTCGACACCGTCGGCGGCTATATCGTCACGTTGATTGGCCGGGTGCCGGTGCGCGGCGAACTGGTACCGGGCCCGGGTGCGTTCGAGATCGAGATTCTTGACGCCGACCCCCGGCGTGTGAAGCGGGTCCGGATATATCGGCGCAAGCCGGCCCCCCGATTAGCCGAACGCGCCCCGTCTCGCCGGCCCGAGACAACATCGCGCACTGCTGCGCCGCCAACCGATAAAGATGAATCAGCTTCCGTGACGGGCGCCGCCGAACACAATTCACCGCAAACGCAAGTGAAATCGAAGCCGTGAAGCGGTTCGGCCCGGCCGACGCGATCATCCTGGCCTGGGGATGGCGGAGGATGCTGATGGCATTTCTGGCCGGGGCCGCATCGACCCTGGCATTGGCGCCGATCAATCTTTGGCCGGTAATGTTCGTGACCTTTCCGCCGCTCGTCTGGCTGCTTGACGGCATCGGGGCGGCGCGGCGGGACGGAATTAGGGTGGCCTTCGCGATCGGTTGGTGGTTTGGGTTCGGATATTTTCTTTCCGGACTCTATTGGATCGGCTCTGCTTTCCTGGTCGACGCCAAGACGTTCGGATGGCTGCTGCCGTTCGCCGTTACCCTGCTGCCGGCCGGGCTTGCGGTGTTTATCGGGGTCGGCTTTGTGGCCGCGCGGTTGCTGTGGACTCCGGGCCGACTTCGGGTGTTGACGCTCGCTGCCACGCTGTCGTCCGCCGAGTGGCTGCGGGGCCACGTGTTCACCGGATTCCCGTGGAACGCTTTCGGCTATGCGCTCACGACGCCGCTGCCGCTTGCCGAGAGCGTGGCGATCTTCGGCATCTGGGGTCTGACTTTTGTCGCGGTGGCGGTGTTCGCAACTCCTGCCGTGCTCGCGGACGGCGCGCGTCGGTCGCTGATGCCGGTCGTATTGGCGGCCGCGACGCTCGCGACGCTCGCGGCCTACGGCGAATTGAGGCTCGCCAGCCATCCGACCGAAACGGTAGACGGCGTACGGCTGCGGATCATGCAGCCCAACATACCGCAGGACGAGAGATTCCGTTACGCCGCCAAGACGCAGATCATGAGCCGTTACGTCTTGATGTCGCAGCGTGCGGGCGAGTCGGCGCTCCCACCCCACCCTCCTCCGCAAGCCGGGGAGAGTCTTCATTTATACCCTCCGCCGCAAGATCTATACCCTCCCCCGCGAGCGGGGGAGGGTATAGTGGGGGACCCCAGCGGTTTACGTGGTGTTACCCATTTGATCTGGCCGGAATCGGCATTTCCGTTCTTTCTGGCGCGCGAACCCGATGCGCTCTCCATGATCGCCAACATGCTGGCGCCCAACACGACGCTGATTACGGGCGCAGCGCGTCTAGCCGAGCCGGTACCGGGTCGCAGCGAGAAGCGCGCCTATAACTCCGTCTATGTGATTGACCACAGCGGTTCCATTCTGGCGACCTACGATAAGCTGCACCTGGTGCCGTTCGGCGAATACCTGCCGTTCCAGGATTTGCTCGAACGCGCGGGCTTGACGCAGCTGACGAATGTCCCGGGAGGGTTTTTGCCGGGCGCGCAAAGACGCCGGATCGCAGTCCCAGGAGCGCCCGACGTGCTGCCACTCATTTGCTACGAAGCGATTTTTCCCGGCGATGCGGTTCCGACGGGAGAACAGCCCGGCTGGCTTTTGAATCTGACGAACGACGCCTGGTTTGGGATTAGCTCCGGTCCCTACCAGCATTTCCAGCAGGCAAGGGTTCGCGCCATCGAGGAAGGATTGCCGTTGATTCGCGCTGCCAACAGCGGGATTTCCGCAGTCATTGACCCGCTCGGCAGGGTCATTGCGGCCCTTCCCCTTGGCCATGATGGAGTGTTGGATGCGGCCTTGCCCCGCCCAGCCCAAATCACAATCTATGCGCGAATAGGCGATTTTTTGTTCGGTGTCGCCGTTATGGGAACGATGGCTGCGAGCTTGCTGTTTCGCCTCATGCGAGAGCGCGCCACTCAGATACACCAAGAGAGCGAACATGAAAGCAAGTTGAGTTATACAAAAAGTGCAATGCGCCTAATGAAAACGCAAAACAAATTAATGTTATAATTGTACTATTTGTGTATTAACATGTGGCCTGCACATGTGACCTGCCCGGGTCATCGCCGATTGCGCCGGCGTTTGAAGTTTTGCACCGGCGCAAAACGTGGGGAGAAGAAAAGGAGAACAGAATAAATGACGAAGAAAGCTCCCAACCCCATCGATAAACACGTGGGCAGCCGGGTAAGAATGCGCCGCATGATGCTTGGGATGAGCCAGGAAAAGCTCGGTGATGCGCTGTCGCTGACGTTCCAGCAGGTACAAAAATACGAAAAGGGCACAAACCGGATCGGAGCGAGCCGGCTGCAGCAGATTTCCCAAATTCTGCAGGTCCCCGTGGCGTTCTTTTTTGAGGGAGCTCCGATCCTATCCGGCGGAACCGTGTCGGAAGGCCTCCAAGAGGCACCGTCCCCCGCCTACGTGTCCGATTTTCTTGCGACCTCCGACGGCTTGTCGCTGACCAAAGCCTTCATGCGCATTCCCGATCCCAAGCTGCGGCGCCGGATCGTCGATCTCGTCCAGCAGATCGCCGGTGGCGACGCGGAAGGGCAGTAGCTCTGCCATAAGCTGCCGCAGAGAAACCGTCGGGAGGGTTTAGCTGGGCGCATGCCCACGTCAGCCCACCCTTGACCGCGCGCTGCGCCGCTGCAAGAACACCACCCGGAACTCGACCGCGCGACCGTCGCGCGGTGCGGCCCTAGGGAGATGCATCTTGTCGCGCGAGAGCTATCTGTTCACCAGTGAATCGGTTTCCGAGGGTCATCCCGACAAGGTTTGCGATCGCATCTCGGATGAGGTTGTCGATGCGTTCTTCGAGGTCGGACCGCGCTACGGCTGGGACCCGCGCCACGTCAGGGTGGCGTGCGAAACGCTGGCGACGACCAACCGGATTGTCATCGCAGGGGAGACCCGCGGACCGTCGCAGATCACCCACGACTACATCGCCCACCTCGCCCGGCTCGCCGTGAAGGATATCGGGTATGAACAGGCCGGCTTTCACTGGGAGAAAGCGGCGATTGAAGTGCTTCTGCACCCGCAATCGACCGACATCGCGCAAGGCGTAGACTCCGCAGGCAACAAGGACGAGGGCGCCGGCGACCAGGGCATCATGTTCGGCTACGCGTGTCGGGAGACGCCGGAACTTATGCCGGCGCCGATTTACTACGCGCATCACATTCTCAAGATCATGTCGAAGGCACGCCGCTCCGGCGAAACCCATGCGCTCGGGCCGGACGCCAAGAGCCAGGTGACGATCCGTTACGAGGCCGGCAAGCCGGTCGAAGCCACCCAGATCGTGGTGTCGACCCAGCACTTAGATGAAAAGCTGTCCTCCCACGACATCCAGGCCATCGTTGAACCGTATGTCCGCCAAGCCCTGCCGCAGGGCTGGATCGGCAAGCATACGGTTTGGCATGTCAACCCGACCGGAAAATTCGTGATCGGCGGTCCGGAGGGTGATTGTGGCCTGACCGGGCGCAAGATCATCGTGGACACCTATGGCGGGGCTGCTCCACATGGGGGCGGTGCGTTCTCCGGCAAGGACCCCACCAAGGTAGATCGCTCCGCCGCCTATGCGGCGCGCTACCTCGCCAAGAACGTGGTTGCCGCCGGACTGGCTAACCGCTGTGCAATCCAGATCGCCTATGCGATCGGCGTCGCCAGGCCGCTCTCGCTTTACGTCGATTGCTACGGAACCGCCCAGGTGGCCGAGCCGCGGCTTGAAAAGCTGCTCGACGAGGTCATGGATCTGACGCCGCGCGGCATTCGCGAACATCTCGGCCTCAACCGGCCGATCTATGCGCGAACCAGCGCCTACGGCCATTTCGGCCGTGCGCCGGAGCCCGATGGCGGCTTTTCCTGGGAACGTACCGATCTCGTCGACGAGTTGCGCCGCGTCGCGAGTTGAGAGCGTGGGAGATGATTCCGACCTCATCCTGAGGAGCGCCACATCTTTGCGGCGCGTCTCGAAGGATGGCCGCTTGCTCGGCCGTGCCTGTTGCCATCCTTCGTCCTTCGAGAGCCTCAGGACGCCGTGCTGCGCACGGCTCCTCAGGATGAGGTCGTAAGAGTTTCACTCGCACGGTAACCGCGTCGCGCGGTGGCAGGCACGACTGCCCATATTCGATGGCGATGTCTGGTCACGATGATCATGCCGCGTCCCGCGACCGCGCCTTTTTCGGCCGCCGCAAGGGTCACCGGCTGCGGCCGCGTCAAGTCGACCTCATGGCAACATTGCTGCCGCGACTTGCGCTCATACTTGGTGAGCCGCCTCCAAACAAACTCGCGCAGATGTTTTCGCGCCCCGTCGAGGCGGTTCGCCTCGAAATCGGATTCGGCGGCGGCGAGAATCTGATCGCCCAAGCAATCGCCCATCCGGCGATTGGTTTCATCGGCTGCGAGCCCTTCGTCAACGGCATGGCGAAGATTCTTGCATCGATCGACGCGGGCGCCATCGACAATATCAGACTTTACGCCGGCGACGCCGTCGAACTCGTGGCGTGGCTCCCCGCCGCCTCACTTACCCAGGTGGATCTGCTCTACCCCGATCCATGGCCGAAGCGTCGGCATTGGAAACGACGGTTCGTGCAAGATCGCACGATTGCGATGCTTGCGCGCGTATTGCGGCCCGGCGGCCTCTTTCGCTTTGCCACCGACATTCCGGACTATGCCGCCTGGACGCTCGAACGCTTGATACGCACGCCGGATTTCCTTTGGACCGCGGAACGCGCCGACGACTGGCGCGAGCCATGGGCCGGATTTCATGGCACCCGGTATGAGGCGAAGGCAAAGCGAGAGGGGCGAACGCCGTGCTATCTGGAATTTCGCCGCAAGGCGTGAAGCCTTCTCGGGCTAATCCGCGGATTCCCCTGAGGACCCAGAAAACAGCAAGAAATCGCAATATTTCCCGTGCGCGGTTTTGGCGCCGATGAACGGCGTGCTCGTACATTGATGACGACCGCCGCGAAGTAGTTCAAAGAGGCGGGCTTCCGGTATACAATGCAGTTGCAATCGGCTACATCCACGAAAACGCGTAGATCTTCTTAAACAGCTTCGCTGGGTCGTGCGCGCGGGAGGAACGCTATGGGCAAAACCGTCACAGTAGGATTGTCGTTGGCGATGGGACTGGCCATCGGGGTCGCGGGGGGCAGCCGGCTCATAAATCCGCCGGCGGAAGCTCAGACAGCGACGACACCGGCTTCGTTCAGTGCCGTGCCGGGCGCCATCGGGGCGGAAGACATTTCCGGCCCCTACGAGGTGCAGGAGGGATGGCCGAAAGATCTCAGCACGCTCCCGGGCCACGAGAAGTGGACGTATGGAGGCGCCCGCGGCATCTTCGCCGAGAGCCCGAACCGCGTGTTTCTGCTCGGCGGCGGCGAGCTGCCGGCCATGCGGCGTCCGCCGACGCGACTGCTGCCCGATATCGGTCCGAACGTGCAATTCCCGGTTCCCGGGCTGCCGTGGCGCAACGCCAACACCGCATCGCCGCCGGGCGCCGGAGGCTCGCGCCAGGATCCCGCAAAGGGAATGGAGATGTGGCGCGGCGATAAGCCGCCTTACCGCGAGATGGGCGTCGATTCACGCTGGCACCACAGCATCGTCGTCGTCGATGCGCAGGGCAACTTCATCGAAGATTGGACGCGGTGGGACAACATGTTCAAACGCCCGCACGCCGTCTACATCAGCCCTTACGACGCGCAGAAGCATGTGTGGATCGTCGACGATCACACGCACGCAATCTACAAGTTCACGAACGACGGCAAGCAGCTGGTGCAGACGATCGGCACGCCCAATGTGCCGGGCGCCGACGGAACACATTTCAACCGGCCGACCTTCATGGCGTGGCTGCCCGACGGGACCTTCTTTGTGGCCGACGGGTATAACGGCACGCGCGTCGCGAAGTTCGATGCGAGCGGTAAGTTCCTGCTGGACTTCGGTAAGTCTGGTGAACCCGAGAAGGAGACGCGGCCCGGTTACATGAACAACGTGCACGGCGTCGCTGTCGACGTTGAGACACGGCGCGTGTTCGTCAATGATCGCGACAACCACCGCATCCAGATCTTCGACGAGAACGGCAAGTACCTCTCCGAATGGAAAATTGCCGTGAAGCCTTCGAGCCTCCACTTCGTCGTAATCGGCGCTGATCGGACGCTGGCGGCATTTGATCGCAACACCCACAAGATGCTGAAGTATGACCTGGACGGACATCTTCTGTACGCGTGGGGAACGGTGGGCGACTTCCCGGGTACGCTGTGGGGCGTGCACGGCATGGCCACGGACCAGGAGGGGAACCTCTACGTCGCCGAGGTTGACGCCGGCCGCTTCCAGAAATTCCGTCCACGCCCGGGCGCCAACCCTGCAACTCTGATCGGCAAGCCTATTTACTCGGCTTGGCAGTGACTGCTCGCCTTTGGGGCGAGTCTGAGTTTGCGGAAACGCCCCCTCACCCCGCAAGCGGGGAGAGGGGGCATAGGCGCCGTGCGAAATGCGATGCGCCCCGCCACCTCAATCTCGCGAGAATCCGTTTTTTAGCCTCCGCTTTCGCCTGGAGAGGGATGTGTCATGTCAAAGGCAAATCGAGTTGGATGGATAGCGTTGAACGGCATGGCAGCGCTGCTTGCCACTGGCGTGCTGTGCTTCGCCCAGGCACCTGCCGACAACCCCTACCGCCCGGTGAGGGGATTGGCGGACGGAGGTGGCCCCAGCGTTCCGGGAGGCGAATGGGCGAAACTTCCAGGCGGCCGGGAAATGGGCCCGCCGGCTTCAGTGCAGGTTGACGTCGATGGAGAAAGTATCTGGGCCCTTATACGATGCGACGAGACGAGCCCGGTGCCCGCCGCAAGGGGCGGCCGGTTCGGTCTCGATTGCATGTATCCGGACGGCAAGCTCAAACCTCACGACACGATCTACAAGTTCGATTCGAAAGGCAGCGTGGTCAAAAGTTTTGGCGCTGGGATGTTCATCTGGCCGCACGGGATGCATGTCGACCGCGACGGCAATGTGTGGGCGACGGATGGGGCCGCGGAGGACGCCGTGGCAACCGCGGCCAAAGCGGGGGTGAAGGCGGGGCACATCGTCCGCAAGTTCAGTCCCGACGGAACGGTGTTGATGACGCTCGGCGAACCTGGGGTGGCGGGAAGCGATGAGTCTCATTTCCGCTCGCCTGCCGGCGTCGTGACGGCGCCTAATGGGGATATCTTCGTCGCGGACGGCCACGGCTCGAACAACCGCATCGTGAAGTACTCAAAGGACGGAAAGTTCATCAAGGCCTGGGGGAAGACCGGATATGCGCCGGGCGAGTTCCGGACGGCGCATTGCATCGCCATGGACAAGCGAGGCCGCCTGTTCGTGTGCGACCGATCCAATACCCGCATACAAATCTTCGATCAGGACGGCAAACACCTGACGACTTGGCACCAATTCGGAATGCCAAGCGGCATAGCGTTTTCCGTCAACGACGAAGACCTCATCTATGTCTTCGACTCGGAGTCGGACAATGTGGACAATCCGGGATTCGAGCAGGGCATCCGGATCGGCGACGCCCTTCACGGCTGGGTGAGATATTTCATTCTGGATCAGGGCGGCAATCCGGGCACCACAACTGGCAGCGGCGCCGAGTTCGGCACCGTCGATAAATTCGGCAACGTTTTTGCTGGAGAACCCAGGCCGCGCGTTCTGCGCAAATACGTCAAAGTGAGGTAGTCATAACGTTCAAGACCCTGCACCTTAGAGCGGATTTTCGATCACGTTGAACACGACTGGCGTCGTCGCCGGCCCGGCGCCGGCGACCCCCTCCCCCGCCTGTGGGGAGGGTAGGGCGGGGGCACAAAAATAACGAAGTCGGCAGGGACCAAGCCCAGGAACAAGCTCGGGCCACTCAATTTTAGGTCACTGCTCCAATTGCGCGGATGCGCCGCAGTTTGGTCGGGCCCTCCGGTTTGGCCCTGGTCGGGGCAACAATCAGGACGCAAAATTCAGGGTTGAACAGCCCTTGCATTAGGGCCGTAATAAGCTATATCTAGGTGCGTCATATGGACATCTCATAACGATCGAAACACGCGATCGGCTTGTGAGAGTGGGCCCCGCCCGGGACCCGCTCTTTTTTATTACCTGCGTCGTCCGACCGCGAATAGGCGATCCGGCGGCGTGATGAAAGGCAAGCAACACGTACCATGACGACCGAGGCGACCCCCGTTATCAATACGGGTCAAATCGATTCAGCTGTCCTGACGGAGCCGCGCTTGATCGCGGAAACCGGAGTGGCGGCGCGCATCGCCGCGATCGTTGCGCCGGTTCTCATCGATCTCGGGTTTCGCTTGGTGCGCGTGAAGGTCTCGGGACTGGACGGTTGCACCGTGCAGATCATGGCGGAGCGGCCCGACGGCACGATGGCGATTGAGGAGTGCGAAGCGGTGTCGCGCGCAATCTCGCCGGTGCTCGATGTCGCCGATCCGGTCGATCGCGCCTACCGGCTCGAAATTTCCTCGCCTGGCCTTGACCGGCCGTTGGTGCGCCGCTCGGATTTTGAACGTCACGTCGGCGAGATCGTGAAGATCGAGCTTGGGGTCGCGTTGGAGGGACAGCGCCGATACCGCGGCAATCTTGTCGGGGTCGATGACCTTGCTGCGCGCGTCAGCATCGAAGACCGTCCCGATGGCGCCGCCGACGTGCAATTGCCGTTCGACGACATGACGGACGCGAGACTCGTTCTCACCGATGACCTCATCGCCGCTGCGTTGCGCCGCGGCAAGCCCGCGCCAGCGGAGGAGGGAAGGGCGGAGGCGGCATCGCGCGGGCACGGCGCAACCGCGTCTCGCTACGATCACGCCTCGCGTCAACGCATGAAGAATAAACGCGCTTCCGGGACACCTCCGGCAGCGTCTCAGCCTGAAGGAGAATGACCGATGGCCGTCAGCGCCAACCGGCTCGAATTGTTGCAGATCGCCGATGCGGTCGCCCGCGAAAAGTCGATCGATCGCAGCATCGTCATCGCCGCCATGGAGGATGCCATCCAGAAGGCGGCGCGCTCGCGCTACGGGAGCGAAACCGAGGTGCGCGCCGAAATCAACCCGAAAACCGGCGAAATGCGGTTGTCACGCCTGCTGCTCGTCGCCGATCAGGTTGAAAACGATGCGATCCAGATCAGCGTCGAGGATGCACGGCGGCGCAATCCGGCCGCCCGGGTGGGCGACTACATTGCCGAACCTCTGCCGCCGCTTGAATATGGACGCATCGCGGCGCAGTCGGCCAAGCAGGTGATCGTACAGAAAGTGCGCGAGGCCGAGCGCGATCGCCAATATCAGGAATTCAAGGACCGCATCGGCGACATCGTCAACGGCATTGTCAAGCGGGTGGAGTACGGCAACGTCGTCGCGGACCTTGGCCGCGGCGAGGCGATCGTGCGGCGCGACGAGCTGTTGCCGCGCGAATTGTTCCGTAACGGAGATCGCATCCGCGCTTACATTTACGACGTGCGGCGCGAGCCGCGCGGTCCGCAGATTTTCCTCTCGCGCACGCATCCGCAATTCATGGCCAAGCTTTTCGCCCAGGAGGTGCCGGAAATCTACGACAGTATCGTCGAGGTCAAGGCGGTGGCGCGCGACCCAGGCTCACGGGCCAAGATCGCAGTCATCTCGCGGGATTCCTCGGTCGATCCGGTTGGCGCCTGCGTCGGCATGCGCGGGTCGCGCGTGCAGGCGGTGGTTAACGAGCTGCAAGGCGAAAAGATCGACATCATCCCGTGGTCGCCGGATGTCGCGACCTTCGTGGTCAATGCGCTGGCGCCGGCCGAAGTCGCCAAGGTGGTGCTCGACGAAGACCGCGAGCGCATCTCGGTCGTGGTTCCGGACCAGCAGCTTTCGCTCGCCATCGGAAGGCGCGGCCAGAACGTGCGGCTCGCCTCCCAGCTTACCGGATGGGACATCGACATCCTCACGGAGCAGGAAGAATCGGAACGCCGGCAAGCCGAATTCGAGAAGCGCACCAAGATATTCATGGAGACGCTCAACGTCGACGAGGTGGTCGGCCAGCTCCTGGCCTCGGAGGGTTTCAACTCGGTCGAGGAGCTTTCCATGGTCGACCAGAAGGATATCGCGTCGATCGAAGGCTTCGATGACGACACGGCGGGCGAACTGCAGGCGCGCGCGCACGACTATCTGGCCAAGATCGAGGCCGAATACGACGCGAGGCGCAAGGAGCTTGGGGTTTCGGACGAGGTCAAGGAGGTACCCGGAGTGACGGCCAAGATGATGGTCGCGCTGGGAGAAAACAGCATAAAAACCGTTGACGACCTTGCCGGTTGTGCCACCGACGACCTCGCCGGCTGGACCGAGCGCAAGGACGGCGAAGCCACTCGCAACCCCGGATTTTTCGATGGCTTCGACCTCACGCGGGAGGAATGCGAACTGATCATCATGCAGGCCCGCCTCAAGGCCGGATGGATCACGGAAGCCGAACTCGCCGCCCAGTTCGCGGCTCCCCAGGAGGCCGAAGCGGCCGCCGAGCAGCCTGCCTAAGTGCGTTGTGATGGAGCACCATGCAAAGACTGGCGGAGCATGCCGTAACGATCTGTGAGGCGCACACCGCTGCAGCGTCGACGGAGCGATTGTGCATCGCAACCCGCGAGGTGCGCCCTGTCGGGGAGCTGATGCGTTTTGTCGTCGGTCCGGATGGCTCCGTGGTGCCGGATCTCAAGAATCGGTTGCCGGGACGGGGCGTTTGGATCACGGCCCGCCGCCATCTCGTCGAGGAGGCGGTTCGGCGGCGCATGTTTGGGCGTGGCTTTAAGGCCGACGTCAGGGTCTCTGCCGAGCTTGCGGACGAGTTGGACGGGCTTCTGGAGCGATCGGCGCTGAATGCCCTGTCGATTGCCCACAAAGCGGGGCTCGTCATCCTGGGCTTTGCAAAAGTAGAGACCGCCGTTGCGACAGCACCCCTGGTGGCCCTTATCAGGGCACGAGATGCCGGCGAGGCAAGCGGTCGCAGGCTTGCTACCGCCCTGAGGCGCCGTGCGGACCATGGGGCGGGGGCAAAAATTGTCGAAGTCTTCCCGTCCGCTCAATTGGATTTGGCATTAGGCCGCCTAAATGTGGTACACGCTGCATTGCTGGCCGGTCGGGCGAGCGAGACATTTCTCGTACGCTGGCGGTTTCTCGAATACTTCCGAGCTGATGACCCGGGCAACCGGGACCGCGGCTCACGGCAGCGAAATGGCACTATTCTGGAACCAGGATCGTAATGACTGAAACCAAGAATCCCGGCGAGAAGACCTTGACGGTCACCCCAACCAAGACGTTGACGCTCAAGCGCAGCGTCGAACAGGGGGTGGTGCGCCAAAGCTTCAGCCATGGCCGTACGAAAGCGGTTGTGGT
>WNFC01005115.1_pt1 | contig 19699 bp, 25 predicted proteins | sample 5400541 | NCBI WGS metagenome assembly WNFC01 (sample SAMN13153342, study PRJNA577476) | soil metagenome | isolation source: 120 cm saprolite under Douglas fir tree site 2 hole 2 replicate 1 | place: USA:California | collected 2015-04-18 | reverse complement strand
CCTCACCCCCTGACCCCCTCTCCCCGGGGGAGAGGGGGGACGAAGGGAGGAGGAGAAGGGAGGTTGTATGAATGCGGTGTTGCGGAGACGTCTCGACATGGCCACGCGGGTCCGCGATTTCCTGCGGGCGCACAAGACCGACGTGGTCGGCGAGGGGCTTGGGCTCGCGAAGCTCGAGGAGCTGGTGCAGCGAGCGGATGGACTGGTGGCGAGGCAGCGAGCCGGCATTGCGGCGGCGCGAGCCGCCACGCTGCAGCGGGAAGGAATCAGGGACACGCTGCAGACGGCGCTGCTCCGGTATCTGAAGGCCGTGAGTCAGGCGGCCGCCAGCGAGAACTCCGATCTCGTGGCGCAGTTTCAGATGCCGCACCTCAACGTGAGCCACCGGGTGTTCGTGGCGGCGGTGCGCGGTCTCGTGGCGAAGGCGACCGAGCAGAAGGATTTGCTCGTGAGCCACGGCATGCAGCCGAGCCTTGGGAGCCACGGCGGATTTGGAGGCTGTGGCGGCTGAGATCGCGAGGCAGGTACGGGTGCTGGACGGGTTGATGGGGTACCGGTTCCGGACCAATGCCGAGTTGATGGGCGAATGGGCCGGTGTCCGCAATGTCCTGGGTCCGTTCCGCTCGAAGGTGCAACCGGAGCCGCAGGCGCCGGCGGGCGGTAGTCAGACGCCGAAGGCGGCGTGATGGCAACGCCAACGCCCGAGGCGAAGACACGAGGCGCGGTGGGTGACGATCCATCGCGCCTTGTTGTTGATAGCGCCTTCTAAGTCAGTCGATCGGATTCATCCACCTGAGGGACCAGTTGCCGCTCGGCGGCGGCTGGGGATCGTAGCCGCGCGACTGCAGCATCGAGTCATCCCGAAATGGGAATGTCGCGGGGCAAGTCCAGGTGCCGTTCGTCGGATCGAGTCCCGCGTGAAGGACCGAGCCGGTCAGCGTCGTGTCGACCGGCGAAGCCAGAGTGAGGACCAATGCATTCGAGTCCTCGGTCACCGAAAATGAAACCGTGACGGCGATCTGCCGGCTCGCGATTACCCCGTGAGTCGTTGCAACCCAGCGATATAGCGTAACCGTGCCTTGGCTGTTCCACGGAGGAAGGCTCATCCGCTGGACGGGAAGCTCGCCCTCGATCCCACAAAACGAGTAGAGCGAGTCGTGTATCGTTGCGGCGTCGGCGCGGAACAGGTGGCTGGGCTGCCCGTGCCGCTGCGGCGCTGTCGTCCCATCGCAAGACATTGCCAAGAGGAGAGCAGCAGCGATCGCCAGCGTGAGCGGTGCGCGCATGCCCTAGTCTCGCGGGTTTCCGCTGGAGAGTAAATGGGAAACGCACCAAACATCATAACCTGTGCTTGGTCACAGTCCGTCTACGGGTGCCTGACTTCGTACACGGGATGAATCTCCCACAACGCGCTATCTGACGCATTGCAGTTGCCGTGTTTGGATGGGGGCTTGCCTGACCCCTTGGCTCCGCGATGCTGCGCGTCGAAGAATGCGGGGCCGACCACTGTCAGCCGGACGGGCGGGACGATCTGCTTGCTCGTATTGATCTTCGAATTGACAATGAGGTCCAGGAAGTCCTGGCGCGCCGTCGCGAAGATGGTGCCGTACTGCGGATCGGGGATTTCGACGACGACGCACTTGCTCGACGTTGTCTTGGCGGACTGTGTGAGCTCGATATGCCAGTCGAGGTCCCCTTTGGGACCGTTCTCGATGTGCCATGAGCGCGCCCATCCCGTGACGGCGTACACCGTGAGCTCGCGGTCCGCGCGAGGCGTGCAGTCGTGGGCCCCCACGGGGGGGCGGTACAGATCCAGTGGCGCCCAGTGGAGCATGGCGGAGGGCGTGGCGGCAGTCGAGGCAGCCCCTTGCAGCGCCAAGGTTGTCTTGACTGTCCAGCGGTAGTGCGGATCGGTGCAGGTTTGTCCATGGGCGCTGCCGATCGCCACTGCGGCGAGTGCCGCGACGAGCGCCGGCGTGCGAGGCGTCATGGGGGTGCGCTCCTGGGGGTCGTGGGCCTCAAAGTGATGATTCGCGAAACTCGCCGGTAGGGCGATTTTGATGCATGGAGGGGTGTGTTTGCGGCATGGCTATCTGGGGCCAGTGCCAATCGCAGGCCGTCGTAGGCGGGATCGCCTAGCTAGCACACCTGGCGCAGTCGTGCCGCGACGTCAACCGCCAGCGTCCTACTCGGCGTTCTTACTGAGTCACATCCCGAGGGCTTCTTGGAGGAGCAGGCGGCGCTCGCCAACGCACCGCGCGATCAGCGTACTGAAAAGACGAGGGGGCCTGTGCGGCCCCCTCGTCTTGTGCTCCCGTACTGGCACTCGCCTACGCCATTTGACCCCATCGGCGGGCACTGACCGGCAAACATTACGGCAAACACCTTTACGGTCGTGGTGCCCGCTTACGGCGGCAGCTCGCAGCAGTGAAGGACGCACTGATGTGGCAGCGGGCGGATCTCTCCGATGACCCGCGCGCCCAGCCGACGGCTAAGTCAAGCCACTTCCTTCCTTAAACGTCCCTTGCCGCTTTCACCTCGAGGAATCTACAACTGAAGCGCATAGCTTAGAGCTTTAAGCTCTCGGTGGGGGCGCCGAAGACCAGATCAGCCCCTCCGCCGCCATGCAGCGCCTGGCCGCCCGCGATCCCCGGCGCGCGTTGCGTCGAGACTCCGGCGGCCGGTTACCTCGCAACGCACGAGCAGCCGCTCGCCGGGGGCCGGCGCTTGCGGAGTCTCTTGAGTCCCTGGTCTGAGGAGGAGCCGATGCGCGCGATTCGTTACCACGGACCGAAGCAGCCGCTCCGACGCGCTCCGGGCGAAGTACGGATTCGTGTCCGACGGCGGGTTCGCCGAGTACGTCACGGTGCCGGCGCGCAAATCTGGTGCGCCTGCCCGACCACGTCGCCGACGATGCTGCGGCGCCCATCGGTTGCTGGTGACGACCGCGGTGCACGCCGCGGCGCTCGCGCGGCTCGCCGCGGGAAGGTGGCCACCGTGGTCGACCGCACGCTGCCGCTCGAGCAGTTCCAGGACGGCCTCGACGCGCTCGCGCGCAGCGAGCTATCGGGCGCGCGTGCTGCGGCCCTGAGCGACTTCAGCCCCGAGGGGAGGTCACCATGATGAAGCAGGTGCTACACGACACGCAGGACTACCTGGTGCATCGGCTCGACGGCGCGCGGGATCTCTATCTCCTGGCCCTCGCGTTGGGCGAGCGCGGGGACCCCTCCGGCCTCTTCGGCCGCATGATTCGCGAAGCGCGGATTCACTTCGCCGCCGTGATCGAGGAGTGCCGGATCGCCGGGCGGGACACGAGCGACATCGCGGCGATGCTGGGCCAGGCGACCGACGTCCTCGTCGACAGCATCCGGCCGGAGTTGCGCGAGCGGCTGGAGCAGCTCGTCGCGCGTCCGGGGGGGCGCGGCCGGCGGCGGTAGCAACGAAAACCTCAGGGTCACGCCCCGGGGTTCTGGTTCAGACCCCTTCCGCTTTGTGGCTTGCCTGGCCGGCTGGCGCTCTGGAAGGCGTCCCGGTTCTTCGCGATATAGGTCTTCCACTGCGGTGGCGTGCCGTCCTCAGGGAAGATCGCCGTCACCGGGCACTCGGGCTCGCACGCGCCGCAGTCGATGCACTCGTCGGGATGGATGTAGAGCTGGTCCTCGCCTTCGTAGATGCAGTCCACCGGACACACGTCCACACAGGATCGGTCTTTGACGTTGATGCAGGGTTCCGCGATGATGTACGGCATCCCGATGGCTCCAGAAGGTGCTCCGCGACTCGTGGCGTAAGCTACCCCACCATGAATGGCCGGCGCCACGCCGGAGGTCGAGCCCCGCACGGACCTCCTCTACGCGTTGCGCAGGATGAACCGTCAGAGGATCCCGTCCGGCAGCTCACCCGCTAGTTCGTCAGGTTGTTTAATGTTCAGTGAAACGGTGAGGGCCCAATGGGCGAGCTAATCGAAGTATCGACACTGACCGACCTCGCGCCGGGCACTTGCCGACAGGTGGACGCGGGAGGTCGGCCGGTGGCGGTGTTCAACGTGAACGACACGATCTACGCGATCCACGGGACGTGCACCCATCGGGGCGGTCCCTTGGGGGAAGGCGAGCTGGACGGCGCGGTGGTGACCTGTCCCTGGCACGGCGCCCAGTTTGACGTGACGACAGGGCAGGTCGTAGGCCCGCCCGCGCCGCAGAGCGTGCCGACGTACAAGGTCGTCGTTGAAGGCGAACTGATCAAGGTTGAAGTGACCTGACACCCTAGGCCTCCGTAAGCGCTCGGCCTGATGGCACGACGCACCATCGTGGTAGACAGCTACCTCTGGAAGGTGTATAGCGCGGGCCGCGTCACGGTCTACGGGAAGGACGAGTTTGGGCTGCTGTTCGAGCTCGGGACCGGCTCCGAGCGCAAGCGCCGCTTCACCCGCTATTCGCCTCTCGGGTCCCGCAGTCCCGACGCGTCCCTTGCCGAGCTCACTGAGCGGCAGCTCCAGGACCTCTTCCGGCAGTCACAGCCCGCCTGGACATTACCCGAGGGCAGATACGGCGCACTCTGAACGGAACGCTCGGGGAAGCGGTGATCGTGATCCCGCTCAGGCGCGACGAGGCCAACGGACTCGTCCGCGAGTGGCACCGCCACCACAACCCGGTCGTCGGCTCCCGCTTCTCGCTCGGAGCCGAGCCACTAAGGACCTTGACCGCTGTCGGCACCGCCGTTAACTAGCATCGCATGAGCGACCGTTCCCTCTCGTCGCCGGTTCGGCTGTGCGGGTGCCGCGCCGGCTGCTGTTGCCCTCCCCTGACGGGGGTGGGGACCGGCTCGGCGGAGATGCGCACCGTGTAGACGGGCGTCGCGAAGCAGAGCAGAGGCAACTTGGCCCACCTCCCGAGTCATCGAGGTGGGCTTTTCGTTGGCAGGAGGGGTGTGTGGCGGGCAATCTCGCCGGAACGACGCACGAAGTACCGACAGTCCCCGGCCGGCGCGAGCCGGTGCTGTGGGGGCTCGTCGGGAATACGCCGATCATTCCGCTCGAGCCACAGGACGCGCTCGCCTCCGCCGGGCCCGCGTTGCTCCTCAAGGCGGAGTGGCTCAACCCGGGCGGCTCGGTGAAGGACCGCCCGGCGCGCGAGATCCTGCGCAGCGGGTTCGCCATGGGCATGCTGCCCGAGCGGCGCCTGCTCGACTCGTCCAGTGGCAACACGGCGGCCGCCTACGCGATGCTCGGCGCCGCGGCGGGCATCCGCGTGACCGTCTGCGTGCCGGCCAACTCCTCGCGAGCCCGACGCAACCAGCTCCGCCTCCTCGGCGCGGAGGTGATCGAGACCGACCCGCTCGAGGGGAGCGACGGCGCCATCCGCCGCGCCCAGGAAATTGCCGCCGCCGACCCCTCGCGCTATTGGTACGCCGACCAGTACAACAACCCCGCGAATCCTCGGGCGCACGAGCGCACGACGGGGCCAGAGATCTGGCGCGCCACTCGCGGCCGGATCACCCACCTCGTGGCGGGGGTGGGGACGAGCGGGACGCTCGTCGGGGCGGGCCGGTTCCTGAAAGGGCGGCGCCCGGACATCCGCCTCGTCGCCGTCCAGCCGGAGAGCCCGCTGCACGGCCTCGAAGGGCTGAAGCACCTGGCGACGGCGATCGTCCCCGGCATCTACGACCCTGCGCTCGTGGACGAGACGGTGTTTGTGGCGACGGAGGCGGCGGAGGCGAAGGTCTGCCAACTGGCGCGCGAGCGGGGACTGTTCGTCGGCTGGTCCACTGGCGCGGCGCTCGTCGCGGCGGAGGCGGTGCTGGCGCGCGCGGTCGCGCAGCGCGGCAGGCCACCGGTCGTCGTGGCGATCGCGCCGGACGGAGGCGCTAGGTACCTCGCCGACGAGCGGCGCCTGCTCGGAGAGCCGTGAGTATGCGGATCGCCCCCGGCGTGCTGGCCGAGATCCGGCGCCACCTGGCCGCCGCCTACCCGACGGAGGGGTGCGGCCTGCTGGTCGGCACGCGGGGACCCAACGGCGACGTCGTCGTCCGGCGCCAACTCCCGGTTCCCAACCGGCGGGCAGCAGACGGCGGCGGGCGCACCCGCTACCTCATCGGGCCCGAGGACTTTCTCACGGCCGAACGCGATGCGCGCCAAGCGAGCCTCGTGGTGGTGGGCACCTACCACTCGCATCCCGACGTGCCCGCGCGCCCCTCCGCGTACGACACCGAGCACGCCTGGCCGTGGTGCTGTTACCTCATCGCGTCGGTCGCGGGCGGCGAGGTCCAGGAGGAGCGCGTGTGGGAATTGCGCGACGATCGCAGCGGTTTTGTGGAACGCGAGCTCGAAGTGAAGGAGCCTTGATATGCCAGTGACTGTGCACATTCCGACGCCCCTCAGGCCGTACGTCGGGGGGCGCCACACCGTCGCAACGAGCGCGGGAACGGTAGGCGAGATCCTGGAGCGGCTGGCCGCCGACCACGCGCAGCTACGCGCTCATCTCTACCGCGACGACGGGCGGCTGAGGACGTTCGTCAACGTCTACCTGAACGACCGGGACATCCGCGACCTCGCGCGCGAGGCGACGCGCGCCGCGGACGGCGACGAAGTCTCCATCGTGCCGAGCATTGCGGGCGGCGCGGCCGGCCCGGCCGGCGCGGTGGACGTGGCGGCCGCCATACCCGAGCTCAACCACGCGGAGATCCTCCGCTACTCACGGCACCTCATCCTCCCCGAGGTGGGGCCCGGTGGGCAGCGGCGCATCAAGGCAGCGCGCGTGCTGCTGGTCGGGGCCGGCGGGCTGGGCTCGCCCGCCGCGCTCTACCTCGCGGCGGCGGGCGTCGGGACGATCGGCCTCGTGGACTTCGACGCCGTGGACGCGACCAACCTGCAACGCCAGATCCTGCACGGGACGGGCGTGGTCGGGCGCCCCAAACTGGAGTCGGCGGAGGCGCGGCTCCAGGACCTCAACCCGCACGTCCACGTCGAGACGTTCCCAGTGCGGCTCACGTCCGAGAACGCGCTCGAGATCCTGCGCGACTTCGACGTCGTCGTGGACGGCACCGACAACTTCCCGACGCGCTACCTCGTGAACGACGCGTGCGTGCTGCTCGGCAAGCCGAACGCCTACGGCTCGATCTTCCGGTTCGAGGGGCAAGCGTCGGTGTTCCACGCCGTGGCGGGCCCGTGCTACCGCTGCCTCTATTCGGAGCCCCCGCCGCCCGGGCTCGTCCCGTCCTGCGCCGAGGGTGGCGTGCTGGGCGTGCTGCCCGGGATCATCGGCAGCATCCAAGCGCTGGAGACGCTGAAGCTGATCTTGGGTGCGGGCGACACCCTCGTGGGGCGACTGGTCTTGTTCGATGCGCTGAAGTTCCGCTTCCGGGAGCTCACGCTCCACAAGGACCTCGACTGCCCGGTGTGCGGGTCTCACCCGTCGGTACGCGAGCTGATCGACTACGAGGCCTTCTGCGGGATCGGCGCGGCTCCCGCCTACGAGGGCCCGGAGATCACGGCGACTGACCTGGCGCGCGATCTCAGGGAAAATCCCGCCCTCGAGCTCGTGGACGTCCGCGAGATGCGGGAGTGGGAAATCTGCCGCATCCCGGGGGCACGGCTGATTCCCTTGGGCCAGCTTCCCGAGCGGCTGAGCGAGCTGGATGGCCACAAGGAGATCGTGACGCACTGCCACAAGGGCATCCGCTCGATGCGCGCGCTCGAGATCCTGCGGGCGGCGGGCTTCTCGAAGGTGCGCAGCCTCCGGGGCGGCATTGAGGCCTGGGCGACCGAGGTGGACCCGTCGGTGCCGCGGTATTGAGCCGCGGGGCGGGCCCCTCTTGCCGGGGAAGCGCTGGATCGCGTTGGTGAACTAGTGGAGGTGACGCGGTGACGTTGGCCTGCCTGCATTGCGGCCTGGATGTGCAGATCGAGATAGCGGAACTCGGACGCACCGAGGAAATCGGGCCCGCGGGATCGGCAGTACATCAGGCCACCCATCGGATCATCGCGGGCGCCACGCATGCATCTCCGGTGTGCGCGTCGTTCGATTTCGCTGCCTGGTTTCGGATAAGCCTGGCGGCGATGCCCAAGTCCTCCACGTGGAGCTGACGCGGCGCGTAGATTAGGGAATGAATACTTCACCAGAGCGGCGCGGCTCAAGCGCGATTCGGTAAGCAGCGCCAGATCGAGATCACGAAAGTGCCAAGACGGAACCCCTCGAAACTCGGAACTCGTGGCCGACAGATCGAAGCGGTTCTTACTCACTGCCGAATCGATGCAAACGCGGTTCACGCCTACGACGACGATTCTCAAGGCTTCGTCGTTTACGCAGAGGGCGGGGCGGTACAAAAGGTACGCTCCGCATTCCAAAGCCTCGAAGTGGCTTACAAAGCAGCGTCGTGGGGCCTCCCGCTTCGTCGCTACAAGGGTGCGACTACCGCTTCGGCGCTGCCTAACATGCGCGTGGGTAAAGCGCCCGGCGCTCGATCGATTACAAGCAGGCACCACTAGCTGCCGTATTACCGCGTCAACCCTCGGACGCTCTCAGCGTCTGGTTTCTCGTTACGGTTGTGAACGCCGCCAACTGTGACGCGGCACGAAATGATGCGCCCTTGCGGCTCAACGCTTATCAGGGGGGTCATGGGGTCCCTGCGGAGTTTCGCAGCAACATGGTCATGATTGAGCGCGGCGATAATCTCGTCAACGGGATGGTGCTCGAACACGTCTTGGGAAATCCACAGGGTTGGCGAGGGCGCACCCTGCTCGACCTGAAAGCGATAGACGCTCGGCCTGCCCTCCTCCTGCAGCTTCGTTTTCGCAGGTTTGAATGCTTCATTCATCCACGCTCGAATGCCGTCGAGCGACTGCTGCGACACCGTCATTGCTCTCTTTTCACCGCGGCCAACGGTCTTCAGCCGCCCCACGGGTGCTGCTGGCCACCCATCAGCCTCAAACGCTTGGGTAATGTAGTCACTCTCCCCGACGTCTCGCCTTGTGTGCGGCCAAAGGCGCCCCCGCGAACCCCTTCCGCACGCCACTGCGCGAGCATATGCGCCCGCGGTATTTGTAGACCAGCGTATCGGCCCGCATTAGGGTTTCACCACGTTGGCTGCGCAAACGAGCGTCGCAAATGGTTGCGGCGTCACGCGGTGCGGCTCGGGTCGCACAGCTGTGGTGCCCCAGACTTAAGATCTGGAGGGGGAGAAACCCCTGCGCCGGTTCGAATCCTGCTCCGGGCTCCGCGTACATCGGCGGCAGCCAGGGACCGTGCGGTGATCGTCGAAGCATTCCCGGTCGGAGGAGGGCCTCATGGGTGATGCGCTGCTGGCCATTCTCGCTGCCGTCGGCCTCTACCTCTTCTCAGGCCTGCGGGTGCTGCGCGAGTACGAGCGGGCGGTCTACTTCTTCCTCGGTCGCTCGTGGGGTTCCAAGGGGCCGGGGCTGATCTATCTGCCGACGCTATTCGCGCAGATGCAGAAGGTCAGCCTGCGCGTGATGGCGGTTGACATCCCGCCGCAGGACGTGATCACCCGGGACAACATTTCGATCAAGGTGAACGCGGTCCTCTACATGCGGGTGCAGGATCCGGTGAAGGCGGTGCTCGGCGTGGAGAACTACCTCTACGCCACGAGTCAGCTCGCCCAGACCACGCTGCGCTCGATGCTGGGCGAGACGGAGCTCGACGAGCTGCTTGCCAACCGCGAGAAGATCAACTCGATCCTGAGGCAGATCATCGACCAACGCACCGAGGACTGGGGAATCGAGGTCTCGGCGGTCGAGGTGAAGGACGTGGACCTGCCCCCCGAGATGAAGCGCGCCATGGCTCGCCAGGCGGAAGCCGAGCGCGAGCGGCGCGCCAAGATCATCAACGCCGAAGGCGAGTTCCAGGCGTCGGAGAAGCTGGCGCTGGCGGCCGCCGTGATCGGTCGCGAGCCGGCCGCGATCCAGCTGCGCTACCTCCAGACCGTGACCGAGATCGCCTCCGAGAAAAACTCGACCACGATTTTCCCGATTCCGATCGACCTCTTCAAGGGCTTGCTCAACGCCGTCGGTCGGCGCGGCGACAGTACCGTGCACGCCCTGCCGGCGCGAGGGTCGGGCAAGGCGCTGCCCCCGGTGCCCGACAAGGACAAGGCGCCGGCGTAGACAGGGCGGGCGAGCCGATCAGTCGGGAGGTCTGGGTCAGCATCGGATTGGTAATCGGTGCCGCGGTCGGTGTAGGGTTAAAGAGTTGTGGTCGACGTCGGCTTTGGTGCCGGGATCGGCTTGGCCCTCAGTTATTTGTTGCGATCGAGACAGGATCGGTAGGTGCGCGTGGGCGCCATTCAGGTGGCGGAGAAGGATCTCTCCCAGTTCGAAATGGCGGTCGCCATCGCGTGCGCAATGAAGTCCGATAAGAAGCTTGGGCATCAGCGTCCAGCGAACATCGACCGCGCTTCGCAAACACTGCCGTCCTGCTTCACAGCAGAGGACGGCTCGCTGGTTATCTCGTTCGATCGTGGCTGGTATCCGTTCCTCTCCGACACCGGAGGCTACAACAGGGGCTCCCAGCGCTGGTATATCCCGAAGCTCAGTTGGCTCATCGCACAGGTTGCGCGTGCCCTGCAAACGCCGATGCAAGGGGCAATCAGCTACATACCGGGTGGACGAATCTTCTTGGACGCTGCAGGAGTTCGACGCAGACCCGAAGGCCACGCCGAGATCGTGGTACTGGGGTGGAGCTTGCCTCGGGAGAGCTCCCTCCTGCCGCCGCGCTAGCCGTCCCGCTCTCGATACCTGTTGAACGCACCGAGTACATCCGGACGCCCACCCAAGCGGCTCCAGCGGACGGGCTCCGACTGCGAGGAAGAGTAGCGTTGCGTCGGTTGGGAAACTCCCTCCAGCCGTGCGCGTTGTCGGCGCGAGCCAGCGGGATCGTTCAGACTAAGGCCTGACCGCGCTCGTCCGCTGGTGGCGCTCTCACCGCCGGCCGAAGCGCCCAGTCCTCACGTACTCGGTGAAGGCGACTCTCACTGAGCGCGGTCGGATGGTGGTACCACGACCCCCGGCAGCGACTCAGGAACACAGCGAAGCCGACGGCACCTCCAGCGCCCCTGATGCACGTACATGGGGTCGGCGCCCCGGGCACGCTGGGTACTTCGGCAAACAGTTGGGCAAAGCGCCCTCCAATAACAACGGACAAGACAAGTTGGCGCCGCGCGACGGATGACCAATCCGTTGTGCATCTGGTGGTTTCAGAGCTCCGGACCTTGAACGGATGAGCCGAGCATTGGCAGGAATGCGTTTCTAGTGCCGGCATCGGCGTCGTGAGTCGGCCCCCGAAGATCGAGCGAACGTAGCAAGAAACTGTCAGCAGAAGTCACAGTGCGTGACCCCCTGAGTGCTTCAGGGGGTCGGCCGCTGGTGGGCATTGGCCGCCGTTGGGGAGCAGCGAGGCAGTCGGCCTTGCAGGTAAGTCACTCTTTCGCCGCTTTCGCATAAGCGAGCTGGATAACGGCCTCGGAACCCGCGTCGGACACGAGCACGCAGACGACCGCGCCCTCCTGCCAGAACACCAGCGTGAGTCCCCCCGAGCGGTACACCTGGAACGTGATGCCATTATGCTCGTGCACGTCGACACTTCGGGGCAGCTCCGCGAGCCGTCCCTCGAACATTTGGCACACGAGGTCGCGGCCCTCAGGTCCTTGATACGCGAACAAGGCACTGGGGCGCCCGCGAAGCCGATGGACGCGACCGCCGACCAGCCGGTATTGCATCATCCTGAGGTCGAACACACGCGTTCGGAAATCGATCCCACCCCTGGCATAGAGGCTCTCGACCGCCGGACCGTCGGAGCTCCGGAGATCGAGCGCGAGGTGGCCGTTGGAATACTCAGCGAAATCGCGGGCTACGGCCTTGACCAGATCTGCTCGCGGTCGGAACAGGAGCAGCGCCAAGGCGGCGGCCGCGAGCAAGGCGCCGGCCGTGGCCCACCTCCACCACCGGATGGTCCAGCTCGCGGCCGGCCGAGTTCGCCCGTCGGCCGCGTCCAGGGCGGCGGCGACTCGGTCCGCGAGTGCGGGCGGCACCTCCTCGCCCGGCAGCTGTTTGAGCGCGACGTCCCGGACCCACCGCAAGGCCTCCAGCTCGGTGCGGCACCGCGGGCACCCGTCGAGGTGTGCCCGGACCTCGACCTCCCGCGTGTCGTCGAGCCGGCCGTCGAGAAAGTCCTGGAGCGTGGCGCCGAGGTGATTCACCGTGTCAGTCATCGGTCCCGTGAGGTGCCTTTGCCGTAGCCGGCCTCGTGCGCGTACTCCTGCAGCATGGCGAATAACAGCTTGCGGCCGCGGAACAACCGTGACCCGACGGTCCCGACCGCGCAGCCCAGGACCGAGGCGGCCTCCTCGTACGCCAACTCTTCGACGTCGACCAGCAGCAGCGGCGCGCGGAAATCTTCCGGCAGCTGCCGCAGGGCGCGCTCCACCTCGGGGCTCCACCGCCTCCCCCACCCGTCGACCGTGGTCATGTCGGATGCCGGATCCGGCGCCTGGGCGAACTGGTGAAATCGCTGCTCCAGCTCTTCCAGCGACTCCACGCGTGGCCGTTGCTTCGCCTGGCGGTACTGGTTGACGAAGATCGAGTAAAGGATGGTGAACAGCCAAGCCTTGCAGTTCGTTCCGGGGATGAAGTTCTCGAACGTGCGATAGGCCCGAAGGAAGGTCTCCTGCATCAAATCAGCAGCATCTTGGGGCTCCTGCGTCAGCCGCAGGGCCGTGTTGTACAGTGCCCGCATGAACGGCAGGGCGAGGGACTCGAACCGGACCCTTCGTTCGTCGGCGTCGCTGTGCGGCATGCCTGGGTCTCGCGCTCGGGAATTTTTCCGAGGGTTGGCCTGTTAACTCAATATGACTAGCCCAAGTCGGCGGGCCATAGCGCGTGCAACAACATGAAGAGGAGGACTCAACATGTACAGGATTTGCCGTGTGGTTCGCGCCGCGGGACTAGGTGCCCTTGCGGCGGCGCTCGCTAGCTGCGCGCCCGACGCACCTGTCCGGCCTAGCAAGGCGCCGTCGTTCGACGCGGCGGCGGCGAGCCGCCCATCGTTCGTCTTCCCCGCCGGCTGCTGCTATTACCAAGGCCGCATCGTGCGCACGGTAGTGCCGCCAGCAAGCGACCCGCAGGCAGGGATCGACAATTTCTACGGGTTTCCCGCGGGCGCCACAGCTGGGCAGAAAGGCGTGGTGGGCGTGGCACCGGGAGCCCCCGGCTATCACGGTGGGCACTGGAAGTTCTTCGCGGTCACGTGGAACGTGACGCCCTACCTGTTGACTTCCGAAACCGCCGTGCTCGCCGCTGCCGCCGCGGGCGATGCGACAGTGACACGCGCATCCGACAACGACTTCAAGTGCCCGATCCAGCCCTAGCGTCCCGACCCGTCCGACCGCGAACGACCGGCGGGGTGTAACGCTGGCCGCTCGCGCTGTCTCACACGCCCGACGGGCGACTCCGGAAGGCGTATAGATCTGTTCCGGTCAGATCGGCGGCGCTACCGGGCAAGGGGTCTATGGAGGGGGAAAACGTGATGCGCCATTTCTCTCTGACGGCCCTTTGGGCCGCCACCCTCGCAGTACCGCTCGACGCGCAGCTGTCGACTATCTGGCTCGATGCGTCAGTTGGTGCTAAGGGTGGGGCGCAGCGGGCCGCCGTCAGCGCCTGGTATCCCGTGGTCCATCTCACTGGGCGCCTGTCCTTGGGCCTTGGCGTGCGAGCCTCGTTGTATGGGGGCGACTCGATCGGCTACACGAACCGCGGGACTGTCCAGGGCAGCCTTGCCTCGACCATCTCGATCGACCCCGCCGTGTACGCGTTCAACGGCGCGGTGTTCGGTCAGCTCGATCTCACGAACCTCGTCGCCTTGGGCGCGAACCTCGACGTCATCGGCGTCGCCACAGGCCCGATCCGGATGGCGGGCTCGCTCTCGGAGCAGCCTCAGGGGCTCTCCTACTTCCGTTACGGCTCGAGGGACCACGGAGCCCTGAACTCGGAGTTTTTCGTTTCACTGCAGGTGGCGCCGCGGGTGCAGGTGCGTGGCGGCGCGAGTCATTATGTGACCAACTACACGGTCACAGATACGGCAGCCGTGGGTGCGCCAAGCAGCCGCTACCAGAAGTTCCAAACTGTGCCGTTCATTGCCGTCAGGCTACGGCTGTAGACCCACCGCGACGACCCACGGCTCGGCGACGAGAATGGGCGCCCGGTCGGCGACCGGACGATTGGGCCAGATCTCGAGATGTTGCCGCGGGCCCAGCGGTGGTGCGCGCAGGAGCGGAAGACGCACAGGGCATTATTTGGCGAGGGGATTGTCCTTGGAGCGCGCCGGCCGGGACATGCTGCTGTTGCAGTTCTGCCCGCAGCACGAGGAGATGCAGCGCTTTGGCGAGGCGGTGATCGAGCAGTAGGGGCGACCTCGCACCGCAACAACCGGTACGACAGACGGAGTTGGCTCGCGCGCACGCGCTAAAACAGAATGCATTCCACAATCCACGCCCGCCGTCCGCTGACCGAGCCTGACGAAACCACCCACCGCCGGACCGGGTATACCGCGTATCCGTCGACGGTTTTCGCCCCCGGTGGGAGGCGCTCCATGCGAATAACGGCTGCACGCCGACGGGGACACAGGTGTGCATGATGAGCCTAGCGTTCAGCCCCTCGAACCTGACGATCAGTCACGGAACGACGGTCACCTGGAGGAACGGCGATGCCGTTAACCATCAGGTAGCGAGCGCCATCGGCTCGACCGATACCTACAACAGCAGCTTCATCGCCGGGGGTGGCACGTTCAGCCACACCTTTGCAACGGCTGGGACTTACCAATACTACTGCACGATCCATGGGGTTGACGGCACCCCGCCAATGGGGATGCATGGGACCATCACGGTAAACTGATCGTCGGTGGGAGACCGGCTGGCCGCCCGGATCCACGTAACCACACTAACCTCCGGGGTCCCGCATGGTGGACTGCGGATTCCAAGTCCGCTGTCCGCCCTGAAGTTGAAAAATGGCATGACCGGTATCAACGGCTTAGCCATAATGTTTGGTGTATTTGCACTCCCGTGCGAAGGAATGTTACAGGAACCACTCGTGACGTGATCGACTCAGTTCAACCCAAGTCACGTGTTACCCGAGCTCGCCGGTACCCTAGCGTCTTCGACCTTTCGAAACCTACCGTGCATTCACGCCCGATCACGTCCTTACAGTGTTGCCCCCGGCGAAATCGGTGGCAACCGCATCCTCCTCGATGGCTCGAGCGCCGCTGGCTCCTCGACCTCGGCACCCGCGCTGAAGCGCGGCTCGGCGGTCAGACCCGCACGTTCTTTTCAGGAAAGGAGTTGCGCGGTGAAGCCCGCTTGCAAAAGCAGGTCGCAAGCTCGCAGAAACACGAAAGCCGGAGAGCATTGCTCCCCGGCTTTCGTGGACCGGTGCCCCGGGCGAACGAATTCCGATTCGGATTACTTCATAACCACTCCGTCACGCCCCCATGATGCGAACAAGTTCCCTGCCGATGCTTGCTAAAGCTGAACGTCCCGTCGCGACATTTCGCTGAAGCACCCGGCGGCGGCTGCCCATCCGCAGTTGTGCTTGGCGACGGGACCCACTGTCCATCGACGTTGATATAGCCACGTCCCTGTTGGGTCGGTGCAGTCGTGACCTGCTGGGGAGGCTGTGTTGTGAGGAATTCTTCAAGCGCATACCCAGCGAGACGTTGCACCGACACAACGCACCAGCCCTCGGAACAGTGGTACAGACGGACCCGCGTTTCCTCGGCGAGAATCGCCACCGTGCGCGCGGTCGGCGATGGCCGCTCGCGCATACGAATCGTGGCAGTCGTATACGCGATAGTATCGTTTGTTGAAGAAGGGGATTGTGCTGCGAGAGACCAGCTAAGCGATGCGAACGCCAGGAGCGACACAAGGTGTCGGCGCATGGTTCCCTCCTAGTAGGGAGCGCCGAACCAATACGACGACATAACGCGCCGAGTTGCAAGGGTCGTGGCACAGTTGCGATGCCTGCCCCAGACTCGCATTGTCACGTATGCCGCACCGTCTCTCCAAGTCCCGCTTCGTCGCCGGCATGCAGTGCCACAAGCTCCTCTGGTGGAAGGTCCACGAGCCAAACGCCGTCGAGCTCCAGCCCGACAAAGTCCTCCAGGACCGCTTCGACCAGGGCGCGCAGGTCGGGGCGCTCGCGCGCGACAGCATCCCCGGCGGCGTGCTCATCGATCTGCCACACCAAGCGTTCGCGGAGCGCGTTGCGCTCACCCGCAAACTGATCGACGACGGCGCGCCAGCCATCTTCGAAGCGAGCTTCCTCGCCGACAACACCTTCGTCGCGGTCGACGTCCTCACCCCACAGGATCGCGGCTTTCACCTCACCGAGGTCAAGTCATCGTCGTCACAGAAAGAGCAGCACCTTCCCGACGCCGCCCTGCAGGTCCACGTCCTCCAGAAGAGCGGGATTCGCATCACGGGCGTGGACGTCATGCACCTCAACAAGGAATGCCATTTCCCCGATCTGTCGAATCTCTTTGAGCGCACCGATGTGACCGCAGCCGTTCAGCCACTGCTTGGGAAGATCGGCTGGGAGATTGACGCGCAGCTCGCGATGCTCGAGGGCCCGTTGCCCGATGTGCCGATCGGATTGCAGTGCCACGAGCCGTACAAGTGTCCGTTCATGGAGCGCTGCTGGCCCAAAAACCCCGATCACATCATGCGGCTCTTCAGCATCGGGCCCAAGAAGGGCTGCGACTTCCTGCTGACCGGCGTGAACCGGATTGCGGATCTGTCGCCGAAACAGAAGCTCTCCGCGACGCAGAAACGGCAGATCCGCGCCATGAAGGAGGGCCGGATCGTTGTTGAGCCGGGTCTGAGGAAAGCATTAGAAGGATTTGAAGGGAGGCTCGGCTTTCTCGATTTCGAGACGATCCAACGCGCCGTCCCCGTCTGGCCAGGCATGGCGCCGTGGGAGCAGGCGCCGGCGCAGTTCAGCTATCACGAAGCCAACGGCGACGGGACCTACCGGCACGCCCAGTACCTCGCCGAAGGCTCGCACGATGCTCGGCCCGAGCTGGCGCGCGCGATGGTCGAGGCGACGAAGGGCGCCGAGCGAGTCGCCACGTATTCACATTTCGAGAGGACGAAGATTCAGGGGCTGCAGAAGGCGGTGCCGGCGCTGCGTCCCGAGCTCGAGGCGCTCGAGCACAAGCTGATCGACTTGCTGCCGGTCATTCGGGACAACGTCTACCATCCCGACTTCCTCGGCAGCTTCAGTCTCAAATACGTACTGACGCCGCTCGTGCCCGAGCTGACGTACGACGACCTCGTGATCGTCGATGGACTCGTCGCGAGCGTCGAGATCGCGCGGCTGCTGTTTGTAGCACAGAAGATTTCGCCGGAAGAGCGCGATCGGGTCAGGCAGGATCTGCTGAATTACTGCGAGCGGGATACGTGGGCGATGGTGAAGGTGCTGGAGAAGCTGCGGGAATTGGCTACGTAGCTAGTGAACGAGCTTCACCACTCCGAACACGAGTGCTGCCGTTGTCGCTGCGTGGGCGACCCAGAAACCGAACAGGCGCTTGGTAAGACGCGTTTCCAGTCGCTCCAGTCCGACTTGGATGTCCGAGCGCAACTCGGCAACCCGCTGCTCCAACTTTGCATCGAAACGGGCGTAATTGAGCTCGTTCAGCTCCCGCAGCTCTGACCTGTAGGTCGCATCCACCATGTTGAACCAATCCACGAGCTCGTTGGCAACGTCGTCACCAAACTTCTCATAAAACTTGCGCGACAGCTTGGCCGTAACCGGCACACGAGCTCCACGGGTAGATGCCGGTATATCATACGATACGCTCGGTGGACTCCCGTATCAATAAACTTCAGACTGGGCCCTAAGAACCCTCCTTCCAATCCACTGCTGTCTCTTCCAGCGTACTGTTTGCACTGGTTGTGAATCGCCCCCACTTTCGAGACCGTGGACCGGCCACTCGTTGAGCGCATGGCCGCCGGCGACGAGCGCGCCCTGGGCGAGCTGTACGACCGCCACGGGAGCACCGTCTACGCCCTGGCGCGCGCCATCGTCGGTGAACGCGCGGATACGGAAGAAGTCGTGGCGGACGCGTTCGGCCAGGCGTGGCGGACGGCCGGCCAGTTCGACCCGGCGCGCGGCAGCGTCACCGCCTGGCTCGCGACTATCACGCGCACCCGAGCGCTCGATCTCGTGCGCGCGCGCGGGCGGCGGTCCAAGATCCTAGCCCGCGCGGCGCAAGAGAGCGATGCCGGCGTCGCCGCGCCCCTGGCCGCCAGCGATGCACCCGATCGCGACGTCGAGCGGCAAGAAGCGCGACAGCTTGTGAAGCAATCGCTCGGCAAGCTCCCCGAGCCGCAACGGCGCGTCATCGAGCTCGCCTACTTCGGCGGACTCTCCCACAGCGAGATCGCCGCCGAGCTGAAGGAGCCCCTGGGCACCGTGAAGACCAGGCTGCGAGCAGGGATGGAGAAGCTGCGTGACGCGCTCAGCCCGCGCATCTCGAGGGTGGAGCCATGAACGAGCATCGCTGGGCCGAACTCGCCGCCGCTTACGCTTTGGGTTCTCTCGATCCCGGTGAGCGCGCCGAGTTCGAGCAGCACCTGGAGACCTGCGCGAGCTGCCGCGCCGAAGTCCAGTCGTTCCACGAAGTCACGGGGCTGCTGGCGCAGAGCGTCGCGCCCGCCGCGCCACCGCCCATGCTGCGCGAGCGCGTGTTGCGCACCGCAAGGAAGGTTCGTCCCATTCCCTGGCTCGCCGCGGCGGCCGTCGTGGTGGCGCTCCTCGGCGCCTACGGCTACTGGCGCGCGGAATCCCAGAAGCGCGCGTTCCAGACTGCGCTCGCGACGGCTCAGGCGCAGCTCGACAGCACGAAGCAAGTCGTCGCGGCATTGCTCGACTCCTCGGTCGCGATTACCGATCTCGCGGCGACCGGCAAGGCGCCGACCATGCGGCTGTACTGGAACCGCGCGCGCAACATCATCGTCGTCACCGCGTTCGACCTGCCGCCCGCACCGGCCGGCCGCACCTATCAGCTCTGGGCCATCGAGAAAGGTCGCGCGCCGGTGAGCGTCGGCACGTTCAACCCGCCGCCGAACGGACGGGCCGTCCTTACGCTGCCAATGCCGGCGGGCCTGAAGCCGGATCTCAGCGCGGTCACGGAAGAACCGGCGGGCGGCTCGCCGCAACCCACGCAGCAACCGTTCCTCGTCGGATCCTGGCAACGCCGCACCTAGCGGCGACCAATCCGATCGTCGCGGACGGGCGTAGAGAAGATGTCACTCTACGCCCGTCTCTTTTTCCGGAGGAACCCATCATGTCCCGCAAGGTTGTGTTGATCCTGCTGCTCGTGGCTGCCGCCGGGCTCGGCGTCACGCGTTTCATCACGGCGTCGGACCACAAGGACAGCATGCTGCTTGCCGGCGATCCGGCCGCCGACATCGCGGACCTCTACACGTTCCGCAGCCCCACGAATCCGGCCAACGTCGTGCTGGTGATGACCGTATCCGGATTCATCCCGCCGTCCGAAGCGAGCACGACGTTTTTCGATCCCAACGTGCTCTATCAATGGAAAATCGACAACGATGGCGATGCGGTCGAAGATCTCGTGATTCAGGCGTTCGTAACCGGGACCGGTGGGCACCAGGTCATGCACTTCCGCGGTCCGGCCAA
>WNFC01002518.1_pt1 | contig 19713 bp, 12 predicted proteins | sample 5400541 | NCBI WGS metagenome assembly WNFC01 (sample SAMN13153342, study PRJNA577476) | soil metagenome | isolation source: 120 cm saprolite under Douglas fir tree site 2 hole 2 replicate 1 | place: USA:California | collected 2015-04-18 | reverse complement strand
TCGAACCGGGAAATTCGTCGAAGGCCGCCTGGACATCAGGAATGTGGACGACCCGCGCATCAATGACCGCGCGGCTGGCGACGAAGGTGCGGTCGATGGTGAGTACCGTTTCCGGTGTCATCACGGTCGGCACCGAGCCCCACCGGGCCAGGGCTCGTAACCCGTTACCCTCCTTCCGGAAGATCAACGCATCGTTGGCATCGCACAGCCGGGCTGCCCGCTCAGCCACGGTCATGAGGACAGGCTCCACATCAGTGGGCGAACTCGCGATCACTCGCAGGATCTCGCTCGTCGCGGTTTGCTGCTCCAGCGCTTCCGCGAGGCGCCTCTCGAGGCCGCGGATCCTGGAGCCGTCGTTCTTGAGCGATTTGCGGGCGGCAGGGGGCTTGCCTTTGACCTTGGACTTCGTGGGCTTTGCGCCCCGCCGCATCGTCATCTCCTTGTTTCTCACGGACCTTCACGACCGCACCGCGATCGACGACAGGTTAGGCGAAGGCGCCTGCGTGGGCAAGCGCTGCGGAGGGCTACGGCCGCGCCGTCGTATAGTCCGCCACCGTCACCCATCCCATCGCGCCGAAGCCGCCGACGTAGTAGATATCGGCGACCTCGAGCCGCCAGAAGCCAAAGTCTCCGAAGTCGGCCCATTGGCTCGCCTCCGGATGGCGATCGAGATAGGCTGCGCGCGTGACCGACTGCCTGTCGTCGGTAACACTCGTAACGCGTCCCATGAGCGTGACGCGCTCACCGGCCAGAGGATTGTCGGACCAATCCGGGGGCGTCACGAGGAGGCTCGCGCGCGGATCTGCCTCGAGGTTCTGGGTGTGAACGGCCATGGCGCTGATGAGAAAGAGTGGCGTCCCCCGCTCGTCGAGCGCGTAGGGCATTACGGAGCCGAAGGGATGACCTGCATGCCGGCGTGAAACGGTCGAGAGCATGCCCGCGGGCGCGAGCTTGACAAGCTTGCGCGCGCGCTCGGCATAGCTCGGTTGAGACGCAGTGGACGGCGGGGTCACCCGCCGGCCCTCGCATGGTCGGCCGGGATCTGCGCGGCGAGGCCTCGCGCCTCCGCAACCACGGCGACGCGCAGGGGCGCCTCGCGGTTCCGAACGGTCAGCTCGTGGCGCGGATAGTCGGCGCCGGCCAGTCCCGCGCGCGAGAGCACTTGCTCGGACACCACGAGCTCGCACTGGTACTCCTTGGTCAGCGCCTCGAGCCGGCTCGCCACGTGCACGGTGTCGCCCACGGCGGTCAGATAGCGCGTGTCGCCATAGCCCATCTCTCCGACCACGACCGTCCCCGTGTGAATCCCGACACCGAGGCGCAGCGGCGACTCGAGCTCGGCCCCGAACGATCGGCTGAACTCCTGCACCCGGGCCACCATGCCCGCGGCGGCCCGTAGCGCCTGTCGGCAGGCCGTCTCCGGCGCGGTCTCGACGCCGAAGAGGGCCATGACGCCGTCGCCCGTGTACTGGTTCGCGATGCCGCCGGCCTCGGCGATGGCAGTGCCCACCGCTTCGAAATAGCGATTGAGGAAGAAGACGACGTCGTAAGGCAGCTTGTGCTCGGCGAGACGGGTGAAGCCGCGAAGATCGGCAAAGAGCACGGCGATCTCGCGCTCCTGCCCGTGGTGGGCAGCGCTCGACGCGGGCGCGGCGCCGGTGCTCACCGCCACCTGGATAAGCGGCGTCACCGCCAGGTCCCGGCTCGGGCGGAGCTGGCAGGCCAGGCGCACATTGGGCGGGGCGCCCACGCGCTGGAGCACGCGCAGCTCCTGAGGGCTCGCCGGCGGCAACCCCGGGTCTCCGGAGACGCGGATGCGGCAGGTCGAGCAGCGCCCGCGACCACCGCAGACCGACGCGTGGGGGATGCCCGCCGAGCGGCTCGCCTCGAGGACGGTCGATCCAACCGGCACGGCGACGCTGCGGCCATCGGGATAGGAGACTCGTACCGTGGCCTGACGCGGAGAGAGATACTCGCGCACGCCGCGTGCGAGCAAAGTCAGCAGCAGCAGTCCCCAGGTGCTGTACCCGAGCCCGTCTCGCACGCGCACGAGGGTGGCCCGCTGCTCCGGCGAGGGTGTGCGTGTCTCGACCATGAGGCGCTGGACGAAGCCGGGCTCGCGCGCGAGAGCGCTCACCTCCCGTCCCGCCTCGGCAAAGCCCAGATATCCAAGGACGGGCACGAGCACGAAGGCGCTGAGGACCAGGGGAAAGAAGCGCGGGTACCAGCCACGGAACCGCAGCCAGAAGTGGAGACCCATGCAGCCGTGGGTCCACGCGATCACGAAGAGCGTCGTTTGACGGTAAAAATTCCAGGGATCCACCCAGAGGAAGAGCACGACCCGCGTGTAGAGATCCTCGGTGCCATACATGGCGTTCGCCAGTCGCGTGCCGACGATGTGGAAGACCAGCAGGGGCGGCACGGCCAGGCCGAAGATGATCTGCGTCGCCTCCCAGAGAGGCATGCGTAGTGTCCGGCGCCGGTAGAGCAGCCAGAGCCCGAGCAGCCAGTGCACGAGCAGGGCGCCGAAGAGCAGCGTCTCCCCCACGGGATTGCGCCACAGCGCGAGGAACCAGAGCCGGCCCGTCTCCATGGCGCGCAGCGAGATGAGGCCGAGGGCGTGGTTGCTGAAGTGCGTCAGGAGGTACGCGAACAGGATGAGCCCGCACCACAGGCGCAGGGGCCGGACCCATGCTCGTCCGGGTCGCTCCGCCGTCATGGGGACGCGCCAGCTTCCTTGGGGCTATTCGTGAACAGCTGACCCCCTCACCCTGCCCTCTCCCCCCAGTGGGGGGAGAGGGATCGAATGGTCCAGGCTAGCGCGCGCTGCGACCTGCCGCCTTGTCGAGAAAATCCAGGAGCACGCGGTTGAATTCCTCGGGCTGCTCCGCGTTCGACAGGTGAGAGGCCGAGCGAAGGATGGCGAGCTGCGCGCCCGGGAGCGCCGCGTGGATCTCGCGCGCCATGGCCACCGGCGTGCCGGGGTCCTCCTCGCCCACGATGACGAGGGCCGGGCACGCGATCTCCTTGAGCCGGTCCGTCACGTTGATCTTCGGAAGCGCGTGGCAGCAGCCGATGTAGCCGGCGGGGGGCGTGCTCCGGATGAGACCGCCGATCCGCTCCATGACGTCCTTCCGGCGCGCGCGGAACGGCGCCGTGAACCAGCGCTCGAGGGTGCCCGCCACCATCGGCTCCATGCCCTTGGCGGTGACCGTCTTGATCCTGTCCTCCCACACGGAGGCGGCGGCGGCCGGGTAGCGGCTGCTCGTGTCGCAGAGCACGAGGCTCTGGATCATGGCCGGGTACTTGAGCGTGAAGGTCTGGCCGATCATGCCGCCCATGGAGAGCCCGACGAAGTGCGTCTGCGCGATGCCGAGACCGTCGAGCAGTCCCTTGAGATCCTCCGCCATCTGATCGAGCGAGTAGGCCCCGGTGGGCGCGCTCGTCTGCCCGTGGCCGCGCGTGTCGAAGCGCAGCACGGTGTACCGGGAAGCGAGGGCCTTGGCCTGGTCGTCCCACATGTGCAAGTTGCAGGCGAGCGAATGGCTCAGCGTGACCACCGGGCCGCTACCCTCTTTTTCGTAGTTGATCTCGATGCCGTTGGCCTTGATCTTCATGATCGCTCCTCTCTCCTATTCGCGGGTGGCGGTGCTGGGACAGATCTGGTTGTAGGCGCAATAGCGGCAGACCATGTAACCGGGGGTGGCGTCGAAGCGCCGTGCGCGGATGCCGCCGGCTGCGGCCAGGATGATCTCGCGGGCCGCGTCCAGGTCTCCGTCCACGGGCTCGTAGCTCCCGACGAGCCCGGACTCCAGGAAGCGGAGCTCCACGCGCGCGGGCAGCCGCCCCGTCATCTCCTTCTGGGCCAGCGCGTACATCTTGAGCTGGAGGCTGTCCTTCGCTCGCTGGTCGGCCTTCTTCTGCTCCGTCACGTCGCTCGACTTGTAGTCGACGATGACGAGGCCCTCGGGCGTCTCGTCCACGCGATCGAAGCGCCCGCGCACCTTCGTCGGCCCCAGGGCGAAGCCGAACTCGCCCTCCACCTCGGCGGGCTTCTGCCCCGAGGCCTCCTCTTCGTGATAGAAGCGCGTGAGCGCCTCCACGCCGGCGCGCCTGCGCTGCTCCTCGTGCTCGCGCGTGAGGAAGCCCTCGTTGCGCCAGGCATCGTCGAAGGCCTTCAGGAAATCCTCGAGCGAGGTGAAGTTCCCCACGGCCCGGCGCCTCAGATAGAACTCCACCGCCTTGTGGAGCGCGCTGCCGTACACCACGCTGTGGTGCTGGCGGAGCGGGATGCGCTTGATGTGCACGTACTGGTACTTGAGCGGGCAGGTGACGTAGTCGTCCACCTGGTGGTGGCTGACCGTGAGCTCCGCGTCCGGCGGGAGCGCATCTACGAGCGCGCCCTCGTGCACGGGCGGCGAGGCATGGCGCTGAAGCTCCTCTGCGGCGCGCGACTTGAACGGGCGGGTCGCGTCCTTGGGCAGGCGGAGCGCTTCCAGGATGAACTGGCTGGCCTTCCAGTTCTTCTTGCCGCCCATGTCTTCGGCGCTCGTGAGGTAGAGCGCCTCCTTGGCCCGCGTCATCCCGACGTAGAAGAGACGTCGCTCTTCCTGGAGATGGAAATCCCCCGTGGGCAGCGTGTCCTTGACCAGACCCGGCGGCATCTCGATGGCGTCCGAGCGGCGCACGGAGGGGAACTTGTTCTGCACGCAGTTGACCAGGAACACCACGGGCCACTCGAGCCCCTTGGCCTTGTGCACGGTCAGCACGGGCACGGCCGGTGTGTCCGAGTCCGCCTCGGCCACCGCCGGGTCCTCACCCGCGTCGATCAGCGCATCGAGATGGTTCACGAACTCGCGGATATTGTCGTACTGCAGCACGCGGGCGGCGTCCCGGATGCGCGTGAAGAACTTGCTCACGTTCTGCACTTCCTGCTCCTGCTCCGCGGGGGCCTTGGCGTAGCGGGTCATCAGGCCGGAGTCGACGAGGAACTGGTAGAGCAGCTCGCCCGTCGGCGTCTCGCGCGCCAGCTCCATGTAGCGCTCGAGATCCGCGATGAGCCGGCGAATGGCCGCCGCGCCCTCCTCGCCCACGCGCACCTCGTCCGGCACCGCCTTGAGCACGTGGAAGAGCCAGCGGTTCTTGCGGTCGGCATAGGTGGCGCACTCGGTCAGGTCGAAGATCGGCACCTGGTAGATGTCCGACGAGGCCAGGTAGTGCAGGCTCACGGAATCGTCCGGATGGGCGACCGTGCGGAGGAATGCGATGAGCAGCCGGATCTCGGGCCGTCCATACAGCCCGGCGTTACCCGAGAACGTCCACGGGACGCCCCGCAGGTTGAGGGCGCGAAGAAAGATGTCCGCATCGTTGTTCGCCCGCACGAGGATGGCCATGTCCCGGTACGGACGCCCCGCCCCGTGCTCCTCGACGATCATCTCGGCGATCCGATCGGATTCGCTCGACACCGTGTCGAAGGCCAGGTGTCTCGGCGGCATCCCCTCCCGGCGGGCGCCGTCGGGCCCTCGCGAGACGAGCTTCTTGTCGATGTCCTGGGCGACCTCGAGGCGGTCAGGATTGTTGTGCTGGATCAGCTCGTAGGCTGCATCGAGGACAGCCTGCGGCGAGCGTCGGTTCTCCAGCAGCACCACCTTCTTGGCGTCGGGATACGTCCGGTCGAAATCGAGGATGTTGCTCATGGAGGCGCCCCGGAAGCGGAAAATGGCCTGGTCGTCGTCCCCGACCACGGTCACGTTGCGGTGCCGGGCCGCCAGGAGCTTCACCACCTCGAACTGGGCGTAGTTGGTGTCCTGGAACTCGTCCACGAGCACGAAGCGGTAGCGGTCCTGGCACCGCTTGCGCACGTGCGCGCGCGTGCGGAGCAGCCGCAGGACCTCGACGATCTGGTCGCCAAAGTCGATCTGGCCGAGCCTGGCCATCAGCGTCTGGTACTGGGCAAAGGTCCGCGCCAGCTCGACATGCTCCTCGGCCTCGAGCCGCGCCGCCTCGTCCGCGGCCGCCGCCAGCAAGCCCTCGGCGTGCACCAGGTACTCCTCGGGCCCCACGTCCTCGTCCTTGAGCCGGCTGAAGAGCGTGATCAGGGCCTGGATGTGGCGTGTGGGATCGCCGAGCGGGCGGAAGTGCTTGAGGGGAAGCTCGAAGAGATGATCGCGCACGAAGATCACCTGCTCGGCGCGCGTGAGCACGCGAAAATCGGGCGTCAGCCCGAGCTCGAGGGCATTCTCCTTGATCAAGCGGTCGCCGAAGGCGTGAAAGGTCGAGATCTGCACGTCGGCATAGCCGTAGGGCACGAGCGTGTCCACCCGCTCCTCCATCTCGGCCGCGGCCTTGTCCGTGAAGGTCAGCGCGAGCACCTCGGAGGGGCGCGCCTGGCGCGTGGCGATGAGATGCGCGATGCGCCGGGTGATCACCGTGGTCTTGCCGGTGCCCGCGCCCGCGATGATGAGGAGGGGCCCTGCCCCATGCGTGACCGCCTCGCGCTGGGGCTCCGTCAGCCCCTCCAGGATGCGCTCGGCGCCGCGCGGGGCTTCCGCCATCAGAACCGGAAGGCGAAGTAGACGGCGCCCAGGATGCAGGCAAAGGACGCCGCGTAGTTCCACCGGAACGCTTCCTTGAGATAGAGCAGGGAAAAGACCACGAACACCGCGAGGGTGATCACTTCCTGGATGATCTTGAGCTGGGCGGCGGTGAAGGCGCCGTATCCGAAGCGGTTGGCAGGCACCTGGAAGCAATATTCGAAGAAGGCGATGCCCCAGCTGACGAGAACGACAAGGTACAGCGGAGCCTGCCGAAACCTCAGGTGGCCGTACCAGGCAAAGGTCATGAAGACATTCGACACGGCGAGCAGCGCGATGGTTCTCACGAGCGAGATTCCTCCCTTGCGGGCACTATAGCACCGGCGTACAAGCAGGGAGCCGGGGCGCGCCGGCGCCAGACGGTCAGCGGCGAATCTCGGTGCTCGCGGACGCCAGGAGCTCCTCGACCTCGACGGCTCGAACGAGCGCGATGTCGCCCCAGATGGTGCACTTGAGTGCGGCGAGCGCCGTGGCCGCGTCGATGGCCTCTTGCACGGAGCGCCCGGTCAGCACCCGCCAGAGAAAGCCCGCGGCGAAGGCATCCCCCGCCCCCACGCGATCCACCGTGGTGACGGTGTAGAGCCGCGAGGGCCGATGGACGACCGACCCCGCGAGGGCCGCCGAGCCCGCCTCGCCCAGCGTGAGCGCGATGGTGGCGGCCGGCGCGATCTTCCGGAGGCCGTTCAGCACGGCTTCCGGCGGGCCCGCCAGCTCGAAGACCGTCGCGGCGTCATCCGATCCGATGAAGAGATAGCGGACGGCGGGCAGGACTTCCGCGAGGAAATCGCGCGCCTCTTTGGCCGACCACAGACGCGATCGATAGTTGACGTCGAAGGAAATGGGCACGCCGGCGTCCTGGGCCTCCCGGCACGCCCGGCGGATGACCGCCCGCAGATTCTCTCCCAGGGCCGGCGTGATCCCCGACAGATGCACCATCCGCGCGTCGCGCACGAGCCCCCAATCCACCTCGTCCGGCACGAGCTGGCTCAGGGCCGATTCGCGCCGATCGTAGAGCACGCGGACGGCGCGTGGAGGCGGGCCGTACTCGAGGAAGTACAGGCCCATCCGGCTGCCCGGGCGCCGCAGGACCCCAGCGCAATCCACGCCGTGTCCCCACAGCTCTCGCACCGTGCGATCGCCCCACGCGTGCTCGGCGGGTAGCGCCGTGATGAGCCCGGTGCGCAGGCCGAGACGGGATACCGCGGCCAGGACGTTGGCCTCGGAGCCGCCGATCTGCACATCGAGCGAGAGGGCTTGGTCGAGGCGAAGCGGGGGCGGCGCGGCCAGGCGCAACATGACTTCGCCCAATCCGACGAGGTCGTGGCCCATGGTCGACCCCCTAGGCCGCGGCTTTGATGCGAACCTTGAGGGTGGTGCCGAGGATGAGCTTCGACTGGACCGTCTCGAGCCGCCGGTCGGGGGTGAAGGTGACGCGCGCGGGCTCGTTCCCGCGCGCCCAAGAGGAGAACCCGGTGATGTCGATCAGCGCGTTGAGCCGGCCGGTCGCGCTATCCGGCGTGAGTCGGAAGCGGAGGGGGACCAGCTCGGCGCGGTAGCCGCTCGGCGACACGTCATCGGGCCCTTCGTTTTCTGCCCGGGAGCGCCGAACGATGAGGGTTCGGTAGGTGCCGTCCGGGTCCTGGTCCAGCTTGTTGGCGACCAGGTTGAGCTCGGCCGAAAGCAGGTCGTCCACGCGCTGACCCACCGGCAGCTTGAGGGTATCGTCCACCTGCCGCCGCCTGCCGAGGAAGAACGTGTGGCCCACCGAATGGTATTCGACGGTTCCCCGATCGTAATCGTAGAGAAGGTTCAGCGTGCCTTCACGGCCGCGGACCGTGTTCCGACTATGGGTCTCGACGGGCACGAACCGACCCTCCCGGATGACCCCGCTCGCCTCCGTATGGGCGGTAGTGCTACTGCCCTCCCCGGTGAGCACCATGCGGTAACGACCTGCGGCCAGATCGATCTCCTCCGTCACGGTGCCCGTCACTGCGAACGTGAAAAGGTCCCACATTACGCCGACATCGACGCCAAAGTCGTACACCTGGCGCTGGAGATTCTTGGCCTGGGCCTGACCCCAGGCGAGCCGGGGAGCCAAAAGCAGAGGCAGGGGAGCGGCCAGGAATGCCCGGCGCGTTAGCTTTCCGCCCATAGATGCCGATCATTCTACCGAGAAGGACCAAACGCCGCAATGCTCGGAGATTCCTGTATTTATGATACGTTATTCCTCTCCCGCCCCACGTTTATGGGCGCTTAGCCAACCAAGTCGGAGGGAGAAAAGCAGCGCATGCGGAAGACCCGTCGCGTGGTGATTACTGGCCTCGGGGTCGTCGCGCCGAATGGCATCGGGAAGGATGCCTTCTGGGATGCCCTCATAGCTGGCAAGTCTGGCGTGGACTACATCACCGCTTTCGACCCGTCTTCATACCCATGCCATGTCGCTGGTGAGGTGAAGGACTTTAGACCCTCTGATTTCATCAGCGCTCGAAGGGTTGGAACGATGGGTCGCTTCTCTCAATTCGCAGTAGCTGCAACCCGGATGGGACTTGAGGACGCGAATCTAGAAATCACTCCACAGCTGTCTGCAAGAACCGCAGTGTGCTATGGCACCTCGGTCGCAGGCGGAGGAGACATTGCTGCAAACGCTATGGAGATCCTCCTTCACAAGGGTCCCGACTCGATCGACGCTTGGTCGGCCCTCGAGTATCCTCCTCATGCCCCCTCAAGCTATCTTGCGATAGAGTTTCAAATTCACGGGCCCGCACTTTCGGTTTCCTCAAACTGCTGTACCGGACTCGACGCGATAGAAATGGCGGCAGGTCACATCCGATCGGGTCAGGCGACCGTCGCGGTCGCCGGTGCCTGCGACGCACCAATCTTTCCCCTGGCGTTTGGCGCTTTCTGTGCGCTCGGAGCCCTTACGAAACGCAATGACTCTCCGAAGAAGGCCTCTCGACCCTACGATGCACTCCGAGATGGGATTGTCATCGCTGAAGGCGCGGCGACGCTCGTCCTAGAGGAGCTCGACTTCGCTCTTGATCGAGGAGCTCATATCTATGCCGAAGTTCTAGGCCACGCGGGCGCTAGCGAGGCCGTGGGAATGCGCAAGGGAGATTTGTCCGGCAAGATGCTTGCCCGTGCAATTGACGGTGCAATCCGAGCGTCGAATCTCAATTCCACGGATATCGATCACATAAACGCTCACGGTAGTTCACTTCCTGACTACGACGTGTGCGACTCGAATGCCTTCAAAGAGGCTTTGGGCGCTCATGCCTACAAAATTCCGATCGTTTCGATCAAGTCAATGATCGGCCAACCAGTTTCCGCCGCCGGAGCAATCCAGACTGCAGCGGCATGCCTCTCTATCGAACACCAACAGGTACCGCCTACGATCAATCACGAGGTCCCAGATCCCCGCTGTGACCTTGACTACGTACCCAACGTCGCGAGGGCAGCGCGTCTCCGTCATGTATTGATGAACGGCCATAGCTTTGGGGGAAGTGTGTCGGCATTGGTAATTCGACACTTCGACGCCTCGGACTAGCGAGCAAAGACTATGACACTGCAGAGCGTTGGTATCGCTATTCTCTTCCTCGCACTCTTGGCGCTGGCGATCCTCGTGCTCCTCAACAATCCGCGTGCAAGTGTGAACCGGCGCTTCGCGTTGTCGGCCCTTGCGATCGCCGGCTGGATTGTTAGCATTTATCTCTCCTTGTCCTCCCAGGATCCGACCGTTACTGTTTGGCTCGGACGGCTCGGCTTTGCGTTTGCTTCCTGTATTCCCTTTTCTCTCCTGTTCTTGTTTCGGGCGTTCTCCGATCTTCCGCAGACCAAAGGCTTGGCGGCCTTGCTGCCCGGTGCCTTGTGCGCCCTGTTTGTCGGGTTCTCGCTGACACCCTGGATCGTCGGTGGCGCTCAAATAGCTGCCACTCGCACTAACTTTGTCTATGGCCCACTCCATCGAGCGTTTGGTCTTTACTTTTTGGCCTGCTTCTTGTTCGCGCTCTACACACTGTGGAAAACGATCCGCTCGTCGTCAGGCCTGAAACGCCTCCAACTTCGTTACCTGCTGTTAGGTATTCTGCTCGGAGGAGTTGGAGCCATCACGACCAATCTGCTCGTGCCTCTTGTCACTAAGACTTCCACGTACAGCGTTCTAGGCCCCTACTTTTCCCTTCTCGTCGTTTCCTTCTCTGCTCACGCCATCATTCGTCATCGACTGATGAACATCAGACTTGTTGTTCGGAGAGGCATTGTCTACCTCATTGCAGCAGTCGTAGCAGGAGGCGTGTTCGTGGCTGTGCTAGCAACGCTTACTCGCCTGATGGGTGTGCATCGCCAGGATATTCCGCTTGGGACCGAGGTCATCGTCGCTCTAGCGGTAGCACTTGCATTCCAACCTTTAAAGGGTTGGATTCAGAATTCTGTCGACAGATATCTCTATCGTGAGTCGTATAGCTACCAGCAGATCGTTCGGGATGCCAGTCGGACGATAGGGGCCAATCTGGATCTTCAGTCTCTGCTCGGCTACGTCTGCGACGTTGCTCAGCAGACGATTCGACCTGACCTAGTGTCCGTATATGTCTGCGAACCTGGGGGCAGTACTTTCAGTCGAGCGATCAATCGAGTTTTTAGCGAAACCCCCGACATGGACAAACAAAGGATAGTCCCATCGAGCAGTCCTCTTCCTACATTTCTCGGAATGATCCGGCGGCCCCTTCTCCGAGACGAACTGGGAAGATCATGGGATGGAGACGACGCTCATGCCGCAGTGGCGCATTTGGTTCAACTTCGCGGTGACTTCGTGCTGCCAATGTTCTCCGAGTATCAGCTCATAGGGTTCATTGTGTTGGGTCAAAAACTTTCGGGGGATGCGTACTTTGTCGAAGACGTCGAACTTCTTACCACAATTACAAATCAGGCTGCGATAGCGGTCAAGAATGCACAGCTCTATCGACAAGTGGTTCTGGTCAATGAATACGTGGAGAACATCCTCCGCACAATGGATAGTGGCGTTGTAACTATTGACCATGGCGGCAATATCGTCTTGTCGAACTCTACGGCAGAGCGGCTGACGGGTTTTTCTCGCGAAATCTTAGCTACTATGAAGGTGGATCAGCTCCCTCGTGCTCTCGCTGGACAGCTTCGAGCTACCCTGGGTGATGGAGAACCTCGGCTGCAGGAGGAAGCCACCCTACCTGGCTTGGGAAACCGAAGAACTCCACTCGTTTGCTCCAGTTCCGCTCTCAGAGATGACCGGGGCGGAATCATTGGCGCGCTAATCGTTTTTAGTGACCTCTCTAGCGTCAAAGCACTTGAGGGCGAGAAGCGGCGGGCCGAAAGGTTGGCTTCGCTGGGGGCCCTAGCGTCCGGGATTGCTCACGAGATCAAGAACCCTCTTGTCGCCATTAAGACGTTTGCGGAACTTTTGCCGGAGCGTTTTTCAGACTCCGACTTCCGACATGACTTTTCTGGAGTGGTCATCAGAGAGATCGAGCGAATTGACGGTCTTGTTGGTCGGCTGCGAGGCCTTGCCGCTCCTTCGCAAGAAGGGGTTCTTCCCGTCGATATCCGCGAGCCGATTTTGGAGACCCTCTCTCTCTTGCGTGCGCAATTTGAGCAGTCTGGAACCACCGTTCATCGTTACCTTCCAGAAGCTCCATCATTTGTTTCGGTAGCATCCGATCAGCTCAAGCAGCTTTTCCTAAATCTGTTCCTCAATGCAATCGAAGCCATGGGACACGGAGGAGACCTCACAGTAAGAGGACGCCTGGTCGAGCGGGCAAGCGAAAGTTGGATCACCTTGGAGGTCTCTGACACGGGCCCAGGTGTTCAAGACGCACTTAAGTCGAAGATTTTCGACCCGTTCTTCACAACGAAGAGTAGAGGTTCGGGTCTTGGGCTCGCAATCTGTCACAGTATCGCTGATGCTCATCGAGGATCGATCCGGGCAGAGAACAATGCTAGTGGCCCCGGGACCACGATTGTAGTTGAGTTCCCGGTCGCAACTGGAAGTCTAGAGTTAGTGCAGAGTAGGTCACTCGACCATTGAACTCTGATCGCATAGATCTGGACGGTCGTGCGGTCCACAATCCCGAAAGGATGCAAGTGAACCAGGCATGAACACGGACCCACTGCTCTTTCTGCTTGTTGTGGTCACCGTTCTAAATCTTGGAATCGGAGTTTACGTCTTCAGGCAAGACCCTACTTCACTAGCCCATCGATCATTCGCTCTCCTGTCGGCTAGTACGACTCTCTGGACGGCCGGAGTCATCGCTGGCAACTACATCGGACCGCTATCACCACTCTTTAAGCGCGTTACCTTTGCCGCAGGAAGCCTTCTGCCGGTGGCCGTATTGGCCTGCGCCGTTACTTTCCCTATGGGATCCAAGCTGTATCCACGTCGCTTCCTCATGGCGTTCACGTGCTTGGCATTTTTCTTTCTGATGTTGTCCTTTTCTCCATGGATCGTAGTTTCGGTTGAACCGGCAGGCGAGGAGTTCCGCATCACGTACGGATGGCTTCATCCAGTTTTTGCTGGGTATGTCATAGCCTGCTTACTCTGTGCTGCCTGCATTTTGGCGAGAAAGCATCGGGACGCAAGTGGTCTACAAAGACTTCAAGCGAGACATCTTGCCATCGCCCTAGTGGTCCCTGGTATGTCGATTTGCATAACAAACGTAATGATTCCGCTGGTGTTCAAAGTTTCAAGTCTTGCGAAATACGGACCACTCTTTTCGATCATTCTGATGGCACTGGTGGGGCATGCGATCATTCGCCATCGACTGATGAACATTCGCGTGGTCATTAAGCAGGGTGTGGTCTATCTAGCAGCTTTCATGGTGGCGGGTGGAATACTGCTGCTACTTCTAGTTGGTTCAAATCTCCTCGTTCCCGATGAGCATTGGTTTACAGCGCTCGAAATCGTGCTCGCATTGGTTGTGGCGGTTCTTTTCTATCCACTGAAGATGCGCATTCAACTTGCCTTCGACCGGTACTTGTATCGGGAGCCGTACGACTATCCGAGAATCATCCGCGAAACAAGTCAGGCCTTGAACGGCACAATCGATCTCTCGAACCTATTGGAGTGTGTTGGCAGTGTAGTCGTCGAAACGTTTAAGCCCGACAGGTTGGCCGTTTACCTGCTTGAAGACGGCGAGATCGATTTTGAGCGCGCATGGATGACAGGTGATCCGACGTTACCGGGCGTCCTCGCGGCCGCGTCAGCTCTGGTCATTGGAGCATCGACAGAAAGAGTCCTCATCTTCCGTGATGAACAACTGGGGCAGGACCGCAATAGCACGATTGCCGGCGAAATGGAGAACCTAGGTATCGACGTCCTCGCTCCGCTGGTCGAGGAGGGGCGGCTCTTCGGTCTTATCGCCGTGGGGCCGAAGCGATCGGGGAATCCCTACTTCAGCAACGATGCCGACCTGCTGCAGACCCTCGCGCACCAGTCCGCCATCGCCATCCGGAACGCGCAGACGCACCAGCGCGTGGTGCAGGTCAACGAGGAGCTGCAGAAGACGCTGGCCACCATCGAAAACGGCGTGGTGGTGGTGGGTGCCCGGCGGCGCATCACGGTGTTCAACAAGGCGGCGGAGGCCTTGACAGGGCTGACGGGGGGAGGCATATGCGGCCACGGGATCGAGCAGCTGCCCCCTGTGCTCGCCCGCTTGCTCGAGGCCGCGCTGGAGCGGCACGAGGCTCACTCCGAGGTCGAGATCGCGCTGCCCGATGCGGCTGGCCAGCTCGTCCCGCTGATGTGCACCACCTCGCTCCTGCGCAATCCGCAGGGCGGCGTGGTGGGGGCGGTGGCCGTCTTCAGCGATCTCTCGCGCCTCAAAGAGCTCGAGCAGGAGCGCCGACGCACGGAGCGGCTCGCATCGATCGAGGCCATTGCCTCAGGTATGGTGCACGAGATCCGCAATCCGCTCGCGGCGATCAAGACGTTCACCCAGCTCCTGCCGAGTCGCTTCAACGACGCGGAATTCCGGGAGAGGTTCTCACGCGTCGCGGGGCACGAGATCAATCGCGTGGATGGGTTGCTGGAGCGCTTTCGGACCCTGGCCTCCGCCTCTCGCCAGCCCATGGAGCCCGTCGACATCACGGTGCCCATTCGTAACACGCTCGAGCTACTGCAGCCCCAGCTCGACGGGCGCGGCATCAGCCTGCGCCGGGTCGGTGACACGAGCCCCCGGCCCGTGCTCGGCAATGCGTCTCAGTTGGAGCAGCTTTTCTTGAACCTGTGCTTAAATGCCCTCGAGGCCATGGACCCCCACGGCGAGCTCACGGTACGAGTGGCCGACCTCTCCGACGGGGGCGGCTCCACGCTGCTCGTCGAGGTCTCCGACACCGGCACGGGCATTCCCGAAGAGCTCCTGGGCCGGATCTTCGATCCCTTTGTGACGACCAAGACCAAGGGTACGGGGCTCGGATTGGCCATCTGCCGCGCCATCGCGGACGCGCATCGGGCCATCTTGCGCGTGCGCAACAACATCGGCCGGCCGGGCTGCACCTTCACCATCGAGTTTCCCGTACCGGCGGCCACCCGCGTCCGAGTCCCCGCGTGAGAACCGTCCTCCTCGTCTCGGAGGACGACGCGCTCGGGGCTCGCTTGCTGCGGGTCCTCACCGACTGCTCGATCTTTCCCTCCCGGACGGACGACGATGCCCTCCGCACCCTCCGGCTCACCGAGGTGGACCTGATCCTGAAGCAGGTGGCCGGCCCGCCCGGCGACCTCGAGACCTTCATCGCCAAGGCGCGCCAGCTTCGACCCACCGCGGTCATCGTGTGCATCCTGCCCGCCGACGGCCTCACCCCGGATGACGAGCTGGCCGTCGAGGGCGCGGATTTCGCCCTCCTCCAGCCCTTCACCACGCCGCACCTGCGTGGCGTGCTTCGCCAGGCGGACGAGAAGCTGCTCCTCCTGCAGGAGGTGGCGGCGCTCCGCACGGCCCGGCGGCCCATGGCCCTGGACACGTTGACCGAGGACGCGGACGCGCCCGAAGCCTCCGCGCGCGATCTGACGCAGGTGGCGCGCGAGTTCGCCAAGGCGCTCGCCGCCGGCTTCGACCTGCCGCGTGTGCTCGACCTGTTCCTCGATGCCGTCTCCGAGCTGGCCCGGCCGAGCCGGAGCGCCATCCTCCTCGCGGAAGACGAGCACCGCCAGTACCGCGTGCGGGCCTCCCGAGGCCTCGCGCCACACCTGGTCGACTCCGTCAGCCTCTCGGCCGACAGCGGGCTACCCCTCTGGCTCATGACCGAGGGGCGGCTCATCCAGATCGACGAGGCCCAGGCGCGCGCGACGGAGTTGGCGGGGCGTGAGATCGCCCGCGAGATGGCCGTGCTGCAGGCCGTGGTCGCCATTCCCCTCGCCTCCCATGGCGAGCTCGTGGGCATCCTGCTGCTCGGCCAGCGGATCACGGCCGGCGCCTACAGCCGGCGCGATGTCGAGACGCTCTTCAACCTCGCCAGCCCGCTCGCCACGGCCATCCGCGACATCCGCGTCCATCACCAGCTCCAGTACCAGAAGGAATTCACCGAGCGCATCCTGCAGCGCATGTCGAGCGGGGTCATCACCATCGGCCCCGAGCAGCGCGTGGTCATGATGAACCGGCGGGCCGAGGAGATCCTGGGCATGGCCGCCAAGGATGTGCTCAACCGCGATCTCCGCGTCCTCCCCTCCCCCCTCGGCGACCTCCTGTACGAATCGCTCTCGCGCGGCAGCTCCGTCACCCGTAGCGAGATCCAGCTCGCCCTGCGCAGCCTGCCCCTCGAGGTCTCGACGTACCCCGTCATGGGCGAGGGCGCGGCTCCCATGGGCGCGGTGGTGGTCTTCGAGGACCTGACGGCCCAGCGCCAGCTCGCCCAGGAGCGGCGCTCCGCCGAGCAGCTCCAGCTCCTCACCCGGGTCGTGGCCCGCATCGCCGACGAGATCAAGAACCCCCTCGTCTCCATCAACGCCTTCATGGAGCTGCTGGGCGAGCGCTACGACGACGTGAGCTTCCGCCAGCACTTCACGGCGGTGGTGGGGCGCGACGTGCGCCGCCTCGTGCAGCTCTTCGACAAGCTGGCCGCCCTCGTCAACGAAGGCGACTACAAGCGCGACATCGTCGACATGCGGACGGCCATCGAGGAGTGCCTGGTGGAGATGGGCGTGGCCGAGCTCCCGGCCGCTCCCGCCGCCGCGCGCCTGCTCACCTTCACCGACGAGACGACCCAGAAGCTCGTGACGGTGAACTTCTCGTACGAGGGCAACGCCTTCCTCGTCAAGGGTGACCGGGCCATGCTCAAGAAGGCCGTGGCCTACCTGATCTGGTATCTGCTGCGTCGGACCCCGGGCCAGGAAGCAAAGATCGCCGTGGCCGTGTCGCATCCCGCCGCCGAGGAGCATCTGCGCATCACCGTCTCCTCCCGGACCGCGGAAGTCCGCCCCGACGAGCTCCTGTCCATCTTCGATCCGATCCAGGTCGTGCAGGAAAACCTCATCGACGTCGGGCCCTGCGTCAGCCAGCGCATCCTGGAGGCGCAGAGCGGGCGGCTCGAGGTCAAGCAGGGCCGCGCCGAGGTCACCTTCGCGGCCTCGCTGCCGGCGGCGCAGCCATGAGCGAGCGCGCCCGCATCCTGGTGGTGGACGACGAGGTGGGTCCGCGGGAGTCCCTGCGGATGATCCTCAAGCCGAGCTACGAGATTGCCACCGCGGACAGCGGCGAGACGGCGCTCAAGACGCTGCCCGGCTTCAACCCCGATCTCGTCTTCATGGACATCAAGATGCCGAAGATGGACGGCATCGAGCTGCTGCGCCGGATCAAGGCCATCGATCCGACCATCGAGGCCGTCATGATCACGGCCTACGCCTCCCTGGACACGGTGAAGAACGCCCTCACCCACGGCGCGTTCGAATACCTGATCAAGCCGTTCAGCCGCGTAGATCTCGAGGAGACGGTGCGGCGGGCTCTCGCGCGGCGCCAGGCGGAGCTGGGCAAGAGCAACCAGCTGTCCACCCTCGTCAACGAGATGCGCGCCCTGTCCACCAAGACGCGCACCCTCGAAGAGGAAGCGCGGCGCGAGCAGGTCGAACAGTCGCTGCGCGTCACGCAGCTGTCGATCCTGCGCGAGATCTCGCGCGGCATCCTGGGCCAGCTCGAGCTGGGCGAGCTGACGGAGGGCATCACTACCCAGCTCAAGGAGTCGCTGGGCTACGACGAGGCGTCGGTGCACCTGGGCGATTCCCTGCCCGACGGCGTCCAGGCCGAGGGCGCCATCGTGTGCCCCATCCATGACGCCGGGGCTACCGTGGGCTTCCTCATGGTCGCCAACCGGTCGAGCGCCCGGCCCATCGATCCCCGCGAGCGCGAGCTGCTCGACATGCTCGCCGATTCCCTCGCCGTGGCCATCCGCAACTCGCGCCTCTACACCGAGGTGGCCGAGACCAAGCGCTCGCTCGAGCGCCTCGTCAAGTCCGCGGGCGACGCCATCATCTCCTTCGACCGCAAGGGCAGCATCACGGGCTGGAACCCGGCCGCCGAGAAGATCTTCGGCTATACGGCGGCGCAGGCGATCGGCAAGTCGCTCCGCGGCGTCTTCCCCGATCAGTACGAGCGGGCCGCGCGCTTGGCCCTCTCCGGGGAGAAGCCCGTGGCCGCCTTCGATCTCAGCGCGAAGCGCGCCGATGGCAAGATGCTCACCCTCGCCGTGACGCTGTCCGGGGTGGCGGGCCGCGAGGGCAAGATCGACGGGCTCCTCGCCATCGTGCGTGACATGACCTCCCAGCGCGAGCTCGAGACGCAGATGCACCAGTCCGAGAAGCTCACCGCCCTCGGGCAGGTGGCGGGCGGCATCGCGCATGACTTCAACAACCTGCTCCAGGCCATCCTCGGCTACTCGCAGCTGATGGGCAAGAACTTGTCCAACTCGGAAGTGGTCAAGCGCGGCCTCTCCGTGATCGAGACGGCCGCCACCGGCGGCGCGGAGACGGTGCGGCGCATCCAGAAGTTCGCGCGGCTCCGGCCCGACGAGCCCTTCATCTCGGTCGAGCTCAACCAGGTTGTCCAGGACGCCATCGCCATCACGCGGCCGCGATGGGAAGAGCGCGTGGCCAAAGGCGGCGTGCCCCTGCGACTCGACCTGCGCCTGACCCCGCTGCCCGCCGTCATGGGCCGGCCGTCGGAGCTGAACGAGGTCATCACCAACCTCATCCTGAACGCCATCGATGCCATGCCGCAGGGCGGCACCCTCAGCATCTCCTCACGCCCCGAGGGCAGCGAGCACGTCGTCCTCTCCGTGGCCGACACGGGCACGGGCATGCCCGAGCACGTGCGCAAGCGCGTCTTCGATCCGTTCTTCACGACGAAGGGCGAGGTGGGCACGGGCCTGGGGCTCTCGGTGTCCTACTCGATCGTCCAGCGCCACAGCGGGGAGATGCGCGTGGAGAGCGAGCCTGGACGCGGCACCGCCTTCACCATCGTGCTGCCCGTCGGTACGCCCGAGACGGAGCAGCCGCGTGTGCTCGGCGAGGCCGAGAACCTGCGGCGGGGACGCATCCTGCTCGTGGACAACGAGATCCCCGTCATGCACATCCTGGGCGAGATGCTGAACGAAGTCGGCCATCACGTCCTGCCCGTGTCCAGCGGCACCGAGGCCGTGCGCGTCTTCGTGCCCGGCGGCTTCGACCTCGTCCTGTGCAACCTCGGGATGACGGGGCTGACGGGCTGGGACGTGGCGGAGCGGGTGCGCACGGCCGACCCGACCGTGCCGGTGATCTTCATCACGGGCTGGGGGCTACAGGCAGAAGACCGGGAACGGTGCCGTCAGCTCGGGGTGGAGACCGTGCTCTTCAAGCCCGTGCGCCCCGCCGAGCTCCACCACGCCGTGCAGGACGGGCTCGCCGACCGCGAGCGCCGCAAGCCGCGCCCCGCCTGAGCACGCCACGCTGACTCTGTCTGCCCTACAAGTCAGACAGGGCCCAAACCCCAACGGGATTCGAACCCGTGTTTACGGTCCGCCACGCGCTTTCATCGCAGTAGCGAGTAGTTACGGCGTGTTGAGTCAACATCGCAGCCGCCGGCAATAACCTGCCGGAAAACAGCAAGCGAAGCGCCGCTGTTGGACGGCCAGG
>WNFC01005475.1_pt1 | contig 19716 bp, 19 predicted proteins | sample 5400541 | NCBI WGS metagenome assembly WNFC01 (sample SAMN13153342, study PRJNA577476) | soil metagenome | isolation source: 120 cm saprolite under Douglas fir tree site 2 hole 2 replicate 1 | place: USA:California | collected 2015-04-18 | reverse complement strand
TGAATCGCTCGAAGGGGATGCTTCTGCTGGGTGTCTGGGTCATTCTCAGCAACCTCGTGCCAATGCTCAGCATCCGCGTGCCAAACAGCAGCTTGCTCCTGACCGTCCTTGGCATCGTCGCGGGAGTACTTCTGCTCGTGGACAAGTGAATGAAGGTATGACATTAAGCCGCCAGCCAAGGCCTGGCCCCACCCGCGCTGCTCACTGTCATATGGAAACGTTGCTACCCCGACTCTGTTGGCGCCGCACAAGCGCCGAACTACGTCGGTATTGGGGCCAGACCTTAGGCCCGTGCAGCACCTTCCGTCTCGGTCAGGCCGGCGCGCCGCCGAATCCGATCTCGTTGCCGTCCGGGTCGCGGAAGCTGGCCTTGCGGACGCCGTTGGCGTAGGTCTCGCGCTCGGCCGGCTCCAGGCCCCGCTCGGCGATCTGGGAGATGCGGGCGTCGAAGTCGCCTACGAAGAGGGTGTGCATGGCGTGCCCGGCATGCTCGGGCCGCACGTCGATGTACACGTACCGGTGCTCGGCGAGCTCCCACACCGCCTCGGTGTCGTCGGGCAGGAACGACGGCGCGGCGCCGAGGAGTCGCTCGTACCAGGCCACCGCCGCGTTGTAGTCGCGGACGGGGATGCCCGCGAACAGATCCAGAGTCATGAGGTCATGCTAGAACCGGATGATCGGCCCTGAGGGTCTACCACCGGCACTCTGCGTTGGCGCGTGGCCACTGTCCGGGTATTGAGTTAGCCCATCATCTCGTTGAATCCGGAGTGCATCCGGGTGCCGTTCCGGGTGAATGCTGACCCACCCGGGTGGTTGGTGGTTGTTAGCAAAGCCTCGGTCGCTTAGCCGCTAGTCATCCAGGCTACCCGATGGTCAGGTTGACGGTCGTTCGCGTCATCCCGTTCCGACACCCGGGTCGGGGAACTCAGCGGCCGGCTGGCCATGAGGGGTGCTCCCCCCGGGGGCCGCCTTACGCGATGTCACCAGCCAGGCGTTCGGCGAGGCCGCTGTGGCGCCGCGCGATCTTGTCATTGGCCACCGCCACCTCCAGAGCGGTCTTAAACATACGGCCCGTTTGTTTGTTCTCCAGGCCGCCGCTAACCACGATGACCGCCCGCTTCCTGGTGTGACCTAACTCATAACTTGGCCGCGTTGGAAGCATAACTTGGCCCTGTAGAGCTGGTGGGGCGGGAACGGTCGTACTTGTACGGCGCGCTGAACACGAAGGTGGGAAGCGCGTTTGCCGCAATTGGGAAGGGAAGGATAAGTTGGCCATGAGTCGTGATCTGCACCCGCGGCGTGGCGCGGCCGAAATCTCCACTGCTTTTCGCGCACGATCAGTAAAACTTTCTGTCAACTTTTGTCACGGCGTGCCCTTGCTGCTGGGCAAGACTCACGCTGCGGACTACGCTGATCGTGCGGACGTAGCGCGGGATTGACAGATCACGCGCTGCGCGGCGCGAGGGCCGGTTCGGCGCGCGCATCGAGCTTGTCCAGCAGCTGCAGTCGCTGGCGGGACCGGTCGATTTCCGTGGTGATACACGCCAGCATGCGCATCGCCAGGTCGTCTTGTTTCACGTCGTTGACCGCGTTGACCCTGTCAACCCACGCGCTCGGCAGGCCGGCGATACCCTCGTATGCACCGACTATGCCACCGACCATCGAACCGATCGTGTCGGCGTCGCGCCCGAAATTGGCTGAAAAAATGATCGCATCGCGCGCTCGACCGTTGGCCAACGCCACGAGTGCCAAACACGTCGGAACCGTCTCGCGCGGCTCGGCTATATCGTAGTAGCCCTCGGGTGGGGCCGCCTCTGTACTCACTCCTTGGGGCCGCTCCCAGAGCATGGTGCGATAGAACTCCGCCCGAAAGCGGATGTAGTCGCCGGTGCTCCGAGCGAGCTCCACTGCTCGGCGAATGAGATCACGCATCTCGCTGTCGCGGTCGAGATAGGCTGTGCTCGCCTCCAGGATGGAATCGACGCTGGCTGCCGGACTGAACGCCTCGGCCACCGCCGCTGCGATTGCCGCGGCCGCATCCAGTGCGTAGTCCTCGTGCACCAGACACGCGACCTCGTACGCATCCTGGGCGGCCTGGCGAGGGTCACAGGCGTTGAGCATGCCCACCGGAGCGATCGCCATCGCCGTGCTGTTGCTGCTCATATTGCCGCGCCCGGCGTTGCGCGGTCGGACGTGATCGACCGCCAGCTTGTAATACGCGTTCAGGACCGGCGTGTAGTACCAACCTTTCATCTGCGCCAGCCACGTCTCCGCGAGATCGTCCGCGGTGATGCGGCCACCCTTGCGAATGATCGCTTCGCAGAACAGGTGCTTCAGCCGGGTATCGTCGGTGTACGTCCCGGCGGCCACGTTCGGTGAAAATCGCGCAGCGGGCCCCGTGTCGCGCAGATCGTCGATCCACCCATGTACGCGCTCGATGGTCGGGTACTGCATCATTTCCGTGACCTGACCCATCGCATCGCCGATCGCGCCGCCGGCCAGCGCACCATAGGTCTTGTCGTACAGCTGCGAACTCGAGCTCATAACTACTCCGCCTCGTTTCCTCGCGTTAGCCTTTGAGTCCAGTGAGCGCGCCACCACGCACGTAGAAGCGCTGGAAAACCAGGAACAAGACCAGCGATGGCAAGGCCAGCACTGCCGAAGCGGTAAAGACCTGGTCCCAGTTCACGACATCGCCACCAATAAGGGTCGCGACCGACACCTGCGCGACGCGCAACGTCTCGGAGTTCGTCACGACCAACGGCCAGAGAAACGCGTCCCAGCCAGCCTGAAACGAGATCAGCGCCACGGTGATCACGGCGGGCACGCTCATCGGCAGCACTACGTTCCAGAATGTGCCCACGCGCGAGCAACCATCGATGCGCGACGCGTCCTCGATTTCCTTCGGGATCTCCAGAAAAAACTGGCGGAGAAGAAAAACGGCGAACGGATTCACAATCCCGGGCAGAATCAGACCCTGGTACGTGTCGATCCAACCCAGCGACTTCATCATGACGAACAACGGCACCACGGTCACCTCGAACGGAATCATCAAGGTGACGAGGAACAGACCGAACAAAATGTCACGCCCGGGAAATTGCAGGCGGGCAAACGGGTACGCTGCGAGCGCATTGACCAGAACTCCGCCGACCGCGGTCGAAACGGCCAGGATAATGCTGTTGGCCAGGGCCCGCGTGAACGGACCACTCAGCAGGCGTGTGTAGCCGTCGAGTGTAAATGTCTCCGGCCAGAATGTGTGCCAGCTCAGTGGCGACACATCGCGAAAAATCTCTGGTGTTGGTCGCAGCGAGGCCATCAGCAGCCATAGCAGCGGCACCACGAAGACAAGTGCAATCGCCACCAGCACCAGATACTTGAGGACCAGGCTCGCGACTCGCGGTGCCCGGGCGCGGTGCAGCACGAGCGTCCGTACGGTCTCAGTACTCAACGCGGCTCCGCAGCCAACGCAACTGGATGGCGGTGAGTACCAGCAGGATGAGCAGCAGGACGAAACCCATAGCCGAGGCTAGATCGAGCTTGTTGTATCGGAACGCGTTCTGGAACACCTGGTAGACAATGGTGGTCGTACTCTCCTCCGGGCCGCCCTGGGTGATGATGTAGATCGGGGTGAACAGCTTGAACGCATTGACGGAGGTGGTGACTACGACTACCGCCGCCGGGCGACGCAGCAGCGGCAGCGTAATCGACCAGAACCGCCGCAGGGCGTTGGCCCCGTCGATCTGTGCCGCCTCATAGTAGTCATGCGGAATGCTCTGGAGTCCCGCCAGAAAGATCAACATCGAGAATCCGACCCACTTCCAACTCAGCGCGACTGCAAGCGTAGGTAGGGTCAGGGTCGGCGAGAGCAGGAAAGGCTGGCGCGGTAGACCGATCGCAACCAAGATGCTGTTGAGCAGTCCGCTCTGTGAATCGAACATGATGCGCCACAGTGCCGCGGCGACAACCATCGAGATAACGACCGGAACGTAGTACGCCGCGCGGGCGAGGCCGATGCCACGTAACGGCTGCTGTACCAGCAGCGCCAACCCGAGCGCGAGGCCGCACTGAAGTGGCACCTCCCATAGCGCGTAATAGGCGGTGTTGCGCAAGCCACGCCAGAAGGTCGGGTCCGTTGCCAGCGTTTGATAGTTCTCGAGACCGACAAAGCCGAGCGGACCGCGAAAAGAATCCCAGCGATTCAGGCTCATGATCAGCGCATAGACCAACGGCACGAGCGCAAATAGCGCCAGACCCAGCACGCCCGGCAACAAGAAGGCGTACGCGGTCAGCGCGTCCTGCACATGGATACGTGATGGCCGGAGTCCGCTCGGACGGTGCATGTGTTTGGCAGAGTCCGCGTGACCGACGGCAACGGCCGGGGTCATTGCATGGCGGCCGTCCGGTGTGACCAGATTCGTCACGCCCAGCGGTCGCGGCTATCTCGTCGCCTTCTTGAGCTCGGCGTCGAGCTTCGCGACGGCTTCGTCTAGTGTCGGCTTGACCTCCTTGCCCAGTTGCATGTCCTTGATGCCCGCGGTCATGGTGTCGTCATAGATCTGGTAGACGACCGTCTGGGGGCGCCGTACCGCGGCCTTCTCCAGTCCGTCGATGAAGATCGACCATGGCGCCTGACTGACCCATGGCAGCGCAGCACGCGTCGACTTGCGGGCCGGCATGTAGCCGGTTGACTCGATCCAGGACTTGGCCCCGTCGGCGCTGGTGAACCACTTGACGACGTCCCACGCCAGCTTCGGGTTTTTGCCGGTCTTGGGTATTCCGATGTGGTAGGCACCTGATTGGACGGCGTTCTTCACGTCTTTCGGCATTGGCGTCACGCCGATCTTCAAGGCCGGGAACCGGTTCTGGATGTCGCGCAGCACGAACGGGTTGGCCAGATACAGTGCCACCTTCTTACTCTGGAACATGTCGGGAATGCGCTCAATCGGTGCGACCTTCTCCTTGCGGAACAGGTCGGCGTAGAAGGTCAGCGCCTCGACGGAAGCGGAGCTATTCAGCGCACCGGAGAATGTGCCGTCGGCGTTCTGTACGCTGCCGCTGTGCTGAGCCACGAACGGCTGCGCGCTATACATGCTCGGCGAATAGTGTGTTGCGAAACCCCACACATCGGTCGTGTCACCAGTGCGCTTTGTCAGCTTGCGGGCTGCGTCGAGGAATTGCTGCCACGTCCACGCGTTGTCGAAGCTCGACGGTGCGGTGATGCCGGCGGCATCCAAAAGGTCCTGGTGGTAAATGATGTCCTCGGTCGACTGATGCAGCGCGATGGTCTGCACCTTGCCCTTGTAGGTCATGTCCTCGCGGGGTGCCGGGTAGAAGTCGTCAAGGTCCTTCTTATCGGCGTCGGACATGAAGTCCTCGACCGGCACGATCGCGCCCTGCTCGGCGTACGGCACCACGACGGTCACATCGATCCACGCGACGTCAGGTCCGCTGCCGGCCGCCCAGGCCGTTGTCAGCTTCTGAAAGTATTGGGCAAAAGGAAAGACCTGAACGTCGAGCTTCACGTCCGGGTGCGCGACCTGGTAGCCGGCGGCAAGCTTGGCAACGCCGTCGATGAGAGGTTTGTCCTCGGCGACATACCAATAGCTCAACGTGGTGGATGCGGCCGAGTTGCCCGCGGTAGCAACGGTCGCAGACGGTGCGGGCGCCGCGGGACTGCACGCCGCGGCCAACAGGCCAGCCATCGAGACGAGCGCTTGGCGACGAGTGAGACGCATCACAAACCCCCCTTTACTTTCAGGCGACGACGGCCACCACTGGTGTGCCTTTGCTGCCAGTCCGGTACGGTCTGACCGCGGGTCAACTTGCCGGCAGTCTCGACCAGGACCGGCATACGCGTGCTGCCGAACAGGCCTGGCGCGATAGCGTAGGCCACAGCCGGCACATCGTTGTAGTGGACTCCGAGTTCCTGACCATAGGTCTGCCGGTAGAACTCAAGCAGTGTTGGCGTGACGGCCATGAGCAACGTGCTCATCGGATTGCCCGCGCCCCGCAGGCGCTCCAGGTGAGCGTGGGTAATCACGGTAGGCCGGCATACGTCGAGCCCAACCTGCACGATCGGCACACCCGAGCTGTATACGATCGCCGCTGACTCCGCGTCGTTGAACAGGTTTGCTGAAGCGACGGACGTGACATTGCCCGGCGTCCGCACCGCGCCGCCCATCACAATCACCTGCTGTACAGACCTGGCGATCCTCGGTTCGATGCTCAGCGCAAGCGCCACATTCGTGAGCGGCCCGAGCGCGATCACGGTGATCTCGCCCGGCGCGGCCATGATCGCCTCGACCATGCGCTGGGCGGCGCGACCCTGGCCAGGGTGTCCGCCCGGCGGATCGAGCGGAATGTCGCCGAGCCCGTTGTTGCCGTGTACGCGTCGCGCGAAAGTCGCCTCGCCGATCAGTGGCCGACCTGCGCCAACGACTACTGGAATGTCCGCGCGCCCGGCAGTCTCCAGGATGGTGAGCGCGTTGCGGGTGGTCTGCTCGACCTCGACGTTGCCGAAGACTGTGGTGAGCATGTCGACCTGCAACACGCCGGAGGTCAGGGCGAAAAAGATCGCCGCTGTATCGTCGATGCCGGGATCCGTGTCAATGATCACACGCTTCATACATCCCCTCGGGCGGGCCGACTAACCTCCAATGTAATCGTTTGCACCAACGCTGTCAAGACCGCCGCCGAACTGCCGGCGGCTCGACAAGAGCCGGTTGCGGGGACTGTTCCCAGTTGGTAGACACGCGCCTCGCAATCGATTACATTCGGGGGCGTGAGGGTGGCCATGCGCGAGATTGCACACGAGGTCGGTGTCTCTACGGCGACCGTCTCGCGCGCGTTGAACTCTCCCGAACGCGTCCGGCCGAACGTGCGGGAGCGTGTCGCCGCCGCCGCGTTGCGCCTCGGTTATCGTCCCAATCGCATCGCGCGCAGTCTGCGGACCCAACGTACGCACACCCTTGGCGTAGTGGTGCCGACGATCACCAATCCGTATTTCGCCGATGCCGTCCGAGCGATGCAGGACGTCGCATCGGCGCGCGGTTACACGCTGCTCGTCGCCAACTCCGATCACCAGCCGGCCAAGGAGGAGGCCGCGCTCACGACCTTCGGCGATCACCGCGTCGATGGACTCATTCTGGTCTCGACCTCACGCGAACCATCGCCTCCGCCAGTCCTGAATGGGCTGCTCCAGAGCAGTACCCCAATCGTGGTCGTCGATCGCGCGTTGCCGTACCTGGATGTCAGCCGCGTCCTGGTCGATACGCGCGGCGGAGCGCGCCTGGCCATCAAGCATCTGGTGGATCGCGGACGTCGGCGCATCGCCTTCATTGCCGGTCCGAGCGGAGTATGGACCGCCGAAGAAAAGCTGATGGGCTACTACGAAGGCCTCCTGGCCGCGAACATTGCGAGCGATCCGGAGCTGGTCCTGCCGGGCGATTACACCGTGGAGGGCGGCGAAGCCCAGGCGATCGATCTGCTCGCGATGCGACCCACGCCCGACGCGGTCCTGATTGCCAACAACCTGATGACTCTGGGCGTCTTCCGTGTTCTGCTCCAGGCAGGTGTTGCCATTCCGCGCGACCTGGCGGTCGTCGGCTTCGACGACGTGGCGTGGACTGATGTCGTGCGACCAACGCTCACCGTGGTGGCCCAGCCGACCCAGGAGCTCGGGCGTCAGGCAATTGAGATCCTGCTGGCGCGCATCGAATGCCCCGACGTGTCGCCCAAACAGGCAGTCCGCCTCCTGCCGACGCATCTCGTCGTGCGGCAATCCAGCTGAATCTGCCGCCGGTTCAGCCTGCAGAGTGCCCGTAACCAAGCCCCGCCGAGAGTTGCGCGGCCGCGCCCAGGACAGCCGGCAAGTGGTCAGCCAGGCTGCGCCGGCCGGTGGGCCACGCCACGCTGACACCTGCGACGACCTCGTTCGACCAGTTGCGGATCGGGGCCGCCACGGCCGAGATGCCGGGCAGGACCTCCTCAATGGATTCGGCGTGGCCGCGGCGTCCGACCTCGGCCAGCTCAGCGCGCAACGCGTCGAGATCCGTAATCGTGCGCTCCGCGAGCCGCGGCAAGGGCAGGTCCGCCAGGAGCAGCTCGCGAGGTGGCTCGGCCAAGGTCGCCAGCAGGAGCTTACCCAGCGCCGAGGCATGCAGCGCCAGGCGGGTGCCGACCTTCAGGTCGACGCGCAGAATCTCGCGGCTGTCCACCCGCTGCAGGAACAGCACCTGCTGGTGGTCGAGGACGCCGACCGTGGCGGTCTCGCCCGTCCGGTCAGCCAGGTCCTGGAGGATGTGCTGCGACCACGGGCCGAAGCCGACCCTGTCCAGGGCCATGACGCCAAGGCGAATGGCGGCAGTCCCGAGCTCGTACCGGCCGTTGGCGGAGCTGCGCTGCACGAAGCCCTCCTGGTGGAGCGTCGCCAGAAGGAGGTGCGCGCTGCTCTTGCTCAGGCCGAGTTCGCGCGCGAGCTCGGTCACACCGAGGTCCCGTCGTTCGGCGCTGAAGACCTTCAGCACGCGCAGCGCGCGAGTGGCCGAGGCAAGCACCGCGCCCTCCGCTGCGGCGTCGGTCGGCGCGCGTTTGCGTGCTGCGTCGGCTCGTCCGCGCCCGTTGACAGTGCTGGCCCGCCTTCCCATAATTGCTCTACTGAACGCCGTTCTAGTCTGCTGAACACACAGCCTGCCGGAAATGTGTGCAGAAGCGCAAGAGGGTCTGTTCAGAGAGCAGCGCATTATGGCCCAGCTTCCAGTTCCGGTCTCTGAGCCGTGGTCCGGCCGCTGGGTCGGAGCCGGTGTCCGCCGACTCGAGGACCCGCGCCTGCTCGCCGGCAACGGACTCTACGTGGATGACGTGCGCCAGCCGGGAACCCTGGAGGTGGCATTCCTGCGCAGTCCCTATGCGCACGCCGCTATCCGCGCGATCGACACGTCGGTAGCCGAGCAAATGGCAGGCGTGCAGCTGGTGGTGCACGGGGCCTCAGCGGGGGTGGGCGCCCTGCCCGGCATCCAGCCCAGGCTCAACATGCCCGACACGGTTTGCCCGGCTCGACCCGTGCTCGCGCGCGGAACCGTCCGCTTCGCGGGCGAGGCGGTCGCCGCGGTCGTGGCGGAGAGTCGCTATCGAGCCGAGGACGCCCTCGACGCCATTGCCGTGGAGTATGAGCCGTACGAGGTGGTCGTCGACGCCGAGGCGGCCCTCCGGCCGGGCGCGGCACGACTGCACGCCGAGCTCCCGGATAACCGGTATCTGCGGCGCGAGATCGAAATCGGCCCGGTCGACGAGTGCTTCGCCAGGGCCGACGTGCTCGTGGATTGGCGTCGGTTCGACAGCCCGCGCGTTGCTGGCTCGCCGATCGAACCACGCGGTGTGCTTGCCACGTGCGGCGCTGACGGGCGGGTCACGCTGTGGGCGTCCACCCAGGTCCCGCACCGCCTGCGCGAAGTGGTGGCCGAGTTGCTCGGCCTGGACGAGCAGGCCGTGCGCGTCGTGACCACCGACGTGGGCGGTGGCTTTGGCATCAAGGCGCAGGTCTACCCGGAGGAGGTTGTCGTCGCCTGGTTGGCGCTGCAGCTGGGCGGGCCGGTCAAGTGGATCGAGGACCGTCGCGAGCATTTGCTGGCGGCGGGCCATGCGCGCGAACAGATCGTGCGCGCTCGACTCGCCGCCACGCGGGATGGGTGCGTAACGGCGATCGACGCGGAGGTGGTCTGCGACATCGGCGCGTGGGGCAACTACCCCTTCGGGCCTGGGCTGGAGCCGCTGGGGACCAGCAGTATGATCCCCGGTCCGTACGACATCCGCGCCTATCGATGCCGGGTGCAGGCCGCCGCTACCAACAAGGCTCCGGAAGGGCCCTATCGCGGCGTCGGCCTGCCGGTGGCGACGTTCGTCCACGAGCGACTCATGGATTTACTTGCGCATGAACTCGGCCTCGAGCCCGACGAGGTGCGCCGTCGCAACCTGGTCGCGACCGACGCGTTCCCCTACTCCAGCGTCACGGGCATGGTGTACGAGAGTGGCAACTACGTTGCCTGCCTCGATCGCGCCCTCGAGGCGGTGGACCTGCCGACCTGGCGCGCGCGCCAGGCGGCCGCGCTGGCCAACGGTGGGGACCTGCGCCTGGGCATCGGTATCGGCTGCTATGTCGAATACACCGGGCTCGGGTCGGGCACCTTTCAACGGCGCGGCATGCTCTCGCTGCCGGGGTCCGACGGGGTACGCCTGCGCGTCGAGTCCGACGGCACCGTGACAGCCATCAGCAGCCTGTCGGACATGGGTCAGGGTCTCCAGACCACCCTGCGCCAGCTTGTCGCCGACGGGCTGGGACTGCCGCTGGAGGCGACGCGCTTCGAGAACACCGACACGGACGTGGCTCCCAGGGGAACCGGAACGTTCGCCAGCCGGAGCGCGGTGGTGGGTGCCGGCGCCGCCTGGGCAGCGTGCGGCGCGCTGCGCCAACGACTGCTGGAGGCAGCCGCGGAACAGCTCGAAGTGAGCCCGGACGACCTCGAGCTGGTCGATGGCCAGGTGCGGGTGCGTGGGCTTGCCTACCCTGCGCTCACCCTCGCCGACCTTGCCAGACGAGCGCCCAACCAATTCGACGTCGCCGCGGAGTATGACCCACCGCCGGCGACTTTTCCGAACGCCGTCCACGTTGGCGTCATCGAAGTCGACACGCACACCGGGGCGACGCGCTTGCGCGCGTATGTCGTGGCCGAGGACTGCGGACGCCTTATCAACCCGCTTGTCGTGGACGGCCAGATCCACGGTGCCACCGCGCAGGGCATTGGCGGTGGACTCCTCGAGGAGCTCCGCTACGATGCCCAGGGCCAGCTGGTCAACGCCAGCCTGATGGACTACCTGCTGCCAACGGCCCTGGACGTTCCGCACCTGCGCATTCAGCATCTCCAAACGCCGACGCCGCATATCCCGGGTGGCTTCAAGGGCGTTGGCGAGGGCGGCACGCTGGCACCGCCGGCCGTAATCGCGAATGCCATCTCCGATGCGCTGGGCCGCGAGCTCAATGGTGGCCCGGCCACGCCGGAGCGTGTCCTGGCGCTGTGTAAAAGCGTGAGTCGCCAATGAAGCCGCCTGCGTTCGAATACCACGCCCCGCGCTCGGTCGACGAAGTCCTCGCGCTGTTGAGCGAGCTGGGCGACGACGCCAAGCTGCTGGCCGGCGGCCAGAGCCTGGTGCCGCTGCTCAACTTCCGGCTCGCCCGACCGGCGCACCTCATCGACCTGAACCGGCTGGCCGAGCTGGCCTATGTGCGTGAGTGGGACGGCGGCGTCGCCATCGGGGCGATGACGCGCCAGCGCACACTCGAGCGGGACGCGCGCGTACGGCAGTGCACGCCACTCCTGGCGCACGCCCTTCCCCTCATCGGACACGTCCAGATCCGCAATCGCGGCACCATCGGTGGGAGCCTGTCCCACGCCGACCCGGCGGCCGAGCTGCCGGCCGTCGTGGCGGCTCTCGACGGCCAGCTCGTGGTGTGTGGACGAACCGGCGAGCGCGTTCTGAAGGCCGAGGAATTCTTCCGTGGCTACCTGACCACCAGCTTGGAGCCGAGCGACCTGCTGGTGGAAGTCCGCCTGCCGGGTCTTCCGCCGCGAACGGGCACGGCATTCGTGGAGCTGAGCCGCCGCCATGGCGACTTTGCGCTGGTCGGCGTGGCCGCGGCGCTCACCCTGGATGAGGAAGGCCGCTGTCACCAGGCGCGCATCGCGCTGATCGGCGTCGGTCCCGCTCCGGTGAGGGAGCTGGACGCCGAGAAGGCACTGCGCGGCCAGATGCCATCGGAGGATGTGTTCCGCGCGGCAGGCCGCACCGTGGCCGCTGCTCTCCAGCCCGAGTCCGACCTGCACGCCAGCGCCGAGTACCGACGCGATCTGGCCGAGGTCCTCGTTCGCCGAGCGCTCGTCGCGGCGCATCACAACATGGAGGTAGTCGGAGCGTGAGCAGCGAATCCCACACCATCAGCCTGACCGTCAACGGCAAGCACTACGCGGCCAGCGTGGAGTCGCGCCTGTTGCTCAGCGACTTCCTGCGCAACGAGCTGGGGCTGACTGGGACCCATGTGGGCTGCGAGCACGGCGTCTGCGGAGCTTGCACGATCCTGTTTGATGGTGATGCGATCCGCTCGTGCCTCACCTTCGCCGTCCAGGCCGACGGGCATCAGCTGACAACCGTGGAGGGCCTGGCGCCCGACACCCAACACCTTCACCCCATCCAACAGGCCTTCTGGGACCACCACGGCTTGCAATGCGGCTTCTGTACGCCAGGCTTCCTACTCACGCTTGTCCCCTTCCTGGAGGAGTGCCCTAACCCGACCGAGGAAGAGGTGCGCCAGGCCATCTCCGGCAACCTGTGTCGCTGCACCGGTTACCAGAACATCGTCGAGTCGGCACTCGCCGCGGCCGCGCAGTTGCGCTCCGATAGCGCGTCGAGCGCCTAGCGGCGGAGTCTTCCGATCGAATGCAGACCGACGGCGGCTCCTATGTTGGAGCGAGCGTCCCCCGCCTGGAAGACCCGCGGTTTCTGACCGGAACGGGCGGCTATGTCGGCGACCTGCAGCGGCACGCGATGCTGCACGCGCACGTGGTGCGCAGCCCCCACGCACATGCCCGTATCGTGTCTATCGACAGCCGGACGGCGCGCGCCCGACCCGGTGTCGAGGCGGTGCTCACCTTCGCCGACCTCGCCGCGGGCAGCGGACCCATCCCGATCCGGCTGACGCCACTGTCGTCGCTGCTCGAGTTCCTGCAGTGGCCGCTGGCCTACGATCGCGTGCGCTATGTCGGCGAGCCGGTGGCCGTGGTTGTGGCGCACAGTCGGTACGCCGCGGAGGATGCCGCCGAACTGGTCGACGTCGTCTACGAGCCGCTGCCGGCGGTGGTCGACGGTCGTGCCGCACTCGAGCCCGGCGCACCCGTCCTGCACGACGGGCCCGGCACGAACCTGGCGGCCGAGTTCAGCATGGTCGTCGGCGATGTCGACGCGGCTTTCGTGGCGCCCGACCTCGTCATCCGCGAGCGATTCAAAATCCAGCGGCACACTGCCAACCCGCTCGAGACGCGCGGCTTGATGGCCGAGTTCGACCGCGGCCGCGGCATCCTCACCGTGTGGGGGCCGACGAAGGTCCCGCACTTCAATCGGACTGTCCTGTCCGAGTTGCTCGGGATCGGCGAGCACCTGCTCCACTTCGTCGAGGCTGATGTGGGGGGCGGTTTCGGTGTGCGCGGCGAGTTCTATCCAGAGGACTTTCTCATCCCGTTGCTCGCGATGCGCGTCGGTCGGCCGGTGCAGTGGATCGAGGATCGTCAGGAGCACCTCCAAGCCGCCAACCACTCGCGCGAGCAGGAGCACGACGTTGAAATCGCCGTGCTTCGCGACGGCACGATTTGCGGACTGCGCGACCGGATCATCAACGACATGGGCGCCTACATTCGCACCCACGGCGCGACCGTTCCGACTCTGACCGCGTCGATGCTGCCCGGCCCGTATCTCATCCCCAACTACCGCTGCGAGGTCCGCTGCGCGGTCACCAACAAGACTCCCGCTGGCACGTATCGCGGCCCCGGTCGTTTCGAAGCGGCCTTCGTGCGCGAGCGGCTGATCGACCTGGTGGCGCGGCGGCTCGACCTGGATCCGGCTGATGTTCGGCGCCGCAACTTCATCCCCTCGACGCGCATGCCGTACGACACGGGCCTCAACGCGCTCGGCACGCACGTCGTGTACGACAGCGGTGACTACGCAAGGTTGTTCGAGCACGCTCTGGCCGCGGTCGACTACCCGGCGCTGCGCGCCGAGCAGCATCGCGCGCGGGCAGCCGGGCGCGCGGTCGGCGTCGGTCTCGGTTACTTCGTCGAAAAGAGCGGGCTGGGTCCGTGGGAGTACGCGCGGGTGGAGGTGGATCCATCCGGCCAGGTGGTGGTGTACACCGGGCTCGCGTCGGTCGGGCAGGGCATGGAGACGTCGCTGGCACAGGTGTGCGCCGATGCGCTGAGCGTCGATTACCACGCCATCAGCGTGCGCCACGGCGACACCGACACGGTGCCGTACGGCATGGGCGCCTTCGCCAGCCGCGGCGCCGTGCTGGCCAGCAACGCGGTGCTGCTCGCGGCGCAGGCGGTCAAGGACAAGGCCCTTCAGGTGGCCGCGCAGCTGCTCGAGGTGACTCCGGATGACCTGGAGCTGACCGGCGGTGAGGTGCGGGTGCGTGGCGCACCCGGGCGCGGCCTCAGCTTAGGCGCTGTTGCGCGGGCGCTGCGGCCGACACCGGCGCTGGCCGGCGGCTGGTCGCCTGGCTTGTCCGCCGAGCGGTTCTACGAAGTGGACCATATGGCCTACCCGTACGGTGTGCACGTCGTGGTGCTCGAGGTCGATCGCGAGACGGGCACGATCGAGCTGCAGCGTTATCTCGTCGCGTACGACGTTGGAAAAGCAATCAATCCGATGTTGGTGCGCGGACAGATTGTCGGCGGTGTGGCCCAGGGGATCGGCGGCAGCCTGCTCGAAGAGCTTGCCTACGACGAGTCCGGACAGTTGCTGAGCGCCACATTCATGGACTACTTGCTGCCGACGGCGACCGACGTGCCGAAAGTCGAGGTGCTCCTGTGCGAGGATGCTCCTTCGCCACTCAATCCGATGGGTGTCAAGGGCAGCGGCGAAGGCGGTGTGGTCGGCAGTCCGGCAGCCATTGCCAACGCCGTCGCAGATGCGCTGGGCGTCGAGGTGTGCGAGCTGCCGCTCACGCCGGAGCGGGTGCGCGCGCTCGCCCGCCGCGCATCGCCGGCCCGCTCCTAGCCGCGAGATCCTCAGGCATCCAGCAGCGCCTTGCGCTGCGCGCCGTCGATCGGCACGAGCGCCCCGCTCATGTACGTGTTCTGCTCGGAGGCCAGGAACAAGACGAGTCGCGCCACCTCCTCCGGCGTACAGATCCGGCCGAGCGGTAGGCTACGCAGCGCGGCGCGGTGCACCTCATCCTGCGTGACGCCCTTGTCGCGGGCCATGGCCTTCTCCAGGCCATCCCAGCGCTCGGTGGCCACCGGTCCGGGGTTGACCGCGTTGACGAGGATGTTGTGCGGAGCGTACTGCTCGGCCAGAGCCTGGGTCAGGTTGTGGCCGGCGGCGTTGGCCGCGCCCGGCGCGATCTCACCCGGGTACCACTTGTTGCCATCGTTGCCGATGACATTGACGATGCGCCCGCCCCCGGCGCGGATCATGATCGGCGCCACTTCGCGAATCGTGCGCATGTAGCCCAGGAACTTCAGGTTCAATGCGGCGAACCACTGCTCGTCGGTCAGATTCTCCAGCAATCCACCGGCGGCCGCGCCGGCCACGTTCACCAGTACGTCGATGCGGCCGTAACGATCCGTCGCCGCCTGGACGAAGCGTTTGACGTCGTCGGTGCTGCTCATGTCCGCAGCGACGGGCACGACTTCAGCACCGGTCGCCTCGCTGATGCGCGCGGCCGCCGCCTCGAGCCGCTCGCGAGTGCGGGCGGCGATGACGAGCCGCGCACCGGCGGCGGCGAACGCGTGGGCGCACGCGAAGCCGATGCCCATACTGCCTCCGCTGAGCACTACCACCTTGCCGGAAAGTCCCAGGTCCACGCTGTAGGCCTCCCTGTCCGTTGGCGCGGGCCGGCCGCAGCCCGAACCATCGTTCGGATATCCAGAACGGTGTTCCGTGGAGCACTATTCTGGAGCGTGGTTAGCGGCGTGTCAAGGCGCTCACTGAGTCTCCGAGAGGCGATCGCTTCCCTTCCCTACCCATGGGAACGCGAGCGTCTCGATCGCTGGCTCCGGGCCGCCGCGCGCCCCCTCGGCCAGGATGCGTACACGGCGGCCTGGACCGAGGGACGGGCCATGCCCTCGAGCAGGCTTTTGTACTGGCGAGTGCGGTAGCTCAGAACAAGCCGTGAAAGATCTGGCCACGGCCAGAATGTCTGTCTGCAATTCGGGCGGTCAACGCGCTGGGCTGACTGCCTGCCTGAATGCACCAGCGAGACCGAGACGTGTGGTCGAGCGTCGTCATGTGGCCGCGCGTTCCAACAGGAACTGTGACCCGCCGCTTCGTCGTCGCAAGGTCTCCCTACGCGACTGTGGCCTCTTTGCGTTCGGCGTGCTGGTCCGCGGCCCAGCCGGCGCGCGTGGTGTGAGTTGCGGTCTTATTGGTGATCTTCCAGACGCCGTTGATGCGTAGCAGTGTGTGGAAGTCAACCCACGACGTGCCGTGCCCGTGGCTTGGGTCTGACGCGTCCGACACGTCGTCGAAACCGAGCAGCACAGACGCGATATCGCCAGCCTGTGTCACTGAAATGAATCGCCCGGCGATCTTGGCCGGCGGTGGAGAGGCCCACGCCGCGAAAACGTCGGCGAGCAGATGCTTGTGAAGGTCGCCGTCCGGATCGGTGAAGAAGATCCAGGCGTCCTCGTGGAACGCCTCTCTGAACTTGCTGATGTCGCAGTCGTTAAACCCGTCAACGTACAACTGAACAACTCGGACGATCTTGTCGTAATCAGGCGCCGTGGCGGTCATATCCGATGCTCCTTCGGTAACCGCCCGCAACGGTACCAGGGCTCCTAACCGCGCAGCGGATGACGGCCCAACACAGCAACGGTGTCAAGACGACACACTGGGAAGCGAGGGCTTGTCAAATGTATGAACAATGGCTCGAGTGCGAATTGGTTTGGAGCAGGCGCCTCACGAGTGGATGTATAGAACCCGAGGGCCTCGCGGCTTAAGCGGTTCGGCATCGAAACGAGATGGGCATATTAGCGACAGCGAGGAGACGAGCTCGGGGCAGGCGCTGACCAGGGCAACGACATGCGCGGCGTACCCGGCTGCCACATGTAGCGCGCGTACCCGCGACCCGCGCACATTGTAGGTGGTCCAACACGCTACGTCAGACCGGGACATTTCATTTTCCCACCTCACACGTGAGCTGATCCAGGCGGAGCGACACCAGCGTTCCCCGTCGGTGACAGCGCTGGACCTGCACGAAAACGGAGCCGATCTGTCGCCAGTACTTCTCGGGGAGGTGTGCGCGATGCTGGCAGCCCATCTGCGACAGCATGACCTGGTGGCGCACGACAATCGCGGCGAGAGTTTGGTCCTGCTAGCGGAGGTGGACCGCGCTCGAGCACCAGATATGATTACGCGATTGTTGTCGATAGTGTGGTCATTCGGGCCCAGCCAGGATTCAACACCAACTCCTGTCGCGGTTGGCCACGCGACCTATCCCGCTGATGCGGATTCGGCGCAGGCTCTACTCGACAAAGTGCGGAGCCACCAGAGCCTGCACGAGCGTGCGCGCGTGCAAGTGGTTTAACCTGGGCGCTGGATGCGGCAGCGGGCAGATGGCCTGGTGGGTGATGACGGCGGTCGCCCGGTTCGGTTTCGATGTGGACTCAGCCTGCGGTAATGGTCACTCTGTCTCTGGTCCCGTCGGATGGACCGTACGCTAAAAACTGTCTGAAAACTCAGATTCTGGCCAACCTCCGGAGCATGAGGCGACCCATTGCCGCGTAGATAAGCGCCTCGCTGGTAGTGCACAGCCGCTCGTAGTCTCGATTGAATCGCCGGCTCTGACAGAGCCACGCGAAGATCCGCTCCACCACCCAGAGCCTCGGCAACACGCCGTGGAAACTTTCGGAGATGGAGGCAATCGCTCCCAGCAGAACCACATGGTCCGCCAATCTTGCCGATCGCGGTGTGGGACCCATTCACCACGCGGCTGCGGCGGGTGCCGAACCACCTCGACCCGCCACCCGAGATGCTCTTCGATCCCGCTCTTCCCGCTGCCGGTGTACCCCTGGTCGACCCACAGGTGCTCGATACGCGGGAAGGCATCGGCAGCTCCATCCAGGAGCAGCGGCACGCCAGCCCGGTCCTGAATGTCCGCGGTGTGCACCTTCACCCGCAGGATGAGACCCTGACTATCTACTAGGATATGGCGCTTGCGGCCGCTGACGCGCTTGGCGCCATCGTAGCCGCGCACGCCGCCGACTCCAGTTGTTCTCACCGATTGGCTGTCGATAATCCCGGCGCTCGGCTGCGGGTGACGGCCAACACGCGTGCGGAGTTGCTCACGGAGCACGTGGTGCAGATGCTCCCACGTGCCGTCCAAACGCCACAATCGAAAGTAGTGGTAGGCGGTCTGCCAGGGCGGAAACTCGTGCGGCAGCAACCGCCAGGCGCAGCCACTTCGCACGACGTAGAAGATGGCGTTCAAGATCTCGCGCAGCGGATGAAGCCTTGGTCGGCCGACACTCGAGCGCGGCGGCAGGAGCGGATCCAGGCAGGCGAACTCCGCGTCCGTCAGATCGGTAAGGTAGGGTCGCCGCGGGGTGACATACCGGCCATCCTACCGGCTAAACCGGCCGAGAGCCCGGTTTTCGGACAGTTTCTAGTACTACTCCGTTGGGTTGTAATTGAAGGTGGTGACAAGAGAGTGGCGACTGATCACCAGAGGTTGCGGTCTGCTGGCCCGCACCAGCGAAAGCGCCTGTACTGGCGAAGCGGACGCGGCCCGCGCGCTTTCGGAGCGATCGTCTCGGGCTGCGCGCAGACTGGCTGGCGCGCCCCCGGTTCGAAAGGCGCGCCACACGGGGCACACCCCGGGGACGTGCTACGATGCCGCTAGACGCCCGCGTCGACGAACGAAGGTGAGATGGGTGCGATGAACTGGCTCAATGGGCGGGTTATCCTCATCACAGGCGGCGCAAGCGGTCTCGGCCGGGAGATCGCCCTTCAATCGGGCGAGCTCGGCGCAAGGGTCGCGATCATCGACACGCATGCCGAGCGACTGGAGACCACCCGCGCCGATGTGGCCAGGACGGCCGGCGACTGCATCGCGATGCGCAGCGATATCACCGACGAGCAACAGGTCGTCGGAGCCATCCAGGAGACGGTATTAAAATACGGCCAACTGGACACGGTAGTGAATAGCGCCGGCGTGTACTGGAAAGGCCCGATCACGGAAACGCCGATCGAAGAGTTCGACCGCGTCTTCAACGTCAATGTGCGCGGGCTGTACTTGGTCTGCCGGGAGGCCGCCAAGGTCATGCTGCCGCGCAAAAGTGGCCATATCATCAACATCGCCTCGATCGCTGCCGAGCGCGGCATCCTCCACGAATCCGTCTACGCGCCCAGTAAATGGGCCGTGCGCGGGATCGGGAGCTGCCTGGCCCTCGAGCTCGGACCCGAAGGCATCCGTGTGTCGACGATTTTCCCCGGTGGGATGGACACTAACTTCTGGGAGAATGATCCGCGCAGGCTAAGCGGGCAATGGAACCCGTCAGGGATGCTTCAAGGGAAGGACGTGGCTACGGCTGTTGTGCAGATCGCCTCACTGCCACCCGAGGTGGCGATCAAGGAGGCGCTGGTCTACCGCCCCGGTACGTAAGTATCGTTCATGGGCCCGGCGTCCGACGATGCGAATCGGGGTACAAAGTAGCCATCGCGACGAATCGTCATCCGTTACCGGCGCCAACTTCATGATCGATGGAGTCTCGGCGTAGGCCATGCCGACGGTCGTCCTGGTTGGCACGCTTGACACCAGGGCCGGACTACGACTTTGTGCGCACCCGGCTGCGCGCGTTGGGCTGCGAAGTCGTACTGGTGGACGCGGGTGTCCTGGGCCAGCCGACGCTGCACGTCGAAATTTCGCGCGAAGATGTGGCGCGCGCGGGCGAAGTG
>WNFC01002514.1_pt1 | contig 19718 bp, 15 predicted proteins | sample 5400541 | NCBI WGS metagenome assembly WNFC01 (sample SAMN13153342, study PRJNA577476) | soil metagenome | isolation source: 120 cm saprolite under Douglas fir tree site 2 hole 2 replicate 1 | place: USA:California | collected 2015-04-18 | reverse complement strand
ATAAACCAGGTGTTTTCAGCGAGTCCAGCGAAGGTCGTGTCTCTAGGCATTTCCGCGCCTGCGAGCGGATGGCGGCACGCTGACCTGCGCCTTCACCTCGCCGGAACCTCTAGACAGCCCGAATTATGTCGAACGCAGGTTCTACGTCTTGGCTGTCTTGGCTGTCTGGGGTGGCTTGGCTGCGGTAACTAGTGTCACTGGCATAACCTGAGCCACCTCCGTCAATATTGGAAGCGCTGTAACCCATCCCATACTGGCTCATGTAGTTCCCCTGTTTCAGGCTCAATCTGGCCGGTTTCTCCGGCCCTGACCCCTGGACTCCAATGCGACCATTCGGCAGGCCGGACCGGGTAGTGCCGTCCCTCAGGAACCTCCCATGACATGCGTCATGCTCTGCCCGGTGACACGCCGTGCTTGGGGTCGTCTGGGTGAATGGGTCGCGACCGGGTGTTTAGCCCCTGGCGACCGTTCGGGCTGGGGCACGCCTCCCGGCCAGCGGGCGATTAGCTCCGGGGAGGCCGATGTCGCCGCTGAGGCGACGGTGGGCCTCGGTCACCTCGTTATGACGTTTCAAAATATGGCAAGCACGTTCGCCAGCTTGTCTAACCACTCGCGTGGTCCGGCCCGCCGCGCGGATTGTCGACCTCTTCCATGTGCTTGAGGTAATCGGCCCCCCGGTCCGTCAGCTCAACCCATTCGGCCAGATCGAACTTGTCTGGCACGTCGGCGATATAACGCTTTGATTTGATAAGGCCTATCGAGCGGAGACGGCGCAGCTCCGCCTGAAGCGAGTCATTACGTGTGTAATTGGAAGTGGAGCCCTTACTTAGGTTCTTCAGGTGGGACAGCTCCGGCGCTGTCACTAGTGCTGCTAGTACGAAACGAATCTCGTCTAGACCCTTACTCTGGTCCTTCTGAGTGTCCTGAAGCTCAAGCTTCGGCTGTGCTGCCTGCGCCTGGGCCTGGGGATCGGGTGGCAGCGCCGGTGTCTGGGCTTCGCGCTGGGCCTGTTCCTCGGCCTGCCGCCTTTCGGCCTCTTCCCGGGCCCTAGCGTCAGCCTCTGAGACCCGGCCTCTTGTAAAGACACGACCATCCGGTGAACGCAGGTAGATCACCGGGGTGGCCCACTCGACCACGTGGCCCGCTGCGAACATCGCCCTTCGCGCATCGACCATGGCCGCATCGACCGGCAGGCCATCGGCGATGGCCTGGTAGAAGGACTGGCTGAACATCAGGGCGGCCGGGTCGGAGATCTCGAATTGCATGGCGATCACCGCCGGGATGCCCTGGCGCACGAGTGCCTGCGCAACACCCCCGAACGGATCATCGCGGGCGCTGCGGGCACCCTCACACGCGTTAAGGACGACCAGCCGCAGTGAGCGGTGGCCCCTGATCATCAGCCCGAGATCGCGGCCGGTCACCAGCCGGGTCTTCTGGTCGGCGCCTTCCAGCGCGAGCGCGCCATCTTCGGCGTCCTCATCGAAGCCACCGTGCCCGACGAAGTGCAGCACATGGTATTCGTGGAGGCGCAGGGGCCGCTGCAGCGCTGAAAGCGTGCCGGCCTCCAGTCGGTCCACCTGGACCATGCCCCGGCGGACGAGGCTGCCGAGCGCGTCGTTGAGCTTTCCCCACTCCTCCTCGCTCTGGAGTTCGGGCACATCGCTGGGAGCGGAGATCATCGCCAGAATCCGCAGCGGAGGGCTGATCGGGAATGGCCGCACCCGGGCAGGTATCTCCAAGTACCGCACCAAAGCGGTCTCAGGGGACAGGCTGACGAAGCCGTACTCGCCGTCATACAGGTACTCCCACGGGATGTTGGCCAGCGCCTGTGGCAGCCGCAGCCGGATACGAAGGCCAGCGCCCCTGCTCTCCGCTACGAGGCGGCTGCGCCCCAGGCACTCGCGGACACCGCCAGAGAACGCAGCCTGGAAAAGCTGACCCCCGAAATCCTCGAGCAGCCGTCTTTCCTGCGATTCGATCCGCCGCACCTTCCGCCGAACCCGCCCGACCGACCCGACGACCTTAAGGACGAGGATCTCCAGATCCTGATCAGTGAAGGGCAAGGCAAAATCGGCGGCAGCCTCGCCGACCGGCGAGGCAACCACGAGCGTACGGTAGCCGTCGCTGAGCGGCTCGATGGCCACATCGAAATCCAGGAGTTTCTGCATGGTCTTGCCCTTCAGGTTTCCGATGCCCGGCGGCGCCAGGTCATGGACACCTTGAAATTCGCCTCGGCCGCCACCGACGCGATGAACGCCCCAGTCTGCGCACTCAGTCGCACGCCGAATTCGATCCCGACCTCATCTGGCGCGTCCTCGATCGACCGGAGCCGGGCGATCAGGCTACGGGCAGCCGGGGTAATTGCCGCAGTGGCGTCCTCAAAAGTTTTATCGGCCTCCTCCACGAGAGTGGAGCGATCCTTCCCCAGCCCGCGCACTACCGGGCCGGCGGGCGCCTCGTCGACTTCAACCAAGACGCTGCCACCCTGGTCGAACTGGAATTCGACAAGACGTTTCACCGGGCCCCCAACCGAGCATTTTTACCCACCGTCACGCTGACGCTGCATAGCCTGATTGTCAAGGCCCGCCGCTGCGACCCCGGACCTATCTGTACCTTCGCCGCCCGCTGGCCCCTGTCGGCGACCCATCCTGGAAAACAGGGCAGCCAAAGTTGCTCTCGCTTCAAGGAGCTAACACTGCAGGACTAGCGCTAGAAACGTAGACCTTGCTGACTGTCGGGTCGCCGGAGCGCACAATCTTGATAAGGTCCAGCTAGAGGCTAACGCGGTATTCGGATTCTCGCCCGCTATGGGCCGCGGATCCACCGCCAAGCCCGGATACACCGCACAAAGTCGGCGCCGGAAACCAATGTGCCACAGGAGTACTGGTGACTCCGCCGGGTGGCGGTGAGATCGCCGGGATCGGTGTCTGCGTGGTTGACGGGGCTGAAGGGGACTGGTGGGGTTAGCGGCCGACGGCGTAACCTTGCATGCCGCGGGGGTTGGCGGCGGCGTACAGGACGCCGTTGCGGCGGGCGACGGCGCTGACCCGGCCTAGCGACCAGGCGGGGCGGACGTTGACCAGGTGGCCGCGGCGCCGTAGCTCCTCGACCACGGGAGCGCCGACCCGCGACTCCACGTCGAGGACACGGGGCTGCGCCTGGCGCGGGTAGAACGACGACGGCATGTGCGCGGAGTGGAATGACGGGAAGTCGATCGCCTGCTGCAGGTTCATGCCGAACTGCAGGTGATTGAGGAAGAACAGCAGCGACCACTGATCCTGCTGGTCACCGCCGGGGGTGCCGAACGCCATGTACGGCTCGCGGTCCCGCAGCGCGAGGCTGGGAGTGAGCGTCGTGCGCGGCCGCTTGCCCGGCGCGAGAGTGGCGGGCAGTCCGGGGGTGAGGGTGAACATCTGCGCCCGCGTGCCGAGGCAGAAGCCCAGACACGGGATGACCGGCGAGGACTGCAGCCAGCCGCCACTCGGGGTGGCGGACACCATGTTGCCGAACCGGTCGGCCACGTCGAGATGGCAGGTGTCGCCGGCCCGGTAGCTCGACGCGGTCTTCGGGTCGCGGCCGCCGTGAGGAGTATGAGGGTCTGAGCCGCTGGTGCGCATCGTCGGCTCGCCGGTCCCCGGGTCCAGCCGCGGGGCGGGCGGCTCCACGTCTAGGCTGGGGGCCACGCTCACGTCGTCGCCGTTTCCGGTGAACGTGCGGGTGACAAAGTCCGGCAGGGTGGGCGACCTGCCCTCCGGGGCCCCGGGAAGCAAGTCGGCTGATGCCTGGGGCCCGACCAGCCGGCGCCTGGCGTCGGCGTATTCGGCGGAGAGCAGCGCCTTGACCGGCACGTCGGTGAAGTCGGGGTCGCCGTACCAGGCTTCGCGGTCGGCGAACGCGAGCTTGGCGCATTCGGTCACGGTGTGGATGTAGTCCGCGGTGCCCGGTCCCATGGCCGCCAGGTCGAAGCCGTCGAGCAGCGCGAGCTGCTGGAGGAACACCGGGCCCTGCCCCCACGGCTTGGTCTTGCACATGGTCAGGCCGCCGACGTCATAGGTCAGCGGTTCCTCGAGCCGCGGATGCCAGCCCGCCAGGTCGAAGTAGGACAGCAGCCCGCGGTGCGGCTGGCCGGTCACGTCCATGACGTCGGTGGAGGCCACGTAGGCGGCGATGGTCTCCGCGACGAAGCCCTGGTAGTAGACCTGCCTGGCCGCCTCGATCTGCCCGTCGCGATCATGGCTCGCGGCTTCCGCCTCGTCAAGGATGCGCTGGTAGGTGGCGGCCAGCGCGGGGTTGGCGAACAGCGAGCCTGGCGCGGGCACGTGGCCGCCCGGCAGGTAGACCTCGGCCGAGCTCGGCCAGTAGTCCCGGAACAGCTCGGCCACGCTGGCGATGCCCCAGCTGATCGCGGGCAGCACCGGGTAGCCGCTGGCCGCGTACCCGATGCAGTAGCCCATCACGTCCCGCAGCCGGAGCGTGCCGTACTCCCGCAGCAGCAGCATCCAGGCCCCGAACGCACCGGGGACGCAGGCGGCGAGCAGCCCGCTGCCGGGCACGAGGTCAAGCCCGAGGCTGGCGAACGTCTCCGGCGTGGCCGCGGCCGGAGCGGTCCCCTGCCCGCAGAGCACGAAGGTCTCGCCGCGGCCGGCGTGATGGGCGATGACCGGGACTTCGCCGCCGAGGCCGTTTAGGTGCGGTTCGGTGACCTGAAGCACGAGCCCGGCGGCGACGGCCGCGTCGAACGCGTTACCGCCGTGCTCGAGCACCGCCAGCCCGGCCGCCGAGGCGAGCCAGTGCGTCGAGGCCACCATGCCGAACGTGCCCGCCAGCTCCGGCCTCGTCGTGAACTCGGGAATTTCGCCCATGACCCGATCTTCTCATCAAGCCACGGCCGGTCCGCCTGTGTGTCGGCTGGCGCCAGGCACGGGCATACTTGATGATTACTCATTGCAACTAACCGGCGACCATGAGGTGACATACTGATGCCCACGACTCCCCTGGCCACTCCACCGTCCACTGGCCCGGCCTCCGCCCGGACCCGCAGACGGCGTGCGGTACCGCTGGTGGTGACCGCGGTGGCCGCCGCGGGCCTGCTCGCGGCCTGCGCTTCGACGAGCACGCACCAGACCGGGACCACCCCGGCGGGCGGCGCGGCCACGCCAGGCAGCACGACGCAGGCGCCCGGCGGGACCAGGTCCGCCTCGCCGGCGGGCACCGGGTCCCCGTCATCCGGGACTGTCGGCCTCGCGGCGTGCCAGTCCGCCTCGCTGCGGGTCACCGTGAACGCCAGCCAGGCCGGCGGGGCGGCGGGCAGTGCGTACTACCCGGTCGACTTCACCAACAGCTCGAGCTCGCCGTGCGGGATGTACGGCTACCCGGGCGTGTCCTTCGTCACCGCCGAGGGCAGTGCGGGCCGTCAGATCGGGGCGGCGGCGCAGGAGAACCCGGGCTTTGGGAGGCTGGCGGTCCGCCTCGCGGCGGGTGGCGTCGCGCACGCCTGGCTGCAGGTCGCCCAGGCCGGCAACTACCCTGCCTCGACGTGCCAGCCGGTGACGGCGCACTGGCTGCGGGTGTTCGCGCCAGGCGAGACCGTGGCCATCTACGTGAACCACGCCTTTCCCGCGTGCTCCTCGGCCAGCACGCCGCTGCTGACGGTCATGCCCGTCCGGGCTGGCCAGGGGGTCCAGGGGACCGCACCCTAGCCTCGGGGGGGTGCCAGGGGGGTCGTCCCCCCGTGGCCAGCACCTCGGGTAACGTCTGCCGCATGGACCTCTCCCCGCGGGTGCGCGCCGTCTGTGATCTTGACGTTTCCGAGGTACGCGAATACGCCGGCCGGCACGAATACGACGGGAAGCCGCAGGACTTGTCCCCGGCTGGCGTCCGCGCGGGGCTCGCTCGCCTGGCGGCGGCGCGAGCCAGTGGCGAACGGGTCGCGGACGCGCACGACGAGGCTCACCTGGCCGCGGCCGAGGAGCAGAAACGGGTCGTCTACGCCGAGCTCGAGATGCACCGCCGGAACCCGATCCTGCACCTCGGCGAGCTTGACCTGGCCTGCTACGACCGGGACTACGCGCCCCAGGAGCAACGGGACGCCGCGCGGGCCGAGCATCTCGCCGCCTGGCCGCGGGTCGCCGACGCGGCCGTCGAGTCACTCGACCAGGTGAGCGCCCCGGTCGCGGAGGCACTGCTCGGCGGCATACGCGGGCTGGCGGCCGGGGTCACCGCGGGATCTGGCGGCGCCTCCGGCGAGACCGTCCGGGCGGCCGCGCTGGCCGCGCACGCGCGCCTGGTCGCACATGTGGAACGCGCGGCGGCGGAGGGCGATCCCGATCCGGCGCTCGGCGGCCCCGGGCTGGCCGCGCTGATGAGCAGTGCCGAGGCCCTGCCGGTTGACCTGGGCCGGCTGGCTGAGCAGGCCGATGCCGAACGGGACCGGCTGCAGGCCCTGCTGGCCGACGGGTGCGCGCGGCTTGAGCCGGGACGGCCCGCACTTGACGTGGCCCGTGACCTGGTCCGCGACCACCCCGACGGCGCCGGCGTAATCGACGCGGCCCGCCTCTGGACCGAGCGGGCCATCGAGTTCACCCGTGAACATGACCTGGTCCCCTACCACGACGGTGTCTGCCTGGTAGGCCTGGCGCCTGAGTCGCGGCGGTGGGCGATGGCGATGATGTCCTGGGCCGCGCCCGGCGAGCCGGACGGTCCTTCCTGGTTCTACATCACGCCGCCGGAAGAGTCCTGGCCGGAGCGTGAACAACAGGAGTGGCTGGAGGTGTTCAGCCATACGACGCTGCCCGGCATCGCCGTGCATGAGGTGGCGCCCGGGCACTTCTCTCACGGCCGCGCGCTGCGGCATCTGAGTTCCGAGATCAGGCGCACCCTGCAGTCCAGCGCGTTCGTCGAGGGCTGGGCGCACTACGGCGAGGAACTCTGCGGCGAGGAAGGGTTCGGCGCCGAAGATCCGCGGATAGCGATCGGCGTCTGGCTGGAGGCGCTGGTCCGGGTGACCAGGCTGGCGTGCGCCGTCGGCGTGCACACAGCCGGGATGACGATCGCCGACGCGGCGCGCAGGTTCGAGGCGGATACCCACCTGTCCGGTCCCGCCGCGCTGTCCGAGGCCCGGCGTGCCACCTTCGATCCGACCTACGGCCGGTACACCTGGGGCAAGCTGGAGATCCTCAAGCTCCGCGAACGGGCCCGGAAGGACTGGGGTGCGGGCTTCACGCTGCAGCGCTTCCACAAGGCCATGCTGGACCTAGGCTCCCCCCCGCTTGGCCTCCTCGGCACGGCCATCGACCGCGGCTGAGGGCGCAAGGGGGTCTGGGGGGATGGGTCCCCCCCAAGGGGGGTCTGGGGGGATGGGTCCCCCCAGTAGCGGGGGGGTCTTGGGGGGTCGTCCCCCCGGCTAGCAGAGTAGCCTGTGACCATGCGCAGACTGACGTCGGTCCTCGGGATCGCGGGCGCGGCTTTGCTGGCTGCGCTCGTCGTGACCGGGTGCGCGTCGGCCAGCGCCGCGTCGTCGATCGTCCCCTCCAGCGCCTACGTGCCACAGCCGACGACGCCGGGTACCACGGTCGCGTATCTGGACATCCGTAACAACGGCCGGGCTGACAAGCTGATCTCCGTGCAGACCAGCGTCGGCGGCAAGGTACAGCTGCGCGCGCCGGTGGCGCGGCATTCGGGCATCCTGACCATGCGCACCGTGCCCGACATCCCGATTCCGGCCGGTTCGATCACGCTGCTCAACCCGGATTCCTTCCACCTGCTGATCACGGGCGCGGGACCTATGCAGGACGGCAAGGACATCATGCTGCGGCTGACCTTCGCCAACGCCGGCACGGTCACCGTCATCGCCATGGTCACCAACCCCGAGTCCGGCGGTAGCAGCTACTTCCTCAACTGATCCCGTCGCGGACCCGCGGCCAGCCTGACCATCTGCTGAGCGCTGGTCAGAAAGCAGCCTGCGCGGGAGCCGAGGTCCGGCGGGTGAGCGGCATCTTGGCCCGGGTGTCGTCATCGCGCGGCGTGTAGACGACTATGCGCGCCTCTGGCATGTCCGGGACCTCGAGCTCACTGACGGCGAAGCGCAACGTCCCGGCGCTCGGATGCAGGTAGGTGAGTACCCGTGGTTCAGAATCGGCCACCTCGTGCCGGGCCCACAGCTCGGCGAACTCACGGCTGAGGCTGGCCAGCCGGCGGATGTCCTCTTCCCAGTCCTGGTCGCCGATATGCCTGCTGTACGCGGAGCGCAGGCGCGCCACCATGTAGCGGATCTGGGTGTCGTACTCGCTGACCTTGCCCCGGGCCGTCGGCTCGGTCACGCAGCACCACAAGGTGTTCTTGTGGACGCATGGCATCGAGTGCCACTCCCAGAACAGCTCTTCAGACGCGCCGTTCGACAAGAGGATGTCGAACCGGCTGTTGATCAAATTCGCCGGAAGCGGTTCGAGCGAATGGATGATCTCGCGAATGGGGTCGGGCACTGCCTTACGTGCGCACTCGGTGCGCAGCGGCGTCGCCTCGGCCAGCCGGTACAGGTGCTCCCGCTCCGCCCGGTCCAAGCGGAGCGTGCGGGCCACCGCGTCGAGCACCTGCGTGCTGGCGTTGATCTGGCGTCCTTGTTCCAGCCAGGTGTACCAGGTCACGCCGACACCGGCCAGCAGCGCGACTTCCTCGCGCCGAAGCCCCGGAGTGCGCCGCCGGGAACCACGCGGCATGCCGAAATCACCCGGGTTGAGCCGGGCCCGGCGTGCCTTCAAGAACTCGCCAAGCTCCGCCCGCCGCCGTTCACCCGCCCGCCGCGCTGTCCCGTCCGTTGGTTCGTACGTGACCAAGACCTTTCCCATCACCGATTCTGCCCCAGTCCAACCTAGCGGTAGCCACTGACATTTCCCGGGGTTCCTGGGGGCCGGGGGTTCGGTGGGGTCGTCCCCTCGGCGGGCACCGCGATCCGCGACGGGTCGCGAAAGGGAGTCGGTGTGCCATCGGGTCCCCAAGAAGGGACCCGATGGCACACCGAGCTCGTTAGGAGGGCGGGGGGGTTGGGCGGGAGGTCAGGCGGTCCAGGCGACGGGGAGGCGCTTGACGCCGCGCTGGAAGTTGGAGCGCAGGTAGGACGGCGGGCCGGCGTAGGCCAGCGAGGACGTGCGGGCCAGCACCTCGGCGAACAGGGCGCGCATCTGGGTGCGGGCCAGGTGGGCGCCCAGGCAGAAGTGCGGGCCGTGGCCGAACACCAGATGCGGGTTGGGGTGGCGGCGGATATCGAAGCGGCCGGGGTCGGCGAAGGTGGCGTCGTCCCGGTTGGCGGAGGTGAAGGAGACGACCACCTTGTCCCCGGCCGCGATTGGCTGACCGCCGAGCTCGCATTCGGCGGTCGCGGTCCGGCGGAACGTCATCACCGGCGTCCACCAGCGCAGCATCTCGTCGGCCGCGACAGGCAGCAGGGCCGGGTCGGCGCGCAGCTCGTCCTGTGCCTCCGGGTGCTCGAGCAGCGCGATGCACGCACCGGGCAGGCCGTTGCGCAGCGTCTCGTTGCCGGCCACGGCGAATAGCCAGAACATGTTCTCGAACTCGGCCACCGACACCTGGCCGCCCTTGTCCGACTGGCCCAGCAGGATCGACATCACGTCATCACGCGGGCGCCGCCGTTTCTCCTCGGCCAGCAGGTGGGCGTAGGCGTACAGGTCGGGCATGCCCTCGCGGGTGCGCGGGTCGGGCATCCGGCCGTCGGCGTCCGGGACCGGCCGGACCGACAGGGCTTCGGCGGCCATGGCCGTGCCCGTGGCCGGGTCGAACTCGGACGAGGAGGCGTAGTCGGCGTCCTGGTAGCCGATAACCCGGTTGGACCAGTCGAACAGCAGCCAGCGGTCCTGCTCGGGCACGCCGAGGATGTCGGCCAGGGCGAGCAGCGGCAGGTCGGCGGCCACGTCCTTGGCGAAGTCACAGTCACCGCGGGGACCGACCAGCACGCGATTGCAGATGGCCCGGGCGTGGCCGCGGATGCGGTCCTCGAGCAGGGCGACCGCCTGGGGCGTGAACGACCGGCTCAGCAGCCGCCTCAGCCGGGAGTGCTCCGGCGGGTCCATGTTCAGCATCATCCGCCGGACGTAGCCGAGCGCCTGCGGCGTGGCCGGGTCCCGGATCTGGGTTGCGCCGAGCGCGGAAGAGAACAGCTTCGGCCTGGTCAGAACCGATTCGACGTCGGCGTGCCTGAGGACCAGCCAGAACCCGGGACCTTCCGGCCAGCCCAGGACGGGAATCTCGGGCACCCACGCCACCGGGGTGTCGCGGCGCAGCCGGGCCAGGGCGTCGAAAGGCACACCGTCCACATAGGTGGCGGGGTCGAAGACGACCTCGGTGTCCGGCCGGGCCGGCCCCTGGGTCCTGGCCGCCGACGTCACTCCCGCCCCAGGAACTCCTCGATGGACGTGGCCAGGGCCACCGGAGTCTCGAACATGGGGTAATGCCCGGCGTTGGCCAGGACCGTCAGCTCGGCGCCGGGGAAGAAGACGAGCCAGGTCTGCTCCATCACCTCGGCGGACAGGGCCGGGTCGGTCTCGCCCACGATCACCTTGACCGGGGTGCTCGTGTCCTCCTTGACCTGGCCGGAGAAATCGGACTTCGCCCATGCCCGCAGGTACGCGCCGAACGCGCCCACGTTCGAGTGGTCGAGCGAGTGCTGCACCACATGCTGGATGAACGTCGTGGTCAGCTTGCTCCCGGTGGTGAAGTCGATGATCGCTGCCCGGTTGCCGGCGTTGCCGGCCGCACCGGAGAACAGCTCCCAGCCCTGTTCATCCATGGGCACCTCGGTGGCCGGCACCGGGTTGAGGCCGATCAGCTTGTCCACCCGGTCCGGAGCCTGCAGCAGCATCTGGTGGGCCACCTTCCCGCCCATCGAGTGCCCGATCACCGAGAACCGGTCCCAGCCCAGCTCGTCGGCCAGCGCGATGGCATCGGCCGCCGCTTCTTCCATGGTGAACTCGCCGCCGACCTGCTTGCGGTCGCCGTAGCCGCGCAGGTCCATGAAGACATAGGTGTATGTCGACCCGTCGAGAAAATCCGGCAGCGAGCCCCAGCCGCGGGACGAGCCGAACCAGCCGTGCACGGCCAGGACATGGTGGTCACCTGATCCGACGCTCGCATGAGAACTCGCCACGCTGGCCTCCCGGTTTAGCGCCCTTGCTGCCTGCTGCCGACTCTAGCCAGCCGGTGCGGCCCGCGACCACCCCCGCGCAGAAGGTGTTCCCAGGCAAGCACCGGGCTCGTTCGGGACGTCACGGTCGTCAACGTCGCGATGCCCACGATCGGGCGGTCGCTGCACGCGTCGGGGGCCGAGCTGCAGCTCGTGGTGGCCGGCTACACGGTGAGCTACGCGATGATGCTGATCACCGGCGCGCGGATGGGCGATCTTTATGGGCGCAGGCGGATGTTCATGATCGGGGTGACCGTCTTCACGGTGGCCTCGCTGATCTGCGGGATCGCGCCCGGGATCGGGGTTCTCATCGCCGCCAGGTTCGTCCAGGGCGCGGGGGCGGCGGCGATGATGCCCCAGATCATGAGCGTCATCCAGGTGCGGTTCGACGGCGCCGCGCGGGCGCGGGCGCTGAGCGCGTACACGGCCGTGCTGTCCTCGGGGTTCGTGGCCGGGCAGGTGGTCGGCGGGGTGCTGGTGACCGCGAACCTGTTCGGCCAGTCCTGGCGGCCGGTGTTCCTGGTCAACGTGCCGATCGGGCTCGCGGTGCTGGCCCTGGTACCGCTGGTAGTGCCGAGGGATGAGCCCGGCCGCGGGCGGCAGCTCGACCTGGCCGGACTGGCCATCGCGGTGCCCGCGGTGTTCCTGGTCGTGCTGCCGCTGATGCTCGGCCACCAGGAGAACTGGCCTGGGTGGGTGTTCGGGTGCATCGCGTTCGGTCTCGTGCTGGCCGCGGTGTTCGTGCTGGTGGAGCGGCGGATCGCGGACCGGGGCGGCGACCCGCTGCTGAACCTGGCCGTGCTGCGCGCGCCTGGCCTGGTGCCCGGCCTGGCCGCGGTGGCCGTGCTCATGATCACCTACGGCGGCTTCCTGTTCAGTTTCGCGCTGCACCTGCAGGCCGGGCTGGGCGACGGCGCGCTGCGGGCGGGCCTGACGTTCGCGCCGTGCGCGGTGGTGTTCGGGCTGTGCGGTTACTTCTGGCGGCGGCTGCCGGGGCGTCTTCATTATCTGCTTGCGCCTTCTGGGTGCCTGGTCGCGGTGGGCGGCTACGTCGCGGTGGCGCTCGTCCTGCACTCCGGCGGGCGGGGCGGCCTTTCGCTGCAGCTGGCGCTGATCGTCACCGGGGCCTCGCTGGCACTCGGCTTCAGCCCGCTGGTGACGCACGCCCTGGTGCGGGTACCCCTGCGGCAGGCCGCGGACGCGAGCGGGCTGCTCACCACGACGATCCAGCTGGGCCAGGCGGTCGGGGTGGCGACGTTCGGCAGCCTGTTCCTGACGCTGGACTCGGGACGGGGCCCTGTGGTTTCCGGGCACGCGCTGGCGGTGACGTTCGGGTGGCTGGCGGTGTTGATGGTGTTCGGAGTGGCGGCCGGGATTCCGCTGGCCCGGACGGTGGCCGCGGCGCGGCCCTAGCCTCGGCCTAAGCCTGGCGGCCCGGCCCGGCCCGGCGCGGCGTTTCGCCTCAGCCTCGCCGGGCCGAGCGGCGATGGGTCGGGCCTCTACCCGGCCGCCGACGGGGTGTACTCGGGTCCGGTGTCGCCGTGCAGCCACCATTGGTAGAGTTCCGCGAGCGTCATGCGGTCGCACGCGGCGACGCTGAGGATGTCCAGGTGGTTGTCGGTCCACGCGAAGTCGTTCTGGCCCGTCACGGCGACGCAGGCGTACTCGCCGGCGTCCTGGGACGATCCCTGTGCGTAGCTGCCCTGGCCGTTCCCCGACGTGCAGTCACCCGACGGCACCTGGTGAGCCAGGCCCGCATACACGTTCTGCATCGCATCGTGCGTCCGGTAATGCGCGTAGGTGACGTATCCGCCGCTGCCGAGCGTTTCGGGCTGGCAGACAACCTCGGCGTCCGCGCCCAGCGAGGCGGCGGACGCGGGCACGGTGATCGCCTGGCAGGTCCTGGCGAAGCCCGACGGCATGCGCGCGAGCAGCTGATGCGACGCGGCGGCGGTGTTGGCACCAGTCGGCTCCTGACCCGCCGGGGAGCCGGAGCTCCCCGGCGCCGACGTGCTCGCTGCGCCAGCGACGTTGGCGGGGTGAGCCGGGGCGTTCATGCTGGCTGCACCCGCGGCGCTCAGGGCGCCTGGTGCGCCCGAGGTGCCTGGGGTGCCTAGGGTGCCTGGGGCGCCGAAGATCAGCCAGCCGCTGGCGGCGAGCGCGCCGCCGCTGACCAGCAGCGCCAGCAGCATGGACGACGGGTTCGGCCTGCGGCGCGGTGGCCGGCGGTGCGCGGACGCGTCGAGTACTGCGGTGAGCCGGCTCGCCGTGGCCTGGTCCAGGATCGCCCGCCACGCGTTGATCTCCTGCGGGGCGACGCGCGCGAAGAACGCGAGGAGGTTGAGATAACGGTTGGTGGCATGCGGCACGCTCATGAAGAGCTGCGCCAGCCTCGGCAGCCAGCGGCGCCGGACGGTTGCCGCCTGGTCGAGGACACCCTTGACGACGAGTCGCGGCCCAAGTTCCTTGCCCACCAGCAGCCGGTTCATCATCGTCGCAGTCGCCTGGATATCACCGCAGCAGGCGGCGGCGATCTGGTCACCGGACTTCGCCGTGGCCCGGAAGTAAGGGGCGAGGAAGAGCTGCAGGAATTTCAGCGAATCGACCACCGAGATGACCAGGACGATCAGGGACAGCCGCTGGTGCCTGGCCTTCAGCTGGCCGATGTGCCGCGCGATCAGGTAGCTGAGCTCCGCGTGATGCGCGTCGCCGAGAAGTTCGGCCACGAGACCACCCTCGATCTGGATCAGCCGGGTACCTAGATAGCTGGTCATCACGGAACCGCCGGCGACCTTGTCCAGGACATAGACATCGACGTGCTTGCGGTAGTCCAGCCGGGCGCGGACCTCGTCGAACACCGACTGCAGCTCCGGCAGGGTGGTCTCAGTGACACGGACCGCCCCTCCGAGCAGGCGGGACCGGACTACCTGCAGAAACAGCCAGATTAGGGTGCCGAAAGCGGCCAGCACCCCGACCAGCTCGGCCAGCATCTTCCAGCCATCGTGGGCGTACACGGCCATCGCCGCGACGCCGAAGACAATCGCGGACGACGAGAGGGCGATCATCAGGCGTGAGTGCTCGGCCGGATGCAGCAGGGAGCGGATGTCGAGCGGCGCCGGCGGGACGGCTGAGGGCGGTGGCGCGGCTGTGAGCGTTGGCGCGGCTGCGGGCGGTAGCGCCGCCATGGGCGGTAGCGCGGCTGTGAGCGTTGGCGCGACGGCAGCCGACGGGGCGGGCGGGACGGCCCTGGCGGGCGGCCGAGCGCCGGGGAGCGGGGCGGGCACGGTCGGGGGGCCCATCCGCCGCTCCCACCAGGGCGGGGCGGCCGTCCCCTGGGCCAGGGAAGCCGACGTAGGAGCAAGGGCGGCCGTCCCGGGACACGATTGTGCGTTCATGTCCTGATAGAGGAGGCGGCGCTTGTCCTGATACCGCCCGGGCCAGGGCCCTGGCCCGGACCGTGCCGCGGTGGCCGGGCCGGCCTGGCCCTCCGGCCTCAGGGCAGGGCGATGAGCAGCACGGGGACGCCGGCCACGATGAAGCCGCCAGCCACGTGCAGGATCATCTGCAGGGCAGGAACCGAACGAGCCTGCGCCTTGGGGAAGTCCGTTCTGGGTTCGGCCGCGACGGCCATGATGATCAGGGACAGTACGAACCAGGCCAGCACGGCGCGACGCCAGTTACGCGCCCGCCAGACCGCGACGCGCTGCCGGAAGGGTGCCCGCGGAGCCCGCTGGCGCCAGATGATGGCTTCCATAGCTCGCCCACCGTGCGAGGCGGGCGTGCGCGGTCCGAGGGTGATAACTCCCGACCTAAGCGGGGCTCTCCCCCCGTTTGCGGCGGGGCTTAGCCCGCCGTGGCCGCGTTCCGGCCATACCTGCTGAAGCGACTGGCGCATCACGGCCCCTCCTGCTGCTGGCCCCCGTGAACCAGCACCTAATCGGAGGGCCGTTCCGGCTCCGGTGATACGCGCACGGCGACTCAGCTTGCTGTCCGGTGTCTCGCGATATATCGTGCTAAGTACTTGGGATTCCCCGTTCTTGCTACGGAGGGCACGATGGCTACGGAATTCAACGTGCGTGTCGGGGACGCCGATCGTGAAGCGGTCGCGGCTCAGCTGCGTGAGCACTTTGCCGACGGCAGGCTGACGCTCGAAGAGCTGAATGAGCGCCTTGACCAGACGTTCGCGGCTAAGACCAGGACCGACCTGAACACCGTGATGCGCGACCTCCCGCAGGCCGCGCGGCCGGCCGCAGGCGCGCCGTTCGGGGGCGTTCGGGATACCGCCTGGCCGGGACCGGCCTGGCCGGGACAGATACCCACCAGGCCGGGCCAGGATTACGGCCACGGCAACTGGGGAGGCGGCCAGGGGGCTCAGCGACCGCGCGGGCCGTTCAGCGCCTTCGCGCCGCTGATGGGCCTCATCTGGTTCTTCCTCATTCTCGGCAGCGTCTTCCTCTTCGGTCTCGGCGGCGGGGACAGGCCGCTGGCGATCGTCCTGTTCATCGCGGCACTGGCGCTGGTCAGGAGGCTGTTCGGGCTCGGGCGGCGGCGCGGCTTCGGCGGCCCGCGGGGCCCCCGGGGACGTCGCCGTTGCTGATTCTCGCTTCGTCTGGGTTCCGCGCCGGGCCGGCTCGACTTATCGTTGAACGTGTGAGGCAGTCGGCCTGGCGAATCTTGGAAGCCGATGACAAGGCGATATGACGTCCGAACCGGAATGGTAGACGAGGACCCTGACGCGATGCAATCGCGCGAAGAACTGGTGCCGGGATGGCACGTGCCTGGCCGGACGCGGTACGACTACGACCTCCGGATCGGCGACGCCGAGCGCGACGCCGCGATGGCTCAGCTGCGTGAGCACTTCGTCGCGGGCCGGCTGACCTTCGATGAGCTGACCGAGCGAATCGACTCCGCCCTGATCGCGAAGACGCAGCGACAGATCGACGGTCTGATGGCCGACCTCCCCCGGCCGCCCAAGGTCACCCGCGCCGAGGCCGCGCTCCCGGACCCGGCGCCGGACGCGGGCCGGTTCCTCGTCTTCGCGATGCTGCTCTTCGCGCTCGCCACCTGGATATTGATCATGGCCTGGATGTCCCGCCACTCCTACTTGCCCGGGCCGTACCCGCACTTCCCCGGGCCGCAGGATAACCCCTAGCGGATCAGGTGCTGGCCAGGGTTCGCAGCGGGACGACCAGGTAGCGGTAGTCCGGGGGGGACTCATCACCGGGCCGGGCACTGCCGGTGATCAAAGCCGGCTTGGTCGGGCTGGTGAACTGCAGGCGGATGCGCGCCTCATCGGGGATCGACGCTGCTTTCTCTGTGTTCTGCGCCTTCTGGGTGTTCTGGGACATCTCGGTGTTGTGGGGCTTGTCCGCGGCGGCCGCGGCTCCGGTGGCCGCGGTCAGGGCCGCGGCGAGGCCGTCCATCAGGTAGTGCGGGCTGAACGCGATCGCGGTCTCCTCACCGGAGAAGTCGGCCGCGACCGTCTCCCGCGCCCGCGCCTGCCCCTCGGTGCCCGCTTCGATGGTGACCTTGCCGTGGCCGAACGACAGCCGGACCGAGCTGCCCCGCTCCGCGACCAGTGCCACTCGCTTGACCGCTTCGGCGAGCGGGACGGCCGGCATGTCCCCGCGACTGCCGAAATCCTCGGGAAACCTGGACATGTACTTGATGTACTCCCCCGCGATCAGGCGTGTGGTCAGCCGCCGCCCGCCCGACTCGAATCCGATCATCGCGTCCGCCGCGCGCAGCGAGTCTGCTGAGTTCGCGTCGGTAGTCGAGACGCCCCCCGCGCCCTGCTCGCCGCGCGTCAGGATCCGGACGGGAACGCCCGGCGTCATCATCCGCGCGGCGTCAGACAGCGTCTTGGCCGGCACCAGCAGCGTGCCGCGGGAGCCAGGGTGGGCGGGATTCCAGACGAGCTCGCGGATGGCGAGCCGGTACCTGTCGGTCGCCACAAGCCTGATGGTGTCGCCGTCGATCTCGAGGTTCACCCCGGTGATGACCGGCAGCGTGTCATCGCGGCTGGCCGCGGGCGCGACCTGGCCGATCGCCGTGGCGAGCACGCCGCCGTCGACGACACCCGCCAGCCGGGCCAGCTCGGGCAGCCGCGGGTACTCCTTGACAGGCAGTGTCACCAGGGTGAAGGACGCCGGGCCGCAGGTCACGGTGACGTCATCCTTTTCGTGATCCACCTCGACCGGCAGCGGCGGCAGGCTCCGGGTGATCTCGGCCAGCAGGCGCCCGGGCACAAGCGTGATACCCGGCTCAGCCACCTCCGCGTCGAGCTGGATCCTCGCCGATACCTCGTAATCGAAGCAGGAGAGGGTCAGGCCGTCCGAGGAGGCCTCGAGCAGCAGCCCGGACAGGATGGGCAGCACGGGCCGGGATGGCAGCGAGCGCGCCACCCAGGCGACCGCCTCAGCCAGCGCGTCCCGCTCGACGATGAACCGCATTCCCTGCCGCCTCCATCCCGCGTGTGCCACCCTCCGCGGCGGCCCACATGCATACTCGCACGAGGCACTGACATTTCCGCGGGTCCGGGGGGATGGGGGGTGTGCGCCAATTTTGTAGGGAGCAAGATCAGCTTGCCTGTGTGGTGAGGTCAGCGCCCGGCGTCTGGTTGTGGGGCCGTTGCCAGATCTCTTCCCAGCGGCCGCTGGCTTCCTGGCAGTGCAGGGTGGCGGCGCCGGCCGCTTCGGCGGCCCGCTCGGCGCGCTTGGTGGTCAGGCTGATGCCGGCCAGGTCGGCAAGCAGGCTGGCGGCCTTGGCGGACGGCACCGCCGTCGCCGCCCGGGCGGTCATCCTGGCCAGGCCGGGTGACATCGAGGCCCGCCCGGTGCCGAGTTCTTCGTTTTTGGGGGCCAGGCCATGCCCGCAGGCGGCGCTTCGGTTACGAGGGTGTCCTCACTGAGGTGGCCGCTTCCGGGATGGCGAGGCTTGCCTTGAGCTGCTCGCCTTCGATGTCGAGGTCGGGGACGTAGCGGGCGAACCATTGCGGGTGGTACCAGAACTTCCCGCGGATGAGCGCCATGACGGCGGGGACCAGGGTGAGCCGCACGACGAAGGCGTCGAGGAAGACGCCGACGGCCAGGCTGAATCCGATGGCCTCGACGGTGACGTCGTTTTCTGTGAGGAACGCGACGAACACGAAGAACATGATCAGCGCAGCGGCCGAGACCACCCGGACGCTCATCCCGGTCCCGCGTTGCACGGCGCCGATGGCATCGCCGGTGTGGCTGAAGTCCTCTTTGATCCGGGAGACGACGAAGACCTCGTAGTCGCTGGACAGTCCAAAGATGATGGCCAGCAGGATGATCGGCAGGAAGCTGACCGTCTCGGACGGGGTGATGTTAAACACGCTCTTCGCCCACCCCCACTGGAACACCGCGACTTCGGCGCCGAAGGCGGCGAAGGCGGACAGCAGGAACCCGAGGATGGACTTGATCGGCACGAAGATGGTGCGGAAGGCCAGGGTGAGCAGGAGGAACGCCAGGCCGACCACGACGATCAGGAAGATCGGGAGGGCGCTCGACAGTTTCGCCGAGGTGTCGATGTTCGCCGCAGTAGTTCCGCCGACGAGGACGTGCACGCCGGTCTGGGCGGCGATGGCAGGTTCGTCGTGGCGGATCCTCGTGACCAGCGTCGAGGTGGCGGACGCGTTCGGCCCGGTCTTGGGGATGACCTGGATGATCGCCGTGTGATTCGCGGACACCACTGCGGATGCGGCGACCATGTCGGGTTCGCGCTGGAGCCGGGACACGACCTGCGTGATGGCCTGCGGGCCGGACTCGGTACTGAGGTCGGCGACCACCAGGAGGGGGCCGTTGAAGCCGACGCCGAAGGTGTCGGAGACCAGGTTGTAGGCCTTGTGGGCGGTGTTCGACGTGGGCTGGGTGTTCCCGCCGGGAAGGCCGAGTTGCAGCTTGGCGGCGGGCAGCGCGATGACGGCGAGGATGGCCACGCCGGCGATCAGGCACGGGACCTTGAAGCGGACCACGAAGCGGGCCCAGGCGGCGCCGGCGGTCTGTTCAGGGTGGGTGGCGGCCCGGCGGGCGGCTTCTTCGGGCCGTCCGGGGTGAGGCAGCGGCGTGATGAAGCGCGCCACTTTCATCCCGGCGAAGCCGAGCAGGGCGGGGACCAGGGTGAGGGCGACGAGCGCCGCGATCAGGACGGCGCCGGCGGCGGACAGGCCCATGACGGTGAGGAACGGGATGCCGACTATGGCCAGGCCGCACAGGGCGAGCATCACGGTCGCGGCGGCGAAGACGACCGAGCTGCCCGAGGTCCCCACGGCCAGGGCGATGGAGTCCTCGACGGTCATGCCCTGCAGCAGGTGGGTGCGGTGCCGGGAGGAGATGAACAGGGCGTAGTCGATCCCGCACGACAGGGCGAGCATGACGGCCAGCGAGGTGGAGGCGGAGGCCACGGCGACCACGGCGGCCACGGCGGTGACTCCCATGAGACCGATGACCACCCCGATGAGCGCGGTCAGGATCGGCAGTCCGGCGGCCGTGACGGCCCCGAACGT
>WNFC01002513.1_pt1 | contig 19719 bp, 16 predicted proteins | sample 5400541 | NCBI WGS metagenome assembly WNFC01 (sample SAMN13153342, study PRJNA577476) | soil metagenome | isolation source: 120 cm saprolite under Douglas fir tree site 2 hole 2 replicate 1 | place: USA:California | collected 2015-04-18 | reverse complement strand
CGCCGATAGCCAGTGGCCGGCCTCGTCGCCGGCGCCGCCTCGGGCGTCCTGGCCAGCGGGCGCGACCGGCGGCGCTTCCACTCGGCCGCGCTGGGGGACGCTCCCGTCGGCTGCCGCCGTAACCTGACGAGGGGCGGGGTCCGGCAGCGCTTCGACTCGGGCCCACTGCGGGGTGCTCTTGTCGGCTGCGGGCGTCGCTTGTCGGGAGGCGGGCTCCGGCGCGGCGGCAACGGCCGCCATCGCCGGTTCTTCGTTGCCATAACTGCGCCTCACGGGCGACTGCTCAGTGGCCGCCCCCACCGTGTCCATGGCGCGTCCGTGCCGGGCCACGATGCGGTTGAGCTCCGCCAGCGCTTCCATCTGGTCAACGACGACGCGGCGCATCTGCGCCATGCTTTCGGCGGTCTCTTCGGGCAGTTCGAGCACGCCGCGGCGCAGCTCCTTGCGCGTGGTGTCGAGTTCGCGCTGCATGTCGAGCGACATCTGCTTCATGTTTTGCATGATCTCGGCGAAGCGATCGGTCGCCTGCTCGAGCACCTGGTGTGCTTCGCCGGCGTTCTGCTGCAACAGGTCTTTGGTTTTCGACGATACCCGCTCGTGAAGTTCATGCAGTGACTGAAGCGTCTGCTTGCTCTGCTGCTCGGTGGTCGAACGAATTGCCGCGTGCCGCTCGGCGAGGGTGCGGGCGCCTTCAGACGTCGCCTCGGCGACCAGCCGGGCGGCATCGCGGGCGCGGTCCTCGGCGGAGCGCAGCGACACGTCGATCAGATTTGAGAACCTCTTGAGATGTTTGTCGAGCTGCTCAGTACGGTTATCTGCCGCCGCCGCGAGGTCCTCAATGGCGTTTTTGCGTTCGGTAACCGATGCCATCGTATCGTCGTTGGCCTTTTCGAGCAGAGTGACGGCGTCGGCAAGCGCCTTGCCATGGCCGTCGAACTGCACCGCAAGTTCACCGAGATCGCCCAAGACCCGCGAGGTGACCCCGTAGAAGGAGCTGACCTGCCGGTCCAGCTTGCCGGTGGTGGCGTCGGCGCTGTCGAGCAGCTGTTCGAGCGTGGATACAAATTCGGTAACACGCGTCGAAAGCATTTGCTCGATTGCGCTGAGGTTGGTCTGCGCGCCGCCCAGCACCTGCTGAAGCGTGCCGTTGGCGTCGCGCAGCCGCTCGAACAGGGCGGTGGCATCAGAGCGCAGCATGCCGTGGGTTTCGCGAATTTCCGAAACCGTCGACATCGCGACCTGCTTGGATTGGTCTACCGCGCCGCGGGTCGACTGCTGGAGATCCTTTAAGGTCTGCGCCACCGTCATGGTCGCCTGCGAAACGGAGTTCCTGGCCGAATCCTGCAGTTCCTTGAGGGTCCGGCTCACAATCGACGTTGCGCTCGTGCTGGCGTCGGTGATGATGCGGGCAAGTTCGTTCGAGTTGTTCATTATCGACTGCGTAAAGGCGAATGCCTTGGCATCAATGGCCTTGGCGGCGCTTTCGGTCGCCTGCTCGATCTCCGTGGCGAATTGTCCGCCCTTCGAGGAGATGGCCGCGATGAGGCCGCTGCTCGCCTTGTCCAACAGGTCCGACAGCTCGGAGGCGCGCGCCTGCATGACGTCGGCTGCGGCCTGAGTGCGCGTTTCGACCTCCTGGGACACGTTGCCGCTGCGCTCGAGCAACTGGCTGAAGGCCTCGGTGGTATGTTTGCCGATCTCCAGCGTCGCATCGCGGACCCTCAGCGCGATTTCGTCGGTAGCCGAGACGGTCCGCGTCTCCATGTCCTCGGTGGCGCCGGCGAGCCGCTCGACCGCGAACTCGGCCGCGGCGTGGGTGCGCGATTCGATCGCCTCGGTCGCTTTGCCGACCAATATGGCGGCTCGCTCGACCGCCGTACCGGTGCGCGCTCCCATCTCATGAGCGACGCGGTCGATCGTGGACGCGGCGAACTCGGCGGCGGCATGAGCGCGAGCTTCAACCTCCGCCATGGCGCTCTCGATCCGCCCGGTCGTCAGGTCGGCCGCCGTTTGGGTCCGCGTTTCGATGTCGCGCGCAGCTGCTTCGGCGCGGCCGACCAGCAGGTCCTCGAACCGCCCGATCTGGCTTTCCAGGTTATCTGCAACCTCTGCGGCGCGCGTCGCCAGCGCCATGTTGGCGTCGTCGATTTTGCGGCAAAGCGTGACAGTGAGCACGTCGTCGCGCGTGGTTACCGCAGTGGCAACCAGTTCCTGGATATCGGCGGTCCGCTGGGCCAGATTTTCGACGAGCTCGCCGCCATGGGTCCTCACGGTGCGATCGAATTCGGCGAGGCGATGGGTGATGAGGTCGCCGAGTTGGGTGGAATCGCGCGCGATGCGCTCGGCGAGCGCGGCGCCGCTGCGGGAGAATATCTCCTCGAAGGTCTGCAGCCTTTGGGCCAGCATATCGCGCATCATATCGCTGCGCGACGCGATCGAGGCGGCAAGCGTTTCGGCGTTGCTTCCGAAGTGCTCGGCGATGTGGTCGCTGCGCGAAACAACGGTTTCGGTGAGCTTGTTGCCGATGTCTTCGAGCTTCGACACCATATCGCCGCCGCGCAGACTGAGATCAAGAACGATCGATTCGCCCGTGGTCTTGAGAGAGTTGTTCACCTCGTCCGCGCGCGACGCAATGGTCTCGGCGATGCGGCCCGTGGTGTCGATCAGCGCGCGTGACACCGTCTCGGAGCGGTCCGAAATCGTCTCGGCGAGCTCGCGCGTGCGGATGTCGACCGTATCCAGGACCGAGGAGCTCTTGTGCGAGAAGCGGTCCACGACCTCATCGAGGCGAGAGGACAGCGACTGCTGCAGGTTGGCGGCGATCGCAAGCAATTGCTCGTTGAGGTGATCGGATTTGAAGTTGAGACCCGATGTCAGCCGGTCGCCGGCGGCATCGATCGCATGGGTGGTGTCGTCGCTGCTGCGTTCGAGCCGCTTCAGGAGATCGGCGCCGCGCTCGCCGAGCCCATCGATCATGGCGCCGCCGGCCGCGCCGAGCGCCACCGTAATCTGCTCACCCTTATCGGCGAGCGCGCGGGTGACGCGTTGCGCCGCCTCGTTGACGCGCTCCGCGATCAGCTCGCTCACCGTCGTGATGTCGTGCGACAGGTCGAGGTGCACATTGGTGATGGCATTGCGGACCTGCTCGGCTTGACCGACCAGAGTCTCGCGTTGCTCCGCGAGGCCGTCGAGCAGATTGCGGATACGCACTTCACTATCGTTGTATGCGCGTTCCAGCGCAGCGACTTCGTTGTTGACGAGGGTTTCAAGTTCGGCTGCCCGCGCCAACGCGCGTTCGACGCCGTCGCCCATGGCTGCGACTTCGCGGCGGATCGCCTGGCCGATGGTAACGACTGAATCGCGGGCGACGATTTCAGGTTCGGCGAAACGCAGCGTCGCTTCAGCCATGGAACTGGAGACGATGCGCAACTCGTTCAGGCGCGCCATCATGTGAGCGAGCGCATAGAAGAACACGATCGGAGCGCCGAATGCGCCGCTCAGGCCGATCGCGATTGGAGTCCAGCCGGCGCCGCTGGAAATTTCGCCGAGCTGTTCGCTGAAACCATAGATCAGGGCCACAGCGGCAATGGTCCATAGGGCGGTGAACAGACTCGCAATGACGAACGGCGTGCGCGCCGGGCGGCGCTGCAGCGATTGCATGATCTGGCCGATGGATTCGCGGTCATCGTTGGCCGCCCGGACGACGTCGCGACCGTCGCGGCGGGGGTCTGTCGCAGGCATTTCGGTCGGAATCTCTCGCGCCGTGCCAGGGCCGGGGCGGTTGGCTTCGTCCGCAGCTTCCATGGCGGCCGGCGTTGCGGCAGAGGCGGCGGCGAGGATCGATTTGATGCCGCGCTCGCGGACGTTCGGCGTGTCCTGGATCGCCGAACGCGCAACTTCGGTCGGGTCTTCGCCCTTTTTCGAATAAGTCGCCATGGTTGGTAGCCTCACAAACTATGCTGCACCAGCGAACAGGCCGCAGTGGGACTGTCGCCTGCACGCCGATGCATGATCTGTGTCTGTATCCGTGCCACCGGATTAGAGGCGGAAACACTCCCCGCACCCGACCTCATCAGGGCATTTTACTCGCGACGCAGCGAATCACGAAACCGATTCTTTACCTCTTTTTTATCATCGTTAACGCGTATTATGGACAAAATTGCCGAATTTGATACAAAATAGACATAATCAGTGACCCGGACGTTGCGTTGAGCCGCACCGAAGTCTTTGTGGACCGGGGGAAAGAAGAGCTTGCCGGGAGCAGACCGTTGCCGGCGAAGTCAGGTTCGTTCTCGGGGCGCACGTGATAGATCGATATTGGCTGTGAGTGACGATCCCGAAAGTGATCCGCCTCAGGAGCCGGCCGCAACACTGCGGCTGACCGAGCCGCAGCGCCGATATTTAGAGCGCGGCCTGTCGCAGCCGGGCGGCAAGCTGCCGTTGTTCGATGCCGACGGCCGCGAGGTGGCGCCGCGTACCGTTCAGGCGTGTGTCGCTAACGGCTGGGCCGAGCCGTGGCTAAGCAATCCGATCAAGCCGAACTGGCTGGTGTGCCGACTAACCGCAAAGGGCTATGCGGTCCTTGGCCGGACACAGCCCCGCCCCCCCTAACCCTCCACCGCGAGCGGGGGAGGAGAGGGCGGGGAAAAGCGGAAGGCAGGGGGAGGGCTGATGGCATGCCACAACGTCGCCGGACCAAGGCATAGCGAAAATTTACCACGACGGCAGAGCGTGGGCGCCCATCCATGACAAAGAGGCGTCATTTCACCCTTTGTTTTCCATGGGTCCCGCAAGCTCGCCTTCGCAAAGACGCCACCAGGCCCCTCCCGGACAGCGAGCATGAGCGAACTCTCACAACAACCCGTCTTCCTGAAGGACTTACATCAGCCCTTTTTCCTGAAGGAATTGCCCTCGATCGTCGGGGACGAACCGCCGATCGACGTCGGACACCTGGCGCGCACGTCGCTCGGCGACCGGGACCTCGAATTGCAGGTCCTGGAGTTGTTCGACCGCCAGGCGGAAATGCTGCTCGGCTGCATGCTGGAAGTGGATCGGGCCGGGGTCGCGAGCGCCGCGCATACGCTTGCCGGATCAGCACGAGAGATTGGGGCGTGGCGTGTAGCGGATGCAGCCGCGGCGCTGGAACGAGCAGTCGCAGAGAATCGTGAACTGGCCTCGGCACTTCAAACGCTGGGCTGCACGGTCGTCGAAGCCCGGCTTGCAATTTGTGCAATGCTGCGCACCCGGCTGTTGACTGAGCGTACGCGCTCTGGCGCGCCGCCCGGTGAGCGGATATAGGAGTGCGCCCGGCTGATCCGGCTGGGGCAATCTCCTGTTGGGGCCCGATCGGGTTAATCGGCACGCATGGTTAAAATTACTTTCATCGACACTACCGGCAAGTCACGTACGATCGACGCAGAGCCAGGATCGACCGTGATGGAAACGGCGATCAAGCACGGAGTCCCGGGGATCGAGGCTGAATGCGGCGGCGCCTGCGCATGCGCGACCTGCCACGTCTATGTCGACGAAGCGTGGCGCGAGAAGGTCGGTCCGCCATCTCCCATGGAAGAGGACATGCTCGATTTCGGCTACGACGTGCGGGCGAATTCCCGCCTGTCGTGCCAGATCAAGGTGACCGAGGCGCTCGACGGCCTCGTGGTCGCGACTCCGGAGCGGCAGGCTTGACCAGCCATCCCATCGGCTGCTGCCGTCACCTGATATTGATCTTGAATCGGATCGGGATCAGGAACGACAGTCCCCGAGTGGAAATCCCAGTTGAGCAGGCACGAGCGATTTTCATTGCGGAAGTTAGGGAGGGCAGCTACTCGGCGCTCACATTTGCGGCCCGCGCAGCGTCCTTCCATCGGCGCAGCTCGCGGGAGATGAACGCGCCGAAATCCGTTGCGCTGCCACCCGCGGGCGTCATGCCTTGCTCGTCGAACTTCGTGGCGATGCCCGGCAAGTGGATGATCCGATTCACTTCGGCATTGAGCCGGCCGACGATCCCGGTCGGCGCTCCGGCAGTCGTGAACAGGCCGACCCAGGCCACGGCCTCGAAGCCCGGAAAGCCGCTCTCCGCAACACTTGGCAGGTCGGGAAAATGTGGATCGCGCTCGGCGCTGCCGGTCGCGAGCGGCCGCAGTGCCCCGGCGTTGATCTGGGCGAGCGACGCAATGGGCGACATCAGGGTGAGTTGCACTTCGCCGGTCACCGTGCCAAGCACCGCCGGCGCTCCGCCGCGGTAAGGAATATGCTGCATCTCGATGCCGGCGAGCTTGCTCCACAACGCGACCAAGAGATGCGCCTGGCTCGCAGCGCCCGGCGTGCCGTAGTTGAACTTGCCGGGGTTCTGTTTCGCGAGCGCCACGAACTCCGAAAGCGTCTTCGCCGGCACGGTGGGATTGACGATGAACAACAGCGGGCTCTTGCCGATCAGCGCGATGGGGGCGAGGTCGCGCTCGGTGTCGTAGGGCAGCTTGGCGTTCACGGCCGGATTGACCGTGTGGGTGGTGAACGCCATCAGCAGCGAGTAGCCGTCGGGTGTGGCTTTCGCCACTTGGTCGGTGCCCACGGTGCCGCTTGCGGCCGGCTTGTTCTCAATGATGACCGGCTGTCCCAGCGCCCGTTCGAGATCCGGCTGAATGAGCCGCGCCACGATGTCATTGGCGCCGCCCGCCGCGAACGGCACGATCAGGCGGATCGGGCGGGTTGGCCAAGTCTGGGCGGAGGTGGCGATGGAAACGTTAGCGGCAAAAGTAAGCCCGGCAATAAGGCATGCTGCGCCCCAGTTTACAATCCAACGGAGCGGCTTCATGACCTTGAGGGGATGCTTGCACGATGCCACGATCCTAATCCCTATCGTCTTCCACAAAGCTTTGTATTCGTAGGTACAATCGATCAAACGATCGGCTGGTGCGCGCCAGTTTGAGATCAAATTCTTTGGTGAATTCTAACTGGTGGATGACTGGGTCGTAATGCACATTCATGCGGTCACCAAGCCAACCTTTGGCATTGCGGATCTGCTCTGCATCCGGCGGAGTGTTGAGGTCTTTCGGCAGGCCGCGTCGGCCGCGCAGCGACGGTGCCGCGCTGATGAACCAAGTCTCATATTCCCGATATGCGAGTGCAACGAAGATGTCGACACCCGCGCGAACTGCTTGAGCCCTTTGCAACAGAGCCGGCCCGAGGGTCCCGGGACAATCATCTTCACAATCCAAGAGAATCAGCAAACTACCGCCGTGCGTTACGGCCTTCGCGGCCGCAAGCGCAACGTACTTGCGGAAATAATCTTCGTCCTTGAGAAAGGAACCCGACTTGACGCGTATAGGCGGGTTCACGCGTAGATCGCCAACGTATCCGACCGAATCTGCGATACGACGTATCAATGCGGGCAATGCTTCCACCTCGCCGTGTCCCTCGACTACGGATGCCATGTATCGCACGACTAACGCCCGTTTATGTCGAATAGTCCGAGCTGCCGCTCATTGGCGACATCACTTATCGCGCTCTGGTCGGGCGCAAGTTGATTCTGGCGTAAGAGCTCTCCGGGCGTGAATAGCTTGTCGCGCAAGACGTCGCGTCCGGCCGTGTCGATCGGTCCTATCTGCGTTAAGCCATCCTGATTGGACACTGCGAGCAATGCCTCGGTGGGGATATCCGAATTGTCCAGCAGGTCTGGACTGTGACTGGTGACGAGTATCTGGCAATGTCGTGCGCCCTCGCGGAGCGCGGAAAGCAATACACTCGCCGCTGCGGGGTGAAGGGCCATTTCGGGTTCTTCAAGGCCGATCAACAGCGGCGGCGGTCTTCCGGGACGACCCGACGCAGCCTGGAACACCGCCAAGAGGATTCCGAACGCGCGGAGCGTGCCATCGGACATGGCTCCGGCAAGAAAGCGCCATGGGTGTTCTTGGCCTCTGACGACCTGCCGGAACTCGATCGTCTCCTGAGAGCCCAGGGTCTTTGCTTCCGCACCCGACACTCCCTGAACAATGCGCGAAAGATTGCTGCTGACCAGGTTACGCGCCTCCGGAGAAAATTGTTGTAAGACACTTGCCGCATTGCTACCGTCGCGCCGAAGAATGTCGCCCGGATCGGGCTTCTGCATGGCAGCTATCTCGCGGGGATTGAGGTTGTAGACCTCGATTCGAGATAGTGCGTCGAAGATTGGCCGAAACTCCGGGATGCCGGAAACTGCCACTAGGAATAGGCGATCAGGCAAAGATGCTGGTGCAGGCGAGAAGGATGCGTCTACCACCCTCCCCGACTGTATGTGGAAATGGTGAGATTGGGCTAGCGCATCGCCACTTGCGAAAACCCGGCACTCTTCACTTTGAACCTCATAAGCGCCTGCCGGCTTTGCCCCTATTCTGAAGGCATAGTGTCCGATCTGACCGGAGGGAAGATTAATATCGAAACGCAGTGCAAAATGGTTCGGGTGCCCACCGGACCGACGCCGTACTTCCTTGATGGTGCCGCGGTCACGCAGCGCGTGATCAAGGGAACTTCTAAGTGCATCGGCAACAAATCGCAGCGCATCCAGGAAATTGCTTTTGCCGGAGCCATTCGGGCCTACAAGAAACATCAATTCGCGCAAATCCACCCTGCACGCTGCGATGCTTTTGTAATTACGGATGGTGACACGACTGACAAAGGGTCTCATGCGCTAGTCCGTTACCTTGCAACATTCCGGACGCTGCCGGCTGCTGCTGTCGTACTATCTGCTGGCGTCACCGGTTTACATTTTAAGCACTGGTTCGGAAGCGCGCCATGCTCGACGTAACCAAACCCCAAAAATACAATGCCTACCACGCCCCGCACGCCGACCTCCGCGAGTTCCTTGCCCGCATCGAGGCGGCGGGCGAGTTGCTGCGCATCCCGGGCGCCCATTGGGACCTTGAAATGGGGACGCTTGCCGAGATCGTTTACCACACAAAGCCCGAGCCGCCCGCGATCTTGTTCGAGGACGTGCCGGGCTATCCTAAGGGCATGCGGCTCCTGTCCGGCGCCACCAATTCGTCGAAGCGGCTCGCCATTACGCTTGGGTTCCCGGTGCCGAACAATCCGCTCGATGTGGTGCGCTCCTATCGGGATCGCATGAAGACCCACCAGCCGCTGCCCCCGCGCGTGGTAACGAAAGGCGCCGTGATCGAGAACATCGACCGGGACGGCGCGATCGATCTCTACCGGTTCCCGGTGCCGCGCCTGCACGAGCTCGACGGCGGGCGCTACATCGGAACCGATGATCTCGTCATCATGCGCGATCCGGAGGAGAGCTGGATCAATGCCGCGACCTATCGCGTCATGGTGCTGGACAAAGACCGCGTCAGCCTGTGGATGTCGCCCGGCAAGCATGGCCGCCAGATCCGGGAGAAATATTTCCGCGCCGGCCAGCCGTGCCCTGTGCTGATCAGTTGCGGGCACGATCCGCTGTTGTTCCTCGCCGGCGGCAACGAGCTGAAATTCGGCCTGTCCGAATATGACTACGCCGGCGGCCACCGCGGTGTCCCCTATGAGGTGATCGAAAGCGAACTCTATGGCCTGCCTATGCCGGCGCACGCCGAAATCGTCATCGAGGGCGACATGGTGGCGGACGAGACCGCCAGGGAGGGACCGTTCGGCGAGTTCACCGGCTATTACGCGTCAAGCCCGAGCGAACAGCCGGTGGTGCGGGTGCGGCGCGTCTATTACCGCAACGACCCGGTGCTCGGCATTGCCTCGCCGATGCGCCCGCCGTCGGACTTCTCGTTCAGCAAGTGCGTCATGAAGGCCGGCATGATCTGGGACGAGGTCGAGCGCGCCGGCCTCTCGGGCGTGCGCGGGGTGTGGTGCCACGAATTCGGCGGCGCCCGCATGTTCAACGTGATCGCCATCAAGCAGGCCTATCCGGGCCACGCGCGGCAGGCCGGCATGCTGGCGGCATCGAGCCAGTCAGGCTCCTATCTCGGCCGCTTCGTCGTCGTGGTCGACGAGGACGTCGATCCGACCGATATTTTCGACGTGATGTGGGCGGTATGCACGCGCTGCGATCCCGTCGCCGATATCGAGTTCTTCCGGCGCGCCTGGTCGACGCCCCTCGACCCGCTCCTCGACAAGGCGAGTTCGACCAACTCCCGTGCCGTGATCGACGCCTGCCGCCCGTTCGAACGGCTCAAGGATTTTCCCCCTGTGGCGCGCGCTAGCCCGGAACTGGTGGCCAAGGTGCGGGAAAAATTTGCGGGGATTTTGGCGAAGCTGTAGCGACAAGCGCGTAGCCCGCCAGACGGCGAGGTCGGCCCCGGATTACGCTTACGCTCCATCCGGGCTACGCGCCCCCGATCTCACATCGTCACCACCAGATATTCATCCTCGATGCTCACCGGAAACGTCTCTGCCACATAGGGCCCTTCCACCAACCGGGCGCCCGCCTCTACGCTCACCTCGAAGCGGCGCACCTGGACCCGGCGCGGGTCGCACCAGGATTTGCCGGTGCGGATGTCATATTCCCAGGAATGCCAGGGACAGCGGATCACCTCGCCTTTGCGCGAATAGCAATAGGAGCCCGGCTCGGGCGACGACACGAGGCCGGTGAGATGGCCTTTCGACAGCGGGCCGCCCTGGTGAGGGCAACGATCCGACATGGCAAAGAACTCTCCGGTGAGATTAAAGATGACAAGCTTGCGGCCCCGTACCTCGACGAGCTTGCGTTCCCCCGGTGCGATATCGCGTGCCGGCGCGACGACGTATTTCGCCACTATTCTTCCTTTTCCCCGTAAGTGGATCGCGAGATTTCCGGCACCGCGACACCGCCGACGATCGCCTTGCAACGAATGTCCTCGGCCTTCGCTTTTTTCTCCACAAGTTCCAGCACTTCGAGAATGTAGTCGCGCGGAATAAAGCAGACGCCGCTATCGTCGGCGACCACGAGATCGCCGGGCTCAACCCGCATCTCGCCGATCTGAACCGAGCCGTTGATCTCGACGGTTTCGATCCGCCACTTGCCGGTGACCGGACTGACCTCGCTCGACCACAGCGGAAAGCCGACCATGCGTGAATGGGCGATATCGCGGATGCCGCCCATCACGACGGCGCCGGCTTCGCCCTGGCGCTTGCCGGTCAGCGCCGAGATGCCACCCATGTTGGAGATGTTGGCGACGCCCTGGATCACCAGCACGTCGCCGGGGGTGGCGAGATTATGCGCCTCGAACTCCGCCATGCGGTTGACGCCGGCGCGGGCGCCGGCGAGCGGGTCGGCCCGCTGCAGCACGTTGCGCACGGTAATGGCCGGCCCCACCATGGTGGTGCCTGGAATTGTCGGCTTAAGCACCGACGCGCCGATGGCGCCGGGCGCAATGCCCAGTTCGTCCATGGCGTCGGCGGTCAGCCCGGTCGGGTCGCCGATGGCGAGGAAGCGTTCTACGGCTCCGTCCGGCGGCCGCGGCGTCTTCAACAGGCGTATGCGTTCCGGCGCGATGCGGCCGGTCAGGCGCTTTTCCATGGCTGCGGCGGCTCCCATGTTCCTCGTTATGTCGTTCGTCCTTAGTGTTCGTTTGATCGTTCTTGGTTCAGTCGAGCCGAATACTGGTGTCGCGGATCACGATCTACAAGCATGGGTGTTTCATCTTTCAGGCAATTTCGCGCTACGGGAGGGTCGGAACGGGCCGCCAAGGATGCAGGAGATGCACGCCTGGCCGTCGCACGATGCGGGACGCATCTCCGACCAATAGCATATCTGCCCCGCGCGGCCACTTTGCGCCGATTGCTTGCCGGCCTCGGCACTCCTCGATAGGTTGTGGCCTTCCGGCAACAGCGAGACGCGCCCCATGATCGATTTTTACGTCTTGACCAGCCCCAACGTACAAAAAATCTTCATCATGCTGGAGGAACTTGCGGCGCCCTATCGCCCGATCGCGGTGGATGTCTGGAGAGGCGAGCAGTTCAAGCCGGAATTCACCGCGCTCAATCCCAATGCCAAGATACCGGTGATCGTCGATCACGAAGGTCCCGACGGCAAGCCCTTCACGGTGTTCGAGTCGGGCGCGATCCTGATGTACCTCGCCGACAAGTTCGGCCGCTTCCTCCCGACCGGCGCGGCCGAACGGTACGAGGCGATTCAGTGGCTGATGCTCCAGCTCACCGGGATCGGCCCGACCTTTGGCCAGGTCGTGCATTTCATGCGCTTCGCGCCGCCCGGTAACGATTATTCAAAGAGCCGCTACATGACCGAAATGCTCCGGCTCTACGATGTGCTCGAACAACGGCTCGGCCGCAGCCCCTATCTGGGCGGCGCCGAATATTCCGTCGCCGACATCGCGACGTTTCCGTGGACGCGTAATCACGACATGTTCGGGGTGAAGTGGAGCGAACGGCCCAACCTGGCGCGGTGGTTTGACGCCATCGCGGTGCGGCCGGCGGTTAAGAAGGCGCTCGCCATCGTTGACACGGTCAAATCGAGCCGCGACACCGCCTCGGAAGATAACAAGGACCGCATTTTCGGACGTGGCCGCTATGCGCGGGCCTGAACGGCCGGCCATGCCCCCACCCTACTCTCCCCCGCATGCGGGGGAGAGTAGGGTGGGGGGCGTTTACAGGTCCTGAGTGCGGCGCGCGGTCGCGTGCTCCCAGACTTTGTCGCGATCATCGTCGAACACCAAAGCGGGATCGGCCGGCGCCGTATACCACACGTTGCGGGCAAGCTCGCCCTCGAGCTGCCCCGGCGCCCAGCCGGCATAGCCGAAAGCAATGAGGCGCTTCATCGGGCCGGCGTTGCGGGCGAGGTCGCGCAGGACTTCGCGGCTCGGCGTGGCGGCGAAGCGTGCATCGATCTCGAGTGTTTCCGGGCGGCCGTAGTCGGCGCCATGAATCACGAAGCTGACTTCGGGCTGCACCGGACCGCCCAAGAAGATGCGCACATTGCCGGTCGCAGGGGTGTCCTTTGTCCCGAACGCCGCGAGAAGGTCCGCCAACGGCCTTTCGCCGAGCGGCCGGTTGATGACGATCCCCATGGCGCCGTCGATATCGTGCCGCACCATCAGAATGACCGCGCGGTCGAAGCGCGTATCCCGCATTGCAGGCGTGGCGATCAGCAGCTGGCCTTTGAGCGAAGGCGGCACCGCCGCATCGGACCGCGCCATCAGGGTTGCCGATATGGCGAGGAGAGCAAGGATCACAGGCCGAGCCGCGATGAAAGGCATAAGACGCTCCGTTAAGCTGAGGCGGAATGCCCGATACGCGTTCAAGATACCAGCACCGGCTTGCTTCTGCACGCCTCGGTGTCGGCTATTGGTCTTGCTGAAAAAAGCCCAAAAGGAGGGCGCTCGTTGGGCGTCCCGGCCAGCGCCAGGGTAAAGTTGCGGGAATCGATCGATGCGACCGGCGAGTCTGCAAAGATGTCGGCGCTCACCGGCCCGAACGGCGAGGATCTGTCGAAATTCCCGGCGAAATGCCTACGGCGGCGACGTCCTGGCCATTGTCGGGAGCCGCTTTAGTTCCGCCTGTGCGGCCTGTCGTTCAACAGAGTCGAATTGGCAAATCTGTTCGGCTTTGTGAAGGGATTTGTCGGCATCCGCGGGTTTGTCCTGAAGCACGAACCACTCGCCGACGTGAAAATGTGCTTGACATGGGACATCGCCATTCTTCTCGCTGTTCGCGCACTCTAATACTTTTTCAGGAGACCAATTGGCATTGCCCGAGAACAATTCGATGATGGGAAGGGGCCAATTTTTGCAGTTTGCCTCCCCCAGCCTCCGGGCCTTGTCCCGCAGTTCCTCGGACAGAAATTGGTGATCGTGGCCTTTCGGCCGGGAGCGCTCTTGCGAAAGATAGAGCCACATCATCGTATTGGCCTGCCCCCCCGGCAATTTCAGAGCATGACCGAAATCGTTCGCTGCGTCGGCGAAGTCGGCCAGCGCAAACAGCGCATAGCCCCGGTCAATCTTGTCAGCGAGATAAGTCTCGCCGATACCAAGTGCAACGTTGTGCGCTGCGACCGCTTCTTTGAACTTGCCCATCAGATAAAGATCGGCACCTCGCCGTTTATAGGCAGCCGCGTTATCATTCGGCTTTTTATCGATGAGAGTCTTTTTTTCTGCTCTCTCTATGAGGGCTTCGTTGTCACGAAATGCTTGGCAGAATAACTCGTCGGCCTGATGTTCAAATTTGCCTTTTAGGCAATCAATGCGTGCCTCACGATTCCTCGTTTTGATACGTAGCGCATGACTTAGCGTTTTTAATAGAACATACTTAAATTCGTCAAACGAGTCGCTTGGACCTTCACGGCGTTTGAGCGCCTCTTGTGGACCTTCACGGCGTTTAAGCGCCGTTTGCAGCTCCTCAATGGAGTTATCCACCAGACCGGGACTCTCAAGCAATTTGACTCCAAGGTCGTAGTGGATGTGGGCATCATCCGGATCAAGTTCAGCCGCTCGCTGATATTCGGCGATCACATTATCGTAGGGGCCAAGGTGCTCCAACACCCTTTGGACGATCGCACTATCGTAGGGGTCAAGCTCCTTCAACGCCTTTTCATTAGAGGTATTATTGGTAGCGCAATTATCTGCCTTCGGCTTGTTAGTCAGTGCGTCACCCAGATGCTGATGGGCCGCAGCTGAAAAAGGATCAGACAGCACGTCCTGGTGAAATTTGGCGATGGCCTCAAGATATGCGCATGGGGCCTTTTCAGCCTCGCCCGTTTGGTTGAGAACGTCGCCGTCGAGGAGGTCGCCTAGTTTCAGGTACGCGATGCCGAGTTGAGGATCAATACGGATGGCCTTGTCAAATCGCGTTTTCGCGCAGTCGGCACGGCCCAGTTCGATGTACGCAAGGCCTAGATTGAGATGAGCAATGGCAAGTCTACGATCGTGATCCCGGAAGCCACGATGATGGATCACCCATTTGAATTCTTTGATGGCGCTGCGAGTGTCCTCGCCGCGAGTGTGCTCATCGAGCTTGTCCATCTGATCATCGGCCTTGCATTCCTGATCATCGCGCTTGCCCTTCTGATCATCGAACTTGCCCTTGTGATAAAGCAGCAAGCCGAGCAGATTGTGCGCCCACCCGACGTTCTGGTCCAACGGCCAGTCCGACGGCCGTGCGGCGATGATTTTTTTTGCGAGCTCAGACGCAGCTTCCGGATTCTTGTCAGAGTTGGCGACAGCCTCGAAATAAGGATGCGTGGCGGCGAATACGCCGAGAGCCGCGTCGCTGAACAGGGCTTTAAGGTCTTTTTTAAGGTCTTCAGCGTCGACCCCGTCCGGACTCTCCCTCTCATAGATGACCACCGCATTCTTGCGCAGGCGCAGCCTTAGCTTTTCGCCAACGCGCATGATCTCGCCGGAAATGTTCTGGCTGCCCCCAATCGGAATAAATGTACGAATCTGCGCGACAACGGCTTTAAATGACAACCCGACGTTCGGAAGCACGAAATCGGCTTGGTCCTTATGAAGCGCCAATTTCGGGCCTGTTCCGCCCGTATGTGCGCGCACGACGTATTTTTCCATGGCGTCAAGAAGATGAAGAGCCGCAACGTCGGGCGTGTAGCCGTTCGCCTCCATATCCTTTGGCACGGAGATCGGTTCGATAACGACGGACCGCTTAAAAAGCGCTTCATAGAGGAGGTTGGTGATGACAGCGAAGGTCAGAATCGCGGCAAGGCCGAGGACACCTTTGATCGCGAACGTCCACCATCGGTTCGCGGTCTCCCACCGATGCTTCCTATCTATTTGATTTGTTGAGCGATGCTCTCGCCGATTTGGCGATTCGGTTTCTGTCGCCATGTCTGATCGCCCGGATATAGTTCCTTCACCTGCTGACTAAATCCTGAGCCAGCGCAAGGGTTCCAGATGAACCGCAGGCAAAATTTCAACCGGATGCGACGGAAAATATGTTTCAGCACGTATCGTGCGTGAATGCTCCCCGATTCCCCTTTAATTTCGTTATTTTCACGCAATTCACGGTGTGCGAAGGCTGCCGGTGCGACGGCGGCAGCGCGATCGTGGAGAGAGCGACCGCTCACGCGACCTTGACCAGCAGCTTTCCGAAGTTCTTGCCCTGAAGCAGGCCGAGGAAAGCCGCGGGCGCGTTTTCCAGGCCCTCGACCACGTCTTCGCGATATTTGAGGCGACCGCTGCGCACCCATTCGCTGGCTTCGCGCAGGAAATCGGCTTGCTTGGCGGCGAAATCCGATACGATGAAGCCGCGCAACGTGAGGCGCTTGCGCAGCACCGAAAACATGTCGGGGCCCGGCATCGGCGTTGCGGCGCTGTACTGGGCGATGAGCCCGCACACCGGTATGCGGGCGAACTCGTTGAGCAGCGGCCACACCGCTTGTTGGACCGCGCCGCCCACATTCTCGAAATAGAAGTCGATGCCGGCCGGGCACGCGGCTCCGAGCTGGCGGGCAAAGTCGGTGGCGCGATGGTCGACGCAGGCGTCGAAGCCGAGTTCCTGGACCACGTAGCGGCACTTGTCCGGTCCGCCCGCGATCCCCACGGCACGACATCCCCTGATCTTGGCGATCTGCCCAACCACCGAGCCGACCGCGCCGGAAGCCGTCGCAACCGCAACGGTTTCGCCGGGCTTCGGACGGCCAATTTCCAGGAGCCCGGCGTAGGCCGTCATGCCCGGCATGCCGAGGACGCCGAGCGCGGTTGTGATTGGTGCCGCCGCCGGATCGAGCTTGCGCACGCCGGCGCCGCCGGAAAGCGCGTAGTCCTGCCAGCCCCCATAGCCCAGCACGATGTCGCCGACGGCGAATTTGGCATTTCGCGACGCCACGATCTCGCCGACAGTGCCGGCCACCATGGGTTCGCCGATCTCGACCGGCTTGGCGTAGGATTTCGCGGCGCTCATGCGGCCGCGCATATAGGGATCGAGCGACAGATAGCGGGTGCGCATCAGCACCTCGCCCTCTGCAGGCTCCGGCACCGGGCTTCGCACCAATTCGAAATTGTCGAGGCCCGGTGCGCCGTCGGGCCGGCTTTTGAGCACGATTCGGCGATTGATGCCGGTAGCCATGGGCGGCCTCCTTGAGATCACAATCGTCTTGACATAGCGCCTTCAGCGTTTTGCTGCCAATAGTTGAGTGCCTTGATGTCATTAAGGAGCAGTTCACCAATACCGAAAACCCGTCAGCCCCACCTTGAGAAATGGCGCCGGCGCCGCTACCCTCCCCGGCAAAACGCCGGACCGGCGAACCTCGGAGGTCTCATCATGGATATGCGTGCTGCTGCTTGCATCCTCGTGACCGTTGCCTCAGCCGGCGCCGCCTCGGCGCATCATGGCTGGGGCAGCTACGACGCCACGAAGGTTTTCACCATCAATGCCCCGGTCGAGACGCTGACGTGGGCGGACCCGCACACCCACATCACCGTTAAATACCAGGGCAACACCTGGGAGGCGACGCTGGCGCCGCTGTTTCGCATGCAGGCGCGCGGCCTGACGCAGGAGATGCTCAAGCCCGGCGCCATCGTGGCGGTCGAGGGCTATCCGTCGACGCAGAAGGAGCACGAGATGCGGGCCGAGCGCATCACGGTCGCCGGCAAGGCGGTCGAGCTGCGCTGACGCGGCGGAGATGGCGCAGGGCACGATTGCGGACATCATTACGGCGGCATTCACGGCGCTCGAGCAATCGAGCCTCGGAGGGGCGGCGCGCGGGTCGGCGTGGCTGTATCCGCTTGCCAACGTGAGCCACGTGCTCGGCGCGGCACTGCTGGTCGGCGCCGTCGCGACCTTCGACATCCAGGTGCTGCGGCGCGCGAAGAATGTCGGCATCATCGCCCGTGCCGTCACCCCGGTGGCGGCATTCGGGCTCGCCCTGCAGGTGGCGTCCGGCACGGTGCTGCTGGCGGCGGACGCGATGCCGGTGGTGGTCAACCCGGCCTTCCAGTTCAAGATGGCGATGTTCGCCCTTGGCCTCATCAACGTCGCGGTCTTCCGCTGGCGTTTTGGCGGCGGCCTCAGAGCCGACATCCCGCTTGAGGGGGCCACGTGGTTTGCGGCATTGTCTCTGGCGAGCTGGCTGCTGGTGCTCCTGGCAGGGCGTTTTATCGCGTATTTGTGACCGGGCCGACGCAAGGCCTGGCGGGCTTGATCAGCGCCCCCCCCGTTGCCAAACCGACCACGCGAGCGTCGAGACCGTTGAAGCCGTGATGGCCGCTGGCCTCACAGGGATCGCCGCTGCTGACGCCTCCCTCCACCCACGCCACGCGCGCGCGACCACCGGCCCATCGCGCAAACGATTCGACACCCGCGGGCTGCGTAAACCGGCAGCCGTCCTGACGGTGGTGGATGATGAGGGTCGGCGGCAATGCGGCCGGCGATCCTAGAATCGACGCGACGTTCTGGTTGCTGCCGGATTCGTTGGTCAGGAAACCTGAAGCGAGAACCAGCCTGTCCGGCCGAGCGCCCCGCGCGATGCCTTCCGCAGCCCGGATGGTGCCGCGGCTGGTGGCGACCACCGTCACGGGCCGCTTAATCGCCGCCATGTAGTTGACCGCATTCGTGAGATCGGCGCCGGCGTCGACCACCAGCACGGCAAAACCCCGCGCCATATAAGCATGACGGCTGCGCACCAGTTGATTGAACTTAAGCCCATTGATTTCTCCGTTGGGCCCTGCCGCAATGACGCCGTTGCCGCCCGGCATCAGGATGATGCTTCCATGCGGCGCCTTCGGCCGCAACAACACCGCATTCGCGCCGCCGATGTTGACGGTCTCATCCGCCCAGGCGACGCCGCCCAGCACGACCGCAAGAGCCGCCGCGACAGCGGGGGAAAGCCATGTGGTCGCCCGATCGGTTTTCAGGCTCATTGCGAATGTCGACATCCGTTTCGTCATACCAATGCTAATCCTTATGATTGGAGGGCGCATCATTCGCTAGCGTTGACTGCCTGTATTCCTTAAGCCGCGGCAGCACCTCCTTGGCGAACAGCGTGAGATTGTCGACCGTATCCTCATGCGAGAGGCTGCCGGCGTGGCCCATCATGATGAGGTTGCCCATGCCGCCGCAATATTCGCAGAAGTCGACGATCTGGGCATAGACCTGATCGGGCGTGCCGCAGAACATGATGGCGGCGTCGATCAGATCCTGCACGCTGGCGGAATGCATGTCGATGAAGCGGCCGTCCCGGGTCCTGCTGCGCTGCCGCGGCTCGCCGCGAAGGATGCGGACATTGTCCTCGATCGACAGATAGCCCGGCGGATTGCGGAACTGCGGCGCCACGATGCCCGAGGTGCGCACATAGCCGGCGACGAACTCGGCGCGCGCCCGCGCAGCGCGCTCGTCCGCCGCCACCGCGACAAGGCCCAGATATCCGAACCGGCCGGCGGACGGCGCCGGACGGCCCGCCGATACGTAGCCGGCGCGGTAGGCGTCAAACAGTGGGCGCGTGGCAAAGCCAGTGCCGAGCGTCGCCATCACGTAGCCTTTCTCGCCGAGCAGGCGCGCATTGCCGCGGCTGCCGGTGGTGCTCCACACCGGCGGGTGTGGCTCCTGGTAGGGGCGCGGCCACAGATTGACGTGGCGATAATGAAAATGCTCGCTCTCCCAATTGAACGGCTCGCCGTGGCTCGTCATCGCCTTGATGATGAAGTCGTGCGCTTCCCAAAACCGCTCCATGACGCCGACCGCATTCTGGTTCGACACGGGGAACTCATAAGGCACGCCCTTGATGAAGCCCATGTCGAGGCGGCCGCGCGAGATCACGTCGATGGTGGCAAGCTCCTCGGCGCAGCGCAGCGGATC
>WNFC01003193.1_pt1 | contig 19724 bp, 20 predicted proteins | sample 5400541 | NCBI WGS metagenome assembly WNFC01 (sample SAMN13153342, study PRJNA577476) | soil metagenome | isolation source: 120 cm saprolite under Douglas fir tree site 2 hole 2 replicate 1 | place: USA:California | collected 2015-04-18 | reverse complement strand
CTGCCTCTACACGTTCACTGCGCGAGGCTCGAAGGCGATGATGATCACGATCCCCTTCGTCCTCTTCGGCGTGTTCCGCTACCTGCTCCTCATGCACCGGCACGATCTCGGCGAAGAACCGGAAGAGATCCTCTTGCGTGACGTGCCGATTCTGCTCTGCATCGCAGCCTGGGCCGTCGCAGCGGCGGTGATCCTCTCGGTGACCTGAGCGGCGCTAGGAACTGGCTGCGTCGGGACGGCGGTCTTCCATCCGGTAGACCACTGCGCCACGATTGCCCTGCGCGCCCTCCTCGAGCCTGCTCAGGACCGCTTCCATGCGAGCAAGGCGCGTATCGACGCCCTTCCATCCAGACGAGACGAGATCGACGAGCAGAGCGAGATCGTCGACACGCGCATTGCGCTCGGCGAGCAGGTCTCCCTCCAGACGCTCGAGGCGCCGGATGACCTGGTTCATCAGCCCACGGATCTCGGCGAGGTTGCGACCGACCGGCCGCGCCTCGTGGCGGACCGCTTCCCCGACGCGCGCCGGCAGCGTGCCCTCCAGTGCGGCGGCCGCGGCGGCGAGTGCGTCCACCTGCTCGCGCGCCCGGACCACGAGGGTGTCGAGTGCGACACCCTCCGCCCGCTGCTCGACCCGCTCCTGTGCCCGCTCGACGACGCTGTCGTCCATGTCCGGCAAGGGTACCGTGGGAACCGGATGAAAACGAGGGAGCTCGAATACGACCTCCCGCCGGAGCTGATTGCTCAGCATCCCCTGGCGCGACGCGACGAGTCGCGACTGCTGATCTACCCACGCGTGTCCCAACGGGTGCACGAGCGCAGGTTCGCAGAGCTACCGGACGTGATCGGCGACGCGCTCGTCGTCGTCAACGACACGCGCGTCGTCCCGGCGCGCATTCCGATCGACGCTCCCAAAGGCGAGGTCCTCCTCCTCGAGCGCCTGGACGACGACGGGCTCTGGGAAGGACTGGCCCGACCGACGCGGCGGCTTCGTCCCGGCCGGCGTTACGGGTCGGTCGAGCTCCTCGAGCATCTCGGCGAAGGGCGGTGGCGACTCAGGCTGCACGGCGACCCCGCAGGTGAGACTCCGCTGCCGCCGTACATCACGGAACCGCTCGCGGATCCGGCTCGATACCAGACCGTGTATGCGCGTGACGCCGGCTCGGCCGCCGCACCGACCGCCGGCTTGCACTTCACGGACGAGCTGCTCGAACGTCTCGAGGTCGTACGCGTGACGTTGCACGTGGGACTCGACACCTTCCGTCCGGTCACCGCCGACGATCTCGGCGAGCACCGGCTGCACGGCGAGCGCTACGACGTGAGCGCTGAGACCTGGGAGCGCATCCGGTCTGCGGAGAGAGTGCTCGCCGTCGGGACCACGACCGTGCGCGTCCTCGAGACGGTCGCGCGCGGCGGTCCGCTCTCCGGCAGGACCGACCTCTTCGTCACGCCGGGGTTCGAGTTCGTGCGGACGGACGCGCTGCTGACCAACTTTCATCTTCCGCGCTCGACATTGCTGGCCCTGGTGATGGCCTTTGCCGGAGTGGAGGAGACGCGGCGGCTCTACCGGACTGCGGTCGAGCAGCGCTACCGCTTCTATTCGTTCGGCGATGCGATGCTGGTGCTGTGAAAGTCCGCCGCGCGCAGCAGGAAGACGCCGTGGTCGTCGCCGGGCTGCTCGACGAGGCGACGGTCTGGGTCAATGACCTCGGTTTCAACCAGTGGCCGTTGCCGTTTCCCCGCCACCAGCTCGCGGGGGCGATCGAGCGCGGCGAGGTCTACGTCGTGGAGTCGGAGGACGGCGAGGCGGTGGCGACCGTCTCGATGCTTCCCGACGATCCCGTGTACTGGGGCGACCAGCCGCCCGACGCCTTCTACGTGCACAAGCTCGCCGTGCGGCGCGACCAGGCAGGCCGTGGGATCGGTGCGGCGGTCGTCGAATGGGCCAACGCCGAGGCGGCCGAGGCAGGGCGTGAGTTCCTGCGGCTCGATTGCCTCGGCGACAACCCGGGGATCCGCGACTACTACGAGGACCTCGGCTTCGAGCACCGCAGCGACGTCGTGCTCGACGGCCGCACCATCAGCTTGTACGAGCGGTCCGTACGATGAGAGAGACCTACACGGTGACCGCGAGCGACGGCGCGGCGCGTGCAGGAGTCCTCCGCACCGCGCACGGTGACGTCCCGACGCCAGCGTTCATGCCGGTGGGCACGAAGGGAACGGTCAAGACCGTGGATCCGGACGAGTTGCGTGCGCTCGGGACATCGATCCTGCTCGGCAACAGCTATCACCTGCACTTCCGCCCCGGAGAAGACGTGATCGCCGAGCTCGGTGGCCTCCATCACTTCATGGGTTGGGACGGCCCGATCCTCACCGACTCGGGTGGATTCCAGGTTTTCTCGCTGCGTGACACGATCGTCGCCGTCGACGACGACGGTGTCACGTTCCGTTCCGTCTACGATGGTGCCGCCGCTCGTTTCACGCCCGAGTCGGTCGCAGCGATTCAGACCGCGCTCGGCTCCGACATCGCAATGTGTTTCGACATCTGTCCGCCCGCCGATGCTCCGCGTGCAGAACTCGCCGAGGCGGTGAGGCGAACGACGCTCTGGGCCGCCCGCCAGCGCGTCGCCCCGCGTGCCGAGGGCCAGCTCCTGTTCGGGATCGCACAGGGCGCGTCAGACCCCGAGCTCCGCCGCCGCTCGATCGCGGAGATCTCCGAGCTCGGCTTCGACGGACACGCACTCGGCGGCCTCGCGATCGGCGAAAACAGAGGGCTCATGTTCGAGACCGCCGAATGGGCCGCGGACGAGCTTCCTGACGACAGGCCGCGCTACTTCATGGGCATCGGCGATCCGGAGGGCGTCCTCGAGGTGATCGAGCGCGGCGTGGACATGTTCGACTGCGTCCTGCCGACGCGGACTGCGCGGACAGGGAGCGCGCTCACATGGGAGGGTCGGCTGAATCTTCGCAACGCCCGCTTCGCCCGCGACTCCCGGCCCCTCGACGAAAACTGCCGCTGCCCGGCGTGCACCCGGTTCAGCCGCGCCTATCTGCGCCACCTCGTCAATCAGGAAGAGTTGCTAGGCCTACGCCTGCTGAGCCTCCACAATCTACGATTCCTCCTTGACCTGACCGCGAACGCGCGTGCGGCGATCGAGGAGGGCCGGCTGGCGGCATACAAGACCGAAGCTCTCGGCCGGCTCGCATCGGCCGCCGCCTGAGGAGGCTCACTGTCCCAGTACATCCTGATCCTGGTCCTGTTGGCTCTGATGTGGTTCCTGCTCATCCGGCCGCAGCGGCGCCGTCAGCAGGCGGCGCAGCACCTGCTCACGCAGATCGGTGTGGGGAAGGAGATCGTGACCGCCGGAGGTCTCTTCGGGACGGTGACCGCGATCGAAGGCGACGAGGTGCGGGTCGAGATCGCCGACGGCGTCGAGGTGCGGATCGCCAAGCGCGCGGTGGCGGGGGTGGTGAGCGAGGACGAGGTGCCGGAAGAACAGCCGGACGAAGAGCCCCCGGCTACGCTTCCACCTGATTCCGCTTGAAAGACCGCCGTAACCACCTGATCCTGCTCGGCTGCATCCTGGCGGCGCTCGTCGGCGTCGGTTTCATGGCGGTTCCGGGCTCGCCCGTCTACAAGAAGCCCACGCTCGGCCTCGACCTTCAGGGAGGTCTCGAGGTCGTTCTGAAGGCGGTTCCGCCCAAGAATCACAAGCTGACCTCGGACGACATCAGCAGGTCGATCGACATCATGCGCCAGCGGATCGACAAGCTCGGAGTCTCGGAGCCCGAGATCCGCAAGCAGGGCACGGACCAGATCGTCATCCAGCTCGCGGGCGTCCACGACCCGGCCGCGGCCGCGAAGCTGATCGGCAAGACCGCCGTGCTTCAGTTCTACGACTTCGAGGCGGATCTCACCGGCCCGTCGATCAACGGGCTGACGGCGCGGGTACCCGTCGCCTCTCCCAGTCTCTTCGATCTCCTCTCGGCTCCGCAGACGCGCCTGCTCGCCGCCAAGGGGACGCCGTCGCAGTGGTACCTCTTCGATTCGAAGAAGGTGGTTCGGGCCGGACCGACTCCGACGAAGGAGGCGCTGCTCGCGACCCAGATCGTTCAGAAGCCCGTCGCCAAGCACGGCCTCGGCAAGCACATCCCGAAGGACTGGACGATCTTGAAGGTCCCGAAAAACACGGTCGTGGTCAGCTGCGACGTCGCCAGCGGCAACTGCCTCAGTGCCCAGCAGATCACCTCGAAGACCGGCTTCTACCTCCTCAAGCACCACGAGCCCGACCAGAACGGCCAGAACGCCATCCCCGAGATGACGGGCGGCGACCTCAAGCTGTCCGGCACGCGCGCGGACTTCGACACGACGACCAACGCGCCGGTTGTCCTGATGCAGTTCACGGGCAGGGGCAAGAAGATCTTCCACACGATCACACGCCGCGAGGCCCAGCGCGGGGCCCTCGTCTGTCAAGGCCAGACCGGGTCCAATGCCGTCTCGCAGTGCGCGCAACACTTCGCGATCGTTCTCGACGGGCAGATCCAGTCGGCGCCGTACATCGATTTCGTGCGCAACCCGGACGGAATCCCGGGTGACAACGGCGCGCAGATCGACATGGGCCGGGGCGGCGGGATCGGCGACGCGAAACGCCTCGCTCTCGTCCTGCAAACCGGCGCTCTGCCGGTCACGTTCGACACGGCCGAGCGCACGGACGTGTCCGCCACGCTCGGCAAGGACTCACTGAGCCAGGCGAAGAAGGCCGCGCTCGTCGGCCTCCTCGTCGTTGCGCTCTTCCTCCTGCTGCTCTATCGCTTCCTCGGCCTGGTCGCGGTGATCGGGCTCGGAATCTACGCCGCGTTCCTGTACGCAGCGATCCTCCTCTTCCACGTCACGCTGACGCTGCCGGGCTTCGCGGGACTGATTCTCACGATTGGAGTTGCCGCCGACGCGAACGTCGTCGTGTTCGAACGCATCAAGGAAGAGGTGCGCGCCGGCAAGTCCGTGCGCGCGGCGATCTCGGCCGGCTATTCGAAGGGCTTCCACACCATTCTCGACGCGAACGTCGTGACTGCGATCACGGCGCTCGTTCTCTTCGCCGTCGCGACGGCGCAGGTGAAGGGCTTCGCCCTCATGCTCCTGATCGGCACCGTGATCTCGTTGATCACCGCGGTCGGCGCCACGCGCGCGATGCTCGGCCTGCTCGGCGGCTTCTCCTGGTTCAACAACCCGCGCTTCATGGGCGCCCAGGGCCAGCAGACCGCGAGATGGCTGCAGATCGACTTCATGCGCAAGCGCTATCTCTGGTTCGCCATCTCCGGTGCGATCGTCCTGCTCGGGACCGGCGCGCTGGTCTTCAAGGGGCTCAACCTCGGCATCGACTTCAAGGGCGGCACGCAGCTCTCGTTCAAGACCCCGACGCCCCATACCACCGGCGCCGTGCGCGTGATCATGGGACACCAGGGCTACAACGACGCGGTCATCCAGGGCCGTGGGTCCAGCACGAGCAACGGTGGGTACAAGAGCTTCCAGGTCCGCACCAAGGCGCTCAGCGGCGACAAGCTGACCCAGGTCACGCGCGAGCTCGGGGACAAGCTGCAGGCGACCGCGCCGGGAGCGACCACGGTCTCGTCGAGCTTCGGACGCCAGATTGCGAAGTCGGCGATCATCGCCGTCCTCTTCTCGCTCTTCCTGGTCGTCCTCTACATCGCGATCCGCTTCGACCTCAAGTTCGCGGGCCCCGTGATCGCCGCGATGCTGCACGACGTCCTCATCTGCATCGGCATCTATGCGCTCCTGGGCCGGGAGGTGACGAGCTCCACCGTCGCGGCGATCCTGACGGTGCTCGGCTATTCGATCTACGACACGATCATCATCTTCGACCGAGTGCGGGAGAACATCCCGATCATGCGCCGCTCGTCGATCGCGACGATCGTGAACGTCTCGCTGTGGGAGACGATTCGTCGCTCGCTGGCGACGTCGTTCATCACGCTGCTCCCTGTCGGGGCCCTGTTCCTCTACGGCGGCGCGACGCTCAAGGACTTCGCGTTCGCCCTGATGGTCGGCATCGCCTCCGGTGCGTATTCGTCGATCTTCATCGCTGCGCCGCTGCTCGGGATCCTCAAGGAGCGCGAGCCAGAGTACGCACGTCGCAAGGGCGAGACGCTCAGCAAGAGCGCCATGGACGCCATCCTCGAGGAGGCTGAGGAAGAGGCGGCGGAGGAGCCCGCGCCCGAGCTGGTTGCACCCGTCCCGACCGTGGATGGGCCGACAGCTGCCGCTGCAGCTGCGAAACGCGAACGCCGGCGCCAGCGCAGGCGTGCGCGCCCGCATGGACGAGCCCGTTAGACGTCTCGCGCTCGCACTCGTCGGTGCCGTGGCATTGACGGCGGAGCGCGCGGACGAGCTGGCCGACTCCCTCGCGCAACGTGGCGGGATGAGCAAGGACGACGTCCGCACCTGGATCGACGAGGCGACCTCGCGGTGGCGCGGTGACGCCGTTCGGGTGGGTGAGCGCGCGGGGGCGACACTCAACGGCGCCTTTCGCGAGCTCGGCCTGGTGACACGCGAGGAGTGGGACGAGCTCGAGCTCCGCGTCGCCCAGATCGAGCATCGCTTGCGGCTGGTGGAGTCACGGCCACGGGCGGTGCCTCCGCCCAGCAGTTAGCCGCAGCCCCAGGTACCCTGGCCCATCGTGGAGCTTCGCCGACTTCGTGGGGAGCTCGTGCTCGGTTGGGCCGCTGCAGCGGTTGGAGCCACAGGCATCGTTTCTGCGCTCACTCCTGAGTTCGCCGACCGCTCGGACTTCGTGCGCGGCGTGCTGCCGCCAGGTTTCCCCGGTGCCGCTCGAGTCCTCGCCCTCACCTTCGGGCTGACACTCATCTGGCTCTCACGCTCGCTCGCGCACAGGCGCCGGCGCGCGTGGCAGCTCGCGGTCGTGCTGGTCGTCGGGCTGGCCATCGCCCATCTCGCGAAAGGCCTCGACGTCGAGGAAGCGTCGTTGAGCCTGCTCGTGCTGGCGGCGCTCTTCCGGTTCCGCAAACGCTTCGACGTTCCCGGCGATCCACTCTTCGTGCGGCCTCTACTCGTCACGACGCTTGCGTTCTCGACGACCGCCGCGCTGGTCGTGGTGCTGGATCTGCGCGGATTCCGCGGCGACCGGATCGAGGACGTTCTTGCCGCCTTCAGCCTCGTGCTCGGGTTCCGGACGCTGCACCTGTGGCTGCGACCGATCTCGCAACGCGTGCGCCAGTCCGCAGAAGAGCGACGTCTCGTCCGCAAGCTCGTTCGCTCACATGGCGACGACAGCCTCGCCTTCTTCAGCCTGCGGCGAGACAAGAGCTATTTCTTCTCGCCGACACGCAGGAGCTTCCTCGCCTACAAGGTGGTGGGCGGCTGCGCACTCGTGAGTGGCGACCCTGTCGGCGAGAAGGCCGAGCTACCGCAGTTGCTCGCAGAGTTTCAACGCGTCTGCCACACGCGCGGCTGGCGAGTCGCGCTTCTCAATGTCAGCGGCGACCTGCTGCCGGCGGTGCGGGCCCTGGGACTCCGCGCGATCAAGATCGGCGACGAAGCGGTCGTGTGCCCGGCCGCGTTCTCGCTCGAGGGCCGCGCAATTCGAAAGGTCCGGCAGTCGGTCGCGCGCCTCGAACGCGAGGGATATCGGTTCCAGGTCGTCGCTGCGGGTGACGTCGACCCGGCGCTGCGCGAAGAGCTGGAGGGCGTTTCCGCCGCCTGGCGCGGCTCGAACGTCGAGCGCGGGTTCTCGATGGCGATGGACGACCAGTTCCGAGAGCCCGAGACGTTCTTTGCGATCGCGGAGCGCGAGACCGGAACGGTCGGAGGGTTCCTCCATGTCGTACCGAGCGGCCGCGGATTTTCGCTCGGCGCTATGCGACGACGACGCGATACACCCAACGGCTTGATGGAGTACCTCATCGTCGAGCTCCTGGGCTGGGCGCGTGAGCGCGACGCCGAGGAGCTCTCACTCAACTTCTGCGTCTTCACGGACTTGCTCGCGGAAACCCCGCGCAACAGGCCGGCCGCGATTGCGCGCAGCATCCTGCGCGTGGGCGATCGGCTCTTCCAGCTCGAGCGTCTGCTCGTGTTCAGCCGGAAGTTTGCACCGCAATGGCGCCCGCGCTATCTCTGCGTCGAGCGGCTCTCCGATCTCCTGCTGGTCGGCGTTGCGTACCTCCGCGTCGAATCGCTCCTGACTCCGCCGGGTCCCTGGACGAAGCGCGCGGCTCTGAAGGTTTAGAGGCCTAACCAACCACCCGGAAGAGGCGGCCGCTGCCGACCGACACGGCGTACAGCGTCCCGTCGGCGGCCTCACCGAAGCTCGACAGCTCTCCGATCCGGGCCGACTCCTTCCGCAGGTCGACGGCTCGGCCGTCCTCGACGCGCAGGCTCCAGATCGTGCCGGAGCACAGGTCGCCGAAGAAGTAGCGCCCGAAAGCGGCGGGCGCGGCTCTGCCGCGGTAGACGTAACCGCCCGTCACCGAACAGCCATACTTGTGCGAGTACACGCTGATCGGAGCGACCAGGTCGCCGGCGGACGCCGGAGCGCCGGGAGCGTAACGCGCACGACCTTCGTAGACGCGCCAGCCGTAGTTCGCGAGCTTGTCGAGCCGGCTGTGCGCGCGGAAATCGATCTCCTCCCAGGCTTGCTGGCCGACGTCTGCGATGTACAGGTCGCCGTTGGCGCGATCGAATGAAAAGCGCCAGGGATTGCGCAGGCCGTAGCCGATGATCCGCCAGCGTGCGCTCCGTTTGGATGGATCGATCCGGAGCAGCTTGCCCAGCCGGTCTCGGAGGTTCTGCGCGCGGTTCCCCGGGTCGCCCTCGCCGCCGCCGTCGCCCATGCCGACGTAGAGCAGCCCGCCCGGGCCGAATTGCAACTGGCCGCCATTGTGATTCGGATACGGCTGGCGCACGAAGAGAAGCTTGTGCGCGCTGGTGAGCGCGGCAGTGCCGTTTCGCGAGCGGAACCGGACCACGCGTGTATCGCCGGCCTTGTCCGTGTAGTCGATATAGAAGAGATGGTCCCGTTCGTAGCTCGGGCTGAAGGCGACCGACAGCAGGCCGCGCTCGCCGCCGCTACCGACCCTCGAGCGGATGTCGAGCAGCGTTCCCACGATGCGCCGTCGCTCCACGTAGCGGATCGTTCCCGCCTGCTCCACGACGTAGAGCCGATCGGGCTCTCCGGGCGCGGTTCCCACGAACGTGGGGCTGTGGAAGCCGGAGACGTACGGTCGGAGATTGGAGCTCGAGGACGGCTTGGTCGAATGCACGAAGGGCTTGACGATCACGAGGAGAACAACGAGACCGATCGCGCCACCCAACTTCGCGGCGAGGATCAGGACCGACCTGAACCGCTCTCGCCGCACGCGACCAGCGTACCGTTCCATGCAACACTGAAGCGATGGCCCAAACAGCACCCCGCAACTTCGGCCGCTTGTCGGAGATCGCTCAGGTCGCCGTCCGGCACGGCTTCGGCTACTGGTTCGAGACTCACCGGCTGACCGATCTCTTCCCGCGGCGCGGCAACCGCATCGAGGACGCCGGTCAGCCGTCGCAGCGCGGTCAGCATCTCCGCGAGATGCTCGACGAGCTCGGCCCGACCTTCGTCAAGTTCGGCCAGCTGCTCTCGACGCGGCCCGACGTCCTGCCGCCCGACATCATCGCCGAGCTGCGAGGGCTGCAGGACGACGTCCGCCCGTTTCCGATCGCGGACGTCGAGAAGGTGATCGAGGAGGATCTCGGCCTCACGATCGCGCAGCTCTTCGCGGAGTTCGACGAGGAGCCGGTCGCGGCAGCCTCGATCGGACAGGTGCATCGCGCAACGTTGCCGAACGGGAAGCAGGTCGCCGTCAAGGTGCAGCGCCCGGGCGCTCCGCGTCAGATCGAGGCGGACGTGGCGCTGCTCTATCAGGCGGCCCGCATCGCAAAGGAACGCGTCCGCGCGCTCGACTTCATCGACGCGCAGCAGCTCGTCGACGAGTTTGCGCGCTCGATTCGCCACGAGCTCGACTACCGGCTCGAGGCGAGAAATGCAGACACCTTCCATCGCAACTTCGCCGGCCACCCGCACGTTCGCGTGCCGCGGGTCTTCTGGAGCTACACGCGCACCCGTGTGCTGACGCTCGAGTGGATCGACGGGATCCAGGTCGCCGATCTGGATCCGGAGCACTGGTCGCTCGAGGCCCGGCGAGACATCGCCTATCTGATGACGGAGACGTGGATGACGATGATCTTCCGCCACGGCTTCTTCCACGGCGATCCGCACCCGGCCAACGTGCTCGTGCTGGGCAGCGGCGATCAGATCGGTCTCGTCGACTTCGGTGCGGTCGGCAAGCTCACCGACGACGACATCACGAAGCTGACGCGCATGTTCATCGATGCCGCCTCCGAGAACGTCGACGCACTGCCACGCCGTCTGGCCGAGCTCGGCGTGCGCTATCCGAAGGAGCGAGAGGAGGAGTTCCAGGCCGAGCTGCGCGAGATCTATTACAGGTACTACGGGGCCAGCCTTGCCGAGATCGACCCGCTGCAGGTGATTCGGGAGGCCTTCCAGCTGATCTATTCGATGAACCTGCGGCTGCCTTCGCGCTTCCTGTTACTGGACAAGGCGATCGCCACGCTCGGTTCCGTCGGCGTGGACCTCTATCCGGACTTCAACGTGTTCGAGGTGGCCCGGCCCTACGCCCGTGGACTGATGATGGAGCGGTTCACGCCGCAGCGGGTGGCAAACCGGGCTCGCAAGGAATCGCTGCGTTTGGGGGCGATGGCGCTCGAGCTCCCGTACCAGATCCACGACGTGCTCGAGGAGTTCCGGGACGGTCAGATCGAGATCGGTTTCGTGCACAAGGGGCTCGACGACCTGCTGAACCGGTTGGACGTCGTCTTCAACCGGCTCGTGATCGCGATGATCGTCGCCGGCGGCCTGATCGGCTCGAGCCTGATCGGGATCTTCGCCAAGGCAGGCCCGCACGTGCTCGGGATCAACGTGATCTCGATCATCGGGTTCGCGCTCTCCGGCCTGCTCGGAGTCTGGCTTCTCTGGGGTGTCGTCCGAAGCGGTCGGCTGTAGAACGTTCGTCACGCTTTTGCGAGAAAGGACATCTGGCCTCGCTTCGGCGCCGGCGCTACCTTCGCTCACATGTCGAGGGCGCTGCTTGTCGCCGAACCGCAAGCCGACACGCGAGGGTTTCTCGAGCGGCATCTGACGAACGACGGCTTCCAGGTCGTCGACGCCGAGGCGCGGCCAGATCTCGTCCTCCTGGGAGACACGGCCGCGCTGGACGCTTGCCGCGCGCGTCACGGCGACGTTCCCGTGATCGTGCTCGGCGAGCCGGAGTCGGACACGGTCGACCGGGTCCGCGCCCTCGACCGCGGCTGCGACGACTTCCTGGCGAAGCCGTTCGACTACCAGGAGCTACTGGCGCGCATCCGCGCGGTGTTGCGGCGGACGACACCTGCGGCGCACGAGACGCTACGGGCCGGGCCGATCACTGCAGACCTCGCGACGAGGCGCGTGACGGTCGAGGGCGTGCCGGTCGCGCTCGCGAGCAAGGAGTACGAGCTCCTGCTCAAGCTGATGACGGATCCGACGCGCGTGTTCACGAAAGAGCATCTGCTCAGGGAAGTCTGGGACTTCCGTTCGTTGGGACGCACGAGAACGCTCGACTCGCATGCCTCGCGCCTACGGCGAAAGCTCGGCGCAGCTGCGCCCGGGAACTTCGTGCTCAACGTGTGGGGGGTGGGCTATCGGCTACTCGACGGATAAGCTCGTTTTGCGTGAGCGCATTCGCCGGCCTCTCCTCTCTCGACCTCCAGCGCATCTGGAACGGCGTCCACGCCCGCGTCGTCCACGGCGAGAAGATCACGCTCGGCGTGATCGAGCTCGATGCCGACAGCCACGTCCCGGAGCACCAGCACGACAACGAGCAGCTCGGGATGTGCCTCAGCGGCTCGCTCCTGTTTCGCGTCGCGGACGAGAGCCGCGAGCTCGGCCCGGGCGATACGTGGTCGATTCCCGGCAACGTTCCGCACGAAGTCCGCGTCGGGCCCAAGGGTGCGGTGGTCATCGACGTGTTCGTGCCGACGCGTGACGACTGGCGCGAGGCCGAACGTGTCGGCCAGCGCGAGCCGCGCTGGCCGACCAGCTAGTCGAGAACTTCGACAGTGTCGCTGTCTTGCAGTTCGTGTGTGCGCCGACCTGCTGACCATTGAAGCGAGCCGACGGTCCCCGGACCCGCGCACCGGTGCAGCGCACGCCGAGGTCGTGATGGATCGCGTCGGAATGCGTAGGCGCCGGTCTTGATCTGGATGTTCGACAGCGCCTGCAGCAGCGACGATTTGCCCGCGTTCGGCGGCCGACGAGCGCAATCTGCGCTGCGCCCTCACGCCGGACGGCGATCGAGTCGCGATGAGTCACCCGCTTTTGCACCCGCGTGTGCTCGAGTTGCCCCTCGACCCACTTACGGATGTCGGCGTACGGGCCGTTCCTGTAACCCGGCAGCTCCGCGAGGATCGCCCTCAGCTCGCGCACGCATCCCGAGCCGTCCTTGCCGACGAGCCGGCGTTTGATCACTTGCACCTGCGAGCGATGCGGCATCGGCATCGCGTCACAGTCGAGCCTACAGGATCGCGCCTTCGAGTCTCAGCAGCGTTTCCTTGCGCTCGAGCCCGCCGGCGTAGCCTGTGAGCTTTCCGTTTGCGCCGATCACGCGGTGGCACGGCAGGACGATCGGGAGCGGGTTCCGGTTCATCACCATTCCGACCGCACGAGCGGCGCGGGGCCGTGCGGCGCGCGTTGCGAGCTCACCGTAGGTGACGACCTCGCCGTACGGCACCCGGGCGAGCTCGCGCAGGACGCGACGGTTGAAATCGGCCTGCAGCGCGACATCGAGCGGAAGGTCGAACTCGTGTCTCTTGCCCTCGAAGTACTCGTCGAGCTCGCGTCGCGCCGAATCGATCGGCTTCGGCGAGCGCAGCACCCGCAGGCCGAAGGCGCGCGCGAGCTGCTCGACTTCCCGCTCGGGGTCGGCGTCGTAGGAGATCCGGCAAAGACCGCGCGGGCTCGCCGCGACCAGCAGGGATCCGATCGGCGAGTCGACGAGGTCGTACGCGACGTCGAGCAGGCCTTCCTCGGCAGCGGCGGCGCGGAAGCGACGGTCGAGGTCAGGGGAAACAGCGTTCATCGAAGCTCCTTCTGTCGGAGCCGGCGGATGCCGGCCGAGGCGGCCTGACGGGCGGCGGTCGCGCTCGATCCGAGTGCCGCCCCGATGTCCGAGTAGTCGAGGTCGTAGCCGTAGCGCAGCACGACGGCGGCGCGCTCCGTCGGCGGCAGCTGGTCGGCGAGGTGCTCGAGCTGGGCGAAAGCGGGCCGGCCGTCGAGGAACTCGAGCTCGGGCAGGTCGGCGTCGGCGCGCGGACGGCGATGCTCGTCAACTGCGATCCGGCTCGCGATCGTGTACGCCCAGGCGCGCAGATGCTCGCCGTGCCGCAGCTTGGGGTACGCGCGGAGCGCGCGGAGGAAGGTCTCCTGGAACGCGTCCTCGGCGCGCTGCGGTCCGAGCCTGCGGACCAGGAATCCGAAGATCTCCTCACGGTGCTGCTCGTAGAAGCGTTCGAACGGGGGCAAGGTCATCCTCGACATCTTGAAACGCCGGAGTGCCCTCAGGTGTGAGGATCCCACCATGCGGGTCGCCGTCGTAGGCCACGTCGAGTGGGTCGAGTTCGTCCGGGTCGGGACCGTGCCGCTGCCGGGCCAGATCGCCCATGCCCTGGAGACTTGGGAAGAGCCAGGGGGAGGAGGAGCCGTCGCGGCGGCGCAACTTGCGCGGCTCTCCGGCGCCTGCTCGCTCTTCACGGCGCTCGGGTCCGATGAGCTCGGCCGCCGTACGCGCGCCGAGCTGAGCCGGCTCGGCGTCGAAGTCCGGGCGATTCCGGAGACCGAGCCCACCCGCCGTGCCTTCACCTACGTGGACGACACCGGCGAGCGGACCATCACCGTCCTGAACGGGAAGTTGCGACCCCGTGGCGGAGACAGCAGGCTCCCCTGGCGCGAGCTCGCCGGGATGGACGGCGTCTTCTTCGTCAGCGGCGACGCCGAGGCGCTCCACCACTGCCGCACGGCCCGGGTGCTCGTCGCGACGGCGCGGGAGCTGCCGACGATCCAGGAGGCCGGCGTCGAGCTCGATGCGCTGGTCGGGAGCGGAGAGGACGAGGGCGAGCTGTATCACCCAGGCGACCTCGTGCCGCCCCCACGGGTCGCGGTGACGACCGCTGGAGGGCTGGGCGGCTGGCTGCAGCCGGGAGGACCGTTTCGGCCGGCGCCACTGCCGGGCCAGGTCGTCGACACCTACGGGGCGGGCGACTCGTTCGCCGCGGGCCTGACCTTCGCGCTTGCCCGCGGGGACGCAGTGGAAGACGGAGTGGCCCTGGCGGCCCGCTGCGGGGCGGCTGTGATGACCGGTCGCGGGCCCTACTCGGGCCAGCTGGGCGCCGAGGCGCTCACTCCCTAACCGACCCGAAAATCCCCCTTCCGGGGTGGACAGGTGGGGGAGGGTGGTCTAAAGTGGAGCGAAGTGGTAATCTCCACCCGGCCACCAGGATGCTCCTAGGCGCATACGACCACACACTCGATGACAAAAACCGTCTCACTCTTCCGGCCCGGTTCCGTGAAGCCTTCCTTGACGGTGTTGTCGTCACCCGCGGCCTCGACGGCTGCCTGTACGCCTTCCGTCGTGCGGATTGGGATCGACTCGTCGACTCTCGACTGTCCACGCTGGATCCGCTCAGCCCGGGGGGCCGCCGTCTCCAGAGGCACTTCTTCTCCGGTGCGTCCGAGGCCGAGCTCGACAAACAGGGCCGCGTGATGATTCCCGCCCAGCTGATCGAGCACGCGAAGCTGGGCAAGGAAGTCGTCGTCGCAGGTGTCAACGACCGGCTCGAGATCTGGGACCGCGCCGCCTGGCGCAAAGAGCTGGCAGAAGTCGAAGGGAGTGCGGAGGATGTTGCCGAACGTCTTGCACAACACCGCGACTGATCACGTCCCCGTTCTCGCCGACGAGCTGCGCGAGCTCCTCGCGGTCCGTCCCGGGGAGACCGTCGTCGATGCCACCTTCGGTGCCGGCGGGCACGCGTCGCTGCTGGTCGCCGACCTGCAAGGAAGCGGAAAGTTGATCGCGATCGACCGCGATCCGGGCGCACGCCTGTACTTCGACCGGCTGAAGAAGCGGGCGGGCGTGCAGACGCGATTCCTCCGCGGCGACTTCGCGGTCGTTCTCGAGCAGCTTGCCGGCAACGGTGTCGAGGCCGACGCGATCCTCCTCGATCTCGGCGTCTCGTCGATGCAGATCGATCGCCCCGAGCGCGGCTTCTCGTACACGGCCGACGCTCCGCTCGACATGCGCATGGATCCCTCCGCCGAGGTGAGTGCGGCCGGAATCGTCAACGAGGCCGCGGAACGCGACCTCGCGACCATCTTCAAGCGCTATGGCGAGGAGCGGTATGCGCGGCAGATCGCGAGGGCGATCGTCCGGCGTAGGAAGGAGGAGCCGTTCGAACGGACCGGTGACCTGGTCGAGACGATCAAGGCGGCCATCCCTGCTCCCGCCCGCTTCGGCGACGGTCATCCGGCCAAGCGCGTGTTCCAGGCGCTGCGGATCGCGGTCAACGACGAGCTCGGCTCCCTCGAGGCCGCGCTGCCGTCGGCATTCTCGATGCTGCGACCCGGCGGCCGGCTCGCTGTGATCAGCTTCCATTCGCTCGAGGACCGGATCGTGAAGCGCTTCATGCGCGATCGCGAGCGCGGCTGTGAGTGCCCGCCCGACTTCCCCGTGTGCGTCTGCGGCAAGACGCCCGAGCTCCGCTCGACCTCACGGAAGGCCATCCGGCCGGGCGTCGCCGAGACCGCCGCGAATCCCAGATCCTCGTCGGCGCGGCTCCGTGTAGGAGTCAAGACTTAGGCCATGGCTGCCTGGGCCGCCGCCAGGGCCGAGGAGACACCCGCCCCGCTCCGATCGCGACCACGCGTCGCAAAGCGTCAGCACCGGGTCACCGGGGGAGCGTTCTGGATCGGAATCGTCGCGACGCTGCTCGCGGGCGTGGTCGCGACCAATGTCGCGGTGCTCCGCCTCAACATGAAGCTCGACCGCCTCGGTCGTGAGCGCACCGACCTGCGCGCTCAAAACGCGCAGCTCTCCGCGCAGCTGTCGAGCGCTGCCTCCGCGCCCCGGATCCAGAGCCTCGCCGCGAAGCAGCTCGGCTGGGTCCAGGCGACCTCGGACCAGACGACCTACTTCAACCTCCACCCCTGAACCCGGTGGCTCTTCCGGCCCCATTCGGCGGTGCCTGGCCCGCGATCACGCTGCGCCAGCGCCCAGCCTCGTCCTTACCAAGGCGGCCAGCCTTGGCTGCGAACGAGTGCGGCCGCTGGCTTGGTGCTCGCGACCCGGGCATCCACCAATGGAACCGGAAGAACCACAGGTGAACCGCCTCGTCAACCGGCGGATCAGGCTTTTCCTCGCGGCTCTCGCCCTCGCCTTCGGCGGTCTCCTCTTGCGCGCGACGTGGCTGCAGACCGTGCGGGCCGCGTCCCTGTCGAGCCTCGGCCAGACGCAGCAACGAGAATCGGTCACGATCCCGGCGGGCCGCGGGACACTCTTCGACCGCACCGGCCTAGAGCTCGCGCTCGGCGAGCAGGCGACCACCGTCTACGCCGATCCCAGGCAGATCGCGAATCCGCGCCGCGCCGCGCTCGCCGTCGAACGCGCGCTCGGACACAATGCCGACCAGATCTTCCCGAGGCTCGCGGATCGGACACACGGCTTCGTCTACGTCGCCCGCCAGGCGGACCCGGCGCAGGCCGCCGCCTTACAGCGTCTCAAGCTTCCCGGCTTCGGTTTCTATCCGGAGGAGCGGCGCAACTACCCGCAGCGGTCGGTGGCGTCCCAGGTACTCGGTTATGTCGGCACCGACGGCAACGGCCTCTCAGGGCTGGAGCTGCAGTTCGATCGGGCGCTGGCCGGGCGCGCCGGCAAGGAAACGATCATCAAGGACCCGAGCGGGCGGGTGATCGACGTCCAGGGCCAGCGTCCGGAGATCCCCGGGCGCGACCTCTACCTCACGCTGGACCACAGCATCCAGGCGAACGCCGAGGAGGTGCTGCGCGAAACCGTCCACCGGTGGGCGGCCAAGAGCGCGAGCGCCATCGTGCTCGACCCGCGTACGGGCGCCATCCTCGCCATGGCCGTACAACCCGGCTTCGACGCGAACCGCTTTCCGTCGGCGCCGAGCGACCTGCAGCGCAACCGAACGGTGACGGACACGTACGAGCCCGGATCGACGTTCAAGCTGATCACAGTTGCGGGTGCGCTCTCCGACCACATCGTCTCGCCGAACACGCGCTTCAGGCTGCCGTACTCCCTGCACGTCGCCGACCGCGTGATTCACGACGCGGAGAAACGCGGCATCGTGAACTACTCCGTCTCTCAGATCCTGGCGCACTCGTCGAACATCGGGGCGATCACGCTGGCAGAAATGCTCGGCCGCACCCGTCTGTCCTCCTGGATCACGAAGTTCGGGTTGGGGCGGACGACGGGCGTCGACTTCCCCGGTGAGAGCCCCGGCATCGTCCTACCGCCGGCGAAGGCCGGTTCAGATGGCGGCCGCGTACGGGGCGATCGCGAACCGGGGCGTCTGGTCGCGGCCGCACCTCGTCGACCACGTCGCCGGCGGAGCCCGACCCTCGTTGAATCGGCGGCGGCTCGTCTCGCCGAGGATCGCCAGGCAGCTGATGACGATGTTGAAGGACGTCGTCGCCGAGGGCACCGGGCAGTACGCGGCGATGCCGGGCTACCAGGTGGCCGGCAAGACCGGGACGGCGCAGAAGCCCGACTCCCACGGCGGCTACGCGACGGGCCTCTACGTCGCCTCGTTCGTCGGGATCGTGCCCGCTTCCCGACCGCGGTTCGTCATCCTCGTGGCCGTCGACGAACCTCACGGGGCGATCTGGGGCGGCACCGTCGCTGCCCCGGCCTTCCAGCAGATCGCGCGCTTCGACTTGCAGTACCTCGAGGTGCCGCCGGACGCGCCACCGGGTCATTAGCGGGACGCTCGCGCGTGTACCTATTAGACGCTGTTAGACGCGAGCCCTTCGAGCCGGAGCAGTGGGTGGGGAAGCCTCTCCAACACTTGCAACAGTAACGTCGTAGGGCGCCCGCACTAGACTTGGGCGGCGAAATGCAGCTGGAGCGGCTCATCGCAGCGCTCGCTCCGACCGACGTCGTTGGAGACGGTGCCACCGAGATCCGTGAGCTGGCGTACGACGCGCGGGAGGTGCCACGCGACTCCCTGTTCTTCTGCGTCCCGGGTGCGAGGGCAGACGGCCACGAGTTCGCGGCCGAGGCGCTCGAGCGGGGGGCTGCCGCCTTCGTCGTCGAGCGCAGGCTCGAGCTCGACGCGCCGCAGCTCGTCGTGCCCAGCGTCCGTGCCGCGATGCCGAGGGCCGCGGTGGAGTTCTTCGGCGATCCGACGGCGCGGCTCCCCGTCGCGGCGATCACAGGCACGAACGGCAAGACGACCACGGCCTACCTTCTCTGGTCGATTCTCGCTGCCGCCGGTGAGCGGCCCGGCTTGCTCACCAATGTCGAACGGCGTGTGGGCAGCGACGTGCGCGAAGTCGGTCTCAATACTCCCGAGTCGATCGACCTGCAGCGGCTCTTCAAGGAAATGCTCCACTACGGGAATCGTGCCTGCGTGATGGAGGCGACGTCGATGGCGTCTGCGAAGGGGCGGCTCGAGGGAACTCGATTCGCCGTGCTCGTCTTCACGAACCTGACGCAGGACCACCTCGACTTCCACGGCACGATGGAGGAGTACTTCGAATCCAAGCGGCGTCTCTTCGCGCAGGCGAGCCGAGCGGTCGTCAATGTCGGCAACGAGTACGGTCAGCGGCTCGCAGCCGAGCTACCTGCCGCGATGACATTTCGGCCCGACGACGAATTCCCCGACGTGGAACTGAAGCTCGCCGGGCGCTTCAACGTCGAGAACGCGCTCGCGGCAGCCGCCGCTGCACGCGCGCTCGGGGTCGGCGAGGCGGCGATCAAGCAGGGCCTCGAGGCCGTCGACCGGGTCCCGGGCCGGTTCGAACGAGTCGACGAGGGCCAGCCTTTCACCGTGCTGGTCGACTACGCGCACACGCCCGGAGCGCTCGAGACGGCGCTCCAGGCCGCGCGCGAGCTCGGTCGCGGCGGGCGACTGATCTGCGTCTTCGGAGCTGGCGGTGACCGCGATCGAGTGAAGCGTCCGTTGATGGGACGGGTCGTCGCGGAGCTCGCAGACGTCTCGCTCGTGACGTCGGACAACCCGCGCGGGGAGGACCCCGCCGCGATTGCCGCCGAGGTCGTCGACGGGCTCGGCCTCGAGGTGGAGCTCGACCGGCGCCGCGCGATCGAGCGCGTGCTCGAATCCGCGCAACCCGGTGACGTCATCGTGATCGCGGGCAAGGGTCACGAGCAGGGTCAGGAGGTCGCCGGCCGGAAGCTTCCTTTCGACGATCGTGAGGTGGCGCGCGAGGTTTTGCGCCGGCTGGGTGCGCCCGCGTGATCGCGCTCGAGACAGCCCTTCTCGATTGCCTCGGCCGCCTCGACGCGGACGCCGATCGCTTCACCGGTGTGCAGGTCGACTCGCGCCGCATCGTGCCGGGCGATCTCTT
>WNFC01002512.1_pt1 | contig 19725 bp, 17 predicted proteins | sample 5400541 | NCBI WGS metagenome assembly WNFC01 (sample SAMN13153342, study PRJNA577476) | soil metagenome | isolation source: 120 cm saprolite under Douglas fir tree site 2 hole 2 replicate 1 | place: USA:California | collected 2015-04-18 | reverse complement strand
CGAATCTCGCGACCCAGGACCAGCCGCTGCAGATTGCCGCCGGAGAGGGCCCGGGCGGGACTGTCCGGTCCGGCGCCCCGCACGTCGAAGCGCTCGAGCACCGATCGCGTAAAGGCGGCGATCGCGGAGCTCCGAAGGCGGCCGCCGCCGGCGAGCCCCGGGTCGTGGCGTTCCAGCGGGATGATGTTCTCGGCCAGGGTCGCGTTAAGGCATGCGCCTTCGCCGTCGCGGTCTTCCGAGATGAACGCAACGCCACGTTTGCGACGGTCCCAAACGGAAGCGCGTTGGAGCGGCTGGCCCCGCAGGCGGATCGTCCCGGCGACCGGCTGGCGGATGCCAAGGAGGGCTTCGACGAGCTCGCGCTGCCCGCTGCCCTCGATGCCCGCGACCCCCACGATCTCTCCCGCATGGACGGTGAAGGTCGCCTCGCGCAGGGTGAGGCTGCCGAGGTCGTCGCAGACGCTCAGGCCCTCGACGTCGATGACAGCCTCCCCGCGGTCTGCCGCCTCCTGCAATTGGGGGCGTTCGAACTGCTCGCCCACGATGAGGGAGGCCAGCGCCTGCGCATCGCTTCCTTTCGTCGGCACGGTCGTAATGACTCGTCCTCGGCGCATCACCGTGACGCGGTCGGCCACGGCGAAGACCTCACGAAGCTTGTGCGTGATGAAAATGATGGTGCGACCCTGGTCGGCGAGGCGCCGCAGAACTCGGAAGAGGTCGTCCGCCTCCTGCGGCGTCAGGACGCTGGTCGGCTCGTCGAAGATCAAGATGTCGGCCTGGCGGTAGAGGAGGCGCATGATTTCGAGGCGCTGGCGAGCTCCGACGCTGAGGTGAACCGCGGGCCGGTCCCATTCCATGGTCGTGCCGAGCTCGGCTGCCAGGGCTCGTGCGCGGGACAGCGCCGCCGACCGGTCGAAAAAGATCCCCCGGTGGGGCAGATCCCCGAGCGTCAGGTTCTCGAGGGCCGTCAGCGGCTCAACCAGCTGGAAGCGCTGGTGCACCATGCCGATCCGGTTCGCGATCGCCTTGGCAGGCGTCGCCAGGTCCACCCTATTGCCGTCCAGTTCGATGCTGCCGGCATCGAGTTCCACCAGGCCATAAATGGCGCGGACGAGCGTGGTCTTGCCCGCGCCGTTTTCGCCGACGATGGCGTGGATGCCACCTCGTGCGATGTCCAGGTTGATGGCGTCGTTCGCGAGGACCGACCCGTACGACTTGGTCAGCCCCCGGATCCGGATGCGCGGCACTGCGGCAGAGGCGGCGGATGCCCCGAGCGTCGGGGCATCCGCTGAGCGAGGGACTTGGTTCACGAACTGAACCAGGGCGGGTTGCCCTGGGTGATCGTGTTCCAGACCTTGATCTGGCCGTCAATGATTTTCTGCTGGTCCGCGTTGACGCGGTCGAGGTACTTGCTCGGGATGAGGCTCCTCGTGAACTTCATCGGGCTGAGGCCAACGGCGCCTTCTTTCAAACCGAGGTTGACCGTGTCTCCGCCCTTGAGCTTGCCGCAGACGAGGCGGTTGATCGAGTCATAGACGGCAAAGTCGGTCCGCTTGATCATGCTGGTCAGCACATGGCCGGGCGCGATGGCATCCTGGTCCGAATCGACCCCGATCGCGTACTTGTTGGCCGCCTGTGCCGCCTGGATGACGCCCGTCCCGGTGCCGCCGGCGACCTGGTAAACGATGTTGGCGCCCTGCTGGAACATGGCGTCGGCGAGTTGCTTCCCCTTCGCGGGGTCCCCGAACGCGTTCGAATAGTTCACCAGGACTTTCAGGTTCGGATCAATCGCATGAGCGCCCTGGACGTAGCCGACGAGGAACTTATCGATACCGACGGCCTTGACCCCACCGATGACCCCGATCGTCTTGCTCGGCGTGATCCCGGGAACGCTCGCGTCCTGGGTCACCTGGGCGGCCAGCTCGCCGGCAAGGTAGGAGCCATCCTGCTCATTGAACAGGTACCCCGTATCGTTGGGCGCCACCGAGTTGAAGTTCGGCGTCATCCACTGGGTGTTGGGGAATTGCGGCGCAACCGCCTTGACGGCGTCATAGGTGCCGAACTCGAGGTCGATCACCAGGTCGAAGTTCGCCTGGCCGGCCTGCTGGACGATGGCCTGGCCCTGCGACACGATGTCGGCCGATTGGATCACGCGTCCGACGATCGGAAAGTCGCTCTTCGCTTTCTGGAAACCGGAATAGGCGAGGTCGTTGTACGACTGGTCGCCGAGCCCACCCTGGGCGATGATCAGCGCCACCTTATAGGTCTTTCCGCCCTGCGCGGTGCAGAGAGGCTTGAAGCTGGGACCCGCATTCCCGGCCGTATTGGCGCTGACGGACGACGGCGTGCCGCTTGTCGATGAGCCACCGCAACTGGCAAGGATCAATGCCACCACCGGTAAAATCGCCGACCACTGCAATCGATGGGTTCGCGTCATCGTCTGGCTACCTCCTCCTCCCGCGCATGAGTGACCAGTCCCCCCAGACCAGCAGCCGCGGGATGCCGTTCCAGGTACGCGATGAACGTGTACCGGTCGCCGAGCAACACCGTACGCACCACCTCCATCAAGCGATCACCGTCGTAGCGGGTAAGTCGCAAGACGTCCATGACGGGAGTCCCGGTTTTCACACCCAGGAACCTGGCCTCGCCTCGATCCGCGGCTCGGGCTCGCAGATACTCCTGCGCCCACTGAATCCGGACGCCGGCCCCTTCCAGTTGGCGGTAGAGCGACAGAGACGGGTCGGCACGAAGCGCCCCTTCGGTGAAGCCGGCGCGGTCGACGATGTCCTGCGGGAGGTACGCGATATGGATGCCGATGGGAACGTCGTTGGCACAACGCACCCGGGTGATCCGCACGAGCGGCGTGCCCGTCGGAAAGAAGTGCGCGTCGCGGTCTCGCGCTCGATTGACGGCTCGGTAATCGGCGAGCCGGCTGGTTGGTCGCATGCCTCGAGTGCGGACCTGCTCGGAGAAACCGGTCAGCTGGGGCAACGACAGTTCCATCGTCGGAATGGCGAGGAAGGTGCCACGTCCCTGGTGCCGTTCCACGATGTGGCGGCGCTCGAGCTGCCCGAGCGCCTGTCGCACCGTCGCGCGGCTGACCCCGAAAATGGCCTGGAGTTCCTGCTCGGCGGGGAGGGCGTCACCGGGCGCGAGCCGCCGCTCTTTGATCAGCGCCTCGACGGCTTCCTCAACTGCCGCGTAGAGGGCCAGGCCGGGTCGACGAACAAGCGCCGAACGCTGCAAGGACATCCCCTTCCTGTGCAATAACGCGCCGCGTATAGCCCGCCGGAGAACCTTCAAAGGACCGGTTGTCCGGACAACCGGACTGTAGCATAAGGGACGGCGCCAGGAAAAGGCCCTACCTCGTTGGGTCTTTGGGGGGATGGATGTAGACGGTCTTCCACTCGGTGCGCGCGTTGAACAGGACGTGGCTCCGGCGTATAGTCGGCGGTAGCCAGTCGGGATACTCTCGCTGGACCGTTGAACCGCACCGATCCTGGACGGTTTATGGAAGCCAAGCAGCAGGCCCTCCGCCTTACGCTCTCCTACGAGGGGAAAGCGATTCGCCTGGACGCAATCGACCGACTCGAGTCGGTCAGCCTTCCCTCTGATCCACTTCGCGATGTCGAGAACCGGGTTGGCTTTTGGTATGAGGTGCTGGATCAGCAAGGGCGGGCCCTGTACCGCCGGGTTATCGAGAGTCCCATTCGATTCTCTGCCGAGGTCCGCTCTGACGCGCCTGGTCGACCGCTTACACGGCAGCCTGTCCAGAATCCGCAGGGTGTTTTCGTTCTGCAGGTTCCCTACTTCGAGCAGGCCCAGGCGCTTGTGCTCTTCAGTAGTCCTTCCGAACCCTCGCGGGTCTCAGAGGCGGCCAGGGAGATCGCTCGCTTCGACCTGAAGCAGCTCCCTGCCGGACGGCAATAAGCCGTGGGAGTTGGTGACGGCGCCGTCGTCGGAACCACGAAAATCGTCGACCACGGTTCGCCGAGCCAGCGCTTCAATATTGTCCTCGTCGCAGAGGGCTATAGACAGGCAGAGCTGGGTACGTTTGCTACCGATGCGCAGCTTTACGTAGATACCCTGTTCTCCACATCGCCCTTCGACGGACTGCAATGCGCGTTCAACGTATATCGCGTTGATGTCTCGTCGACGGACAGTGGTGCTGATGATCCCGCGGCTTGCGGAGGAACAGGGGCAGTCGTTGCCACCTACTTCGATGCGTCCTTCTGCAACTCAGGAATTCAGCGCCTGCTGCTCGTGAACTCGGCCACCGCATTGGGTGTTGTCAACGCTCAGGTGCCGCAGTGGCACCTGATCCTCGTCATCGTGAACAGTCCTATATGGGGTGGCGCCGGAGGCTCGATCGCCACGACGTCGACCGCCGCAGGCTGGCAGACCATCCCTATTCACGAGATGGGCCATACGACGTTTGGGTTCGCCGATGAGTACGAGTACTACGCCGGATGCGGCGTCGACGTCGGGCATGACAACTATCCAGGAGGAGAGCCGGTCCAGGCCAACGTCACCATCGATACCAGCCGCGCCACGAACAAGTGGCGTGATCTGATCCTCGCGGCCACGCCGCTCCCAACCTCATCGAACGCCGATTGCACAAAGTGCGATCCGCAGCCGAACCCCCTGCCAGCGGGGACAGTCGGAGCCTTCGAGGGGGCTTACTACTATCACTGCGGCGTCTACCGGCCTGGCTTCGATTGCATGATGCGGAACCTGAGCGCCTTTTGCGGGCGGTGCCGCAGCCGTATTCAAACGACCATGGCCCCCTTCCTGGCCAAATGCTATGCGCCGGTGTTTCCCGCCCAACCAGGGCTCTTGTGTTTCCTTTGGTTCCTCATCTACGGCATCGTCATCGCCGTCTTGTCCATCGTTGCGCTGATCTATGGTGTGCTGTGCGCACTCTTTGGACGATGGGGTGGGAGCAATTGGTGCGAGCAGCTGGAGAGCATCCAGTGCAGCATCAAACAATTCCAGTTTCGTGCCAATCACTGCGGGACAGGAAATAGCGACCCGTGTATCGAGTTGTAGCTACGACGAGGCGGCGGACTGGCAGTACCGAGGCGCTGTCTGATCCTCTCACCGGGCCAGAAGAAATGGCTAACGACTACTTCGCGATAAGGCGGGCTCCCATCATGGGGTGACTTTAGTGAGCTGAGGTGTGATGGGCACCCCTGCCAACCTAGCAAGCAGAGTGCCCAATGGCTCGATGAACTCCTTCTTGTTGCCCCAGTAGTTGTGGGCCTGTAGCCCGCCTCCGCCGCTGTTGTGGATGTTGTCGATCTGGACATCACGGATGGCAACGGGGACCACATCTCCCGTATCAGGGTCTGTCCATCGGAAGAGCGCGGTCTCGCCGGAGGGAGCCACTTGCCGTCCTTTCATGCGTTGACTGATGAACGGTGCGAGATCATCAGCGACCGGATCGGTCGGGTCCCAGAAGTTCAGCCAGGGCGTCTGCTCGATGCATCCGACTTCCCGGCCCCAGCAGAAGAGATCCAGGTACTTCCGGAGCGGGCTGCCAGCCGAAACAATTGTCTTGATGTTGTCGCCGACCCCCGGAGGCAGGTCGCTCAAGACATCGAAGGCGATCACGGTCCCCTGGCTGTGCCCATTGACCACAATCGCGCTCACGTCCTTCCGGGCCGCCAGTCTGAGAAGCGCTTCGCGGACAAAGGCGCGAACGCGCTCGCGGAGGTCATTTCGGCTGACATAAGCGGCGACGTCGTTTTCGAGCTGCCGCAGTGTGGCCAACAGTCCGCTGGCATGCTTCGATCCGTTCGGCTTCCGGCGGATGAAACCCGGCACGAGGTGGTGTTGTTGGGCACCGACAATATCGCGTCGCACCATCAGGCCGGAACCCGTTGGAGCCTGGTTCCCCATGGTCTCGATCATCGCGAGGCCGTCCCGGAAGAGCATCTGGGTCCCAGCCGTTATCGAGACGTAGTGTCCGAGATGGACGGCAGCCTGCGAGCCCATTTCGAAGAGCGATCCAAGTTTCGGCGTTTCCTCCTCAAGGTGGGAGTACACGAGTGCAACGTGTGCGATCGGCTGATCGCCGGTGACGAGTGGCGCCTTGCTGAAATCGATGGTCGTTTCGCTGTCATCCCAGCTACCGAGCCGTCTGAGGCCTTCTTCGATGCTGCCTTTGCCGCCGACCAGCACCTGGCTCTGCACATAGACAGCACCGGTACCATCGCGACCAGGGTCGCCGCTCAGAACCGCGCTCGTAAGCTTGTCCGTCAGATTGTCATGGAGGAAGTCGGCATAACCTGGAAGATCCCCATCTGGCGCCTGCTGGAAGCCGATGCCGTGGATCGTCACCAAGCACGTAATGCCTGAAGCCATGAAGTGCCCTCCTAATGGAACCGCGCGACGCCAGCCGAGCTTAGCGGTGCTGGGTCGGGGCGTCGAGCCGTACTTCTGCCGCAGTAATTTGGCGGATTGGCGATCACGTTGAGTCGGCCGAAGATGACCGTAACGCTGAAGGGGAGGAGAAGATGTCAGCTCAATACAAGTCGGCCTTGATCCGTGGCCTGATCCTAGGAGCACTTACTGGCGCCTCGACCGCTCTCGCAACCTGGGCGACGAGTGGTGATCTCAAAACCATCCTGATCGCGGCTGGGACCGCGTTTCTGGCTCCGCTCATCGTCCGCGCTGGTGGAGAAGGGTACTTTGACACCGGGCGCGCATCGAGAGGCGACATACGGGCGGGAGATGTCCAGGCGCTTCCCGCGGCACCCACGCCGGTCCCGGCAGGAGCGCCAGTCGGCTAGTTAGCTCCGGCCCCCTCTTGCGTCCCCGGGGAGGGAAGGAAGCGCAGACCCTGCCCTCCCCAATGGGCGCGGGACTAGCGAGGCGGCCAGATCTCCGCGGTCGTCGCCACCCAGGTCGCGATCGTCAGGACCAGAAGAGCTACTCGGTACTTCACCCCAACACCCCTTTTTCCTTTCCCCGGGCCCGTTCGGCGGACCGGGAATTACCCTCGGGTTGCCTATTGCTGTCAATATAGTAGGAAGTCTCAGTTTATTGGGGCTAAACCGGGGAGGTGGAATGAACTCAATCGGGAGCAAGCTCAAGGATGCACGGGTCGCCCGCGGCCTGACCCAGCAGCAGCTCGCGCAAGGGGTGGCGAGCAAGGGATTCGTCAGCCTGGTGGAGCGCAACCTCCTGAATCCCTCCCTCCCCAAGCTCCGGATGCTTGCCGACCGGCTCGGGCGCCCACTCGCGTATTTCGTCCAGGATCTGCCCGATCAAGACGTCGACTACTTGCGGAAGACGGCCGAGCTCGCCATCCGGGCACACGAGCCCGACCGAGCGTTGAAGGTCATCAAGGAAGCGGCCGGCCTGCCGATGACGGCCAACGAGCGTGCCGATCTCGAGCGATTGCGTGGCATGGCGCTCCTCGCCACCGGCAAACGGGCAAAGGCGCTCGCCAGCCTGTACGGGGCCGCCGAGCTGGCGCCGCCGGACGATCCGGAGCTGAACGCCAGCATTTTCACCGAGCTCGGCGCGGCGCTGGGCGCCGGCGAGCGCTTCACCGCATCGCTGGAAACGAATCTGCGTGCGCTCCAGTGGCTCGACCGCTCCAAACATGGGGATCCTGACCTCCGGGCGCGCCTCCTCACAAACCTGGCGAACGATTCCCACCGCCTTGGCGACACCGCCGGCGCGATCGAATATCTCCAACAGGCCCTTACGGTTGCCACGGATGCCGAAAGCCTGATGCGGCTAGCCAACGCCCACATGGGAATGGGGATCGCCGCGCGGGCGGCGGGCAATCTGGCGCAGGCGATCGCGCACTGTGATCGGGCCCTCAGTATCCATCGCCGCATCGGACAGCCGAAGATCGCCAACCAGATCCTCAGCAACCTTGGTGATGCCTACTTTGCCGCCGGCGATCTCGGCCAGGCGCGCCGCTACCAGACGGAATGCCTGGAGCGAGCGCAGCAATTCAAGGACGAGGGGGCGGTTGCCGCCGCCACCACCGAGCTCGCCCGCTACGCACTGCGTGAGGGGAGGCTGGACGAGGTGCTGGACCTCGCTCGCGCAGGACAGGCCGCCGCGATCCGCGCCGAGGATCACCTCTATCAGGCCACCGCACTCGCCTTCGAAGGCTGCGCGCTGGAAAAACAAGGACATGCACGGACAGCTGATCGCCTCTTCCGCCAGGCCTTCTCCCTGCTACGGGAGCGGCGGGCGGTGACCAAGATGGCGGAGCTGGCGGCGATGTACAGCGAGCTGCTGCGGGGGCGCGGCCGGCACGAGGCCGCGCTCGAATTCATGCGGATGGCGTATGAGCGCGACTTTCGACGACTCGATCGGACCACGTAGGAGGGCGCCGGCACCGGGATCCTGATAACGCGACCAGGGGCGAATTGGGGGCAATACATCTTGACTAGCGATAACGACATCAAAACATCACTCTCGCTTCACGTGACGCCACGCCAGGCCGAAATTCTGCGGCTGATCGCGTCCGGCCTGTCTGACAAACAGATCGGCTCAAGGTTGGGACTGTCGCCTCGGACGGTTCAATCGCACGTGGATCGCATGTACCTCCAGCATGGCTTGCACAAGCGCACGGCTCTTATCGCCGCGTGGCTGCGGGAGCACCCCGCCTAGCGCGCGGCGAGACCGTAATAATGCGGCGGTAGTTTTGCGGCTCGGCATGTCACGCGTTTGTACGGCTTGACAATCGTTTGGTGCCTCAGATAATTACGGCAGCTTTCATTCACCAACGATTCTCTTGCGGTTGTTTCGCGGCAAGGCAGGGGGCACGAGGCACGACGTGAGTATCGACGCCAGACTGAGCGCCGCGCCGTCCGCCGCGGAGAAGGACGTCGCGGCTTTGGTGAATCGCCTTGCCGCCGAGGCTAGGGCCAAGCCGCCGAGGTTTCCCAACCTGATCACGCCCGATGGTCAGGAGGTCGTCCTGGATGTCGAAGTCGAGGGATTCCGCTGCATCCTTCTTCGATTGCGGCCTCTGGGGCATGGGGACGATCCGATGCTCAGTCCCCGCGAACACGAGATCGCACGGATGGTGGCAAAAGGATACGCAAACAAAACGATCGCAACCGTGCTCGACATCAGCTCGTGGACGGTGGGCACCTACCTGCGACGAATCTTTGCCAAGCTGGGTGTGTCATCCCGTGCCGCCATGGTCGCGCGACTGCTCGAACAGGGTGCGATGAACGGAACTCTGCAGCCCCTCGATCGCGCTACGCCAATCGAGCGACCGCAAATGCGCCGCCCTTAACGCGTCACCAGAAAAAAGTGACTGGCCGCGGCGGAAATGCTGACCTATGCTCTGCCCCTCAGCAGCCCTTTGCATAGGAGGTAACCACATGGCGACCGAGCTGGGTGAGTATGAAACGGGCCTCGAGTCGGAGTTCGAGGGGGCACCCGAAATCCATGAGGCCCACGAACTGGAAGGCGAAGAAGAATTCGGGAACATCCTCGGCGCGATCGGCAACATTGCGAGCAGTCTCCTGGGGGAAGAAGAGCTCGGCGAGGGAGTTCACGAGGCAGGAGAAGTCGGCGAGGGAGGTTTCCACGAGGCCGCGGGCGAAGTCCACGAGGGGGCCCACGAGTTTGAAGGCGAGGAGTTTCTGAGCACGATCGCTCGCGGTATCGGGAGCCTGCTCGGTGGGCAGGGCGAGGTGCAGGAGGCCCATGAGCTCGGTGAGGTCCATGAGTACGAAAGCGAGTACGAGACCGAGTACGAAGGCGAGGAGTTCTTCCGTCGCGTGTTCCGCGGCATCGGCGGATTCGTAAGGCGTGCCGCCCCGCTGCTGCGCCGAGTCGCCAAAGTCGCCGCTCCCCTGGTCGGCACGGCGGTCGGCGGTCCGTTAGGCGGAATGCTCGGCCGGGCGGTCAGCTCGCAGCTCGAGACTGAGCTTGGCGAAGCGGGTGAGGTCCACGAGTTCGAAACGCACGAAGTTCACGAGGCGGCCGGCGAGGCTGGCGAGGTCCACGAACTCGGCGAGTACGAGGAAGAGTTTGAGGGCGAGTTCGAGACCGAGACTCACGAGCTTTCAGCGCACGAGGCGCTGGCAGAGATGATGGCGGCCGTGGCGTCACGCTCGGCGTCAGACGCCGAAGCCGAGGCCATGACCGGCGCGGCGGCCGTCACGGTCGTCTCGACGTCCGATGCCGCAGCCCTACGTCGGATCCTTCCGCACATCGTGCGCGGGTCAGCGATCCTGACGCGAATCCTTCGGCAGCGCCGCGTGACCCGCCCGGTTATCCGCGCGGTGCCTACCATTGTCCGCCGGACTACGCGGATCCTGGCGCGCCGGGCGGCTGCCGGACAGCCGGTGACCCGTCGCACGGCGGCCCGAGTGATGGCGGCGCAGACACGGCGTGTCATGGGTAACCCGAGGGTGTGCGCGGCTGCGCTCCGTCGCAACGTGCGCGGAACCCGCGCGATCAGGCGGGCACGTCCACGCCTCCGGTCGCGGCGGGTCTCCATGTAAGCGGCTCCGCACATCCGCCCGATCAACGAAAACCAATGGTGAACACGGAGGACGAAAACCGATGGCAACGACACTGAGTGAGTACGAGTTGGAGGCGCCCGAGTTGGGCGAGATCCACGAGACCCATGAGGCCGCGGAGCTCCAGGAGCTGGAGAGCGAGTGGGAAACGAGCGAGGCCGGCATGGAGGGAGAGGCGAACCCGATTCGCCGCGTCTATCCCGACGCCGTGATGGAGCACCTCGGTCACGCGGCCGCCGAGGCGGAGTCCGAGGCCGAAGCCGAAGCGTTCATCGGCGCGCTGGTTCCGCTTGCGGCGCAGATCGCGCCGCGGATCGCACCGATGATCATGCGTGCCGCGCCACGGCTGCTTCGTGGAGCCTCACGGATAACCCGCGCGCTTCGGCGCAATCCACGGACCCGCCCGCTGGTGCGCGCCATGCCGAGCATCCTCCGACGCACGGTGGCAAGCGTCGCCCGTCAGCGGGCACAGGGACGGCCGATAACGCCGCAGACGGCGACCCGTGCGCTCGTGAACCAGACCCGACAGGTCCTGACGAACCCGGCCATTCGTGCCCGGGTCGTCCGGCGATCGCGCGTCCTGGACCGCCGCTACCACGTCGCGCCGGCCGCCGTCACGACCTCCGTTCGCGTGGTGAATCGTTTATGGCCCTCCTGCACCTGCTGCGGCGCGCCGATCCCTTCCTCGGGACCAGGGATGTCGAATCGGGCCTTTTGATGCTAGACACGCTGGAGCAGGAACACGCGACCGAGGCGCCCACGCGGCCAAGCGCGGCCGCGACGTCGCTACCCCCTCGCGCACCGCTACCGGTGTTGCGGCCCTGGGTGCGGGCGCAATCGATCAACGTGAGCCGCCACGCGGCCGCGCTCCGTCCGTTCAAGCGCGAGGAGTTTGGTCCCGGTGCGGCCGCCCCCAGTGAGGGTCACATCCAGGCGGTCAACACGCTGATCGGGACGCTGCGCCGCGAGCTGCTCCGATTGTCCAAGCATGTGTCCGAGTCAGCACAAGCCGCCGGCAGCGAACCGACCACTGCGGGTCTCCAGCAGTTGGTGACGCGCAAGGCGACCGCCCACCGCTGGGTCCAGGCGATCGAGCGGATCTGGGACTTCTATTTCGAGCTGTTTGGCCAGCGGCAGTCGCAGTTTGCCGACTGGCTCTTGAGCTGTGACCGGATTGCCCTCGATTGCTACCAGGTGGCGTTCACTGGGGTGGGGACCGCGAAGTCGATCCCGGCACCGCCGCCGTTCTCTTACGCACGGACTGGATTTTCGCCGGCGACCTTTCGGCGCGGTATTCCTCTCCGTCGCCTCGGGCGTCAGCTCAACCCTTTCCCGCTGGTGCAACTCCCGTACCACCGGTTGGTCAACCCGTGGACGCTCGGGGCAATGTTGCATGAGGTCAGTCACAACCTGCAGAGCGACCTCGGCCTTGCTCACGTCGTCCCGCGCAACATCGCCCGCCGCCTGCTCGACGCAGGCCACGGGCCGTTTGTCGCTTCGGTGTGGACACGGTGGAACCGGGAACTCTTTGCCGACCTGAGTGGGTTGCTGCTGGGCGGACCGGCGTTCGTGGCCTCCTTGATGGACGTCGTTGGCCGCGAGCCCGAGGCGACCCTCACCTACAGCTCGAGAGGCGTGCATCCGACCCCGTACCTTCGTGTGCTCCTCAGCGTGGAGCTGCTCCGCCGGATGTGGTTCCGGGATGAAGCCGAGCGCTACCGGCGTGCCTGGACGCACATCTATCCCAATCCGTCTGCAGGAAACCTCCCGCAGCAGCTGCTGGACACCTTCCCCGAAGCGAGCGCGCAGGTCGTGGACACGGTCTGCTTCAAACCGTACACCGAGCTCGGAAACAAGACCCTCTGGGAGGTCATGCGGTTCCAGCCAAAGGAGCAGCAGATGATCGAGGAGGGCGCGCGGCGCCTGGCCGCCGGTACCGACCCCGGGATCATCCCGGCGCGTTTCCTGATCGGGGCGACCCGGGTGGCGCTCGACCGGCGCCTCGCACGCCCAGGCGTGATCATGCAGAACTTCTACGTCGAGCTGGCGCGGAGGTAATGATGGCACTCCAGGTAGCGTTTGAGGACGTTCAGGCGAGGCTCAAGGAGTTGCAAGAAGCGCTGCTGCATCTCCACTTCTCGGTGGTCGAGGCCCGCTCGCCGCGGATCGATCATCACCTGGCTGATCGGCTCGGGGACCAGGTGATCCCGGATCTGCAAGGCCTGACTAAGGATGCTCTCCTCGCGGCCGAAACCGGCGCTGCGGCGAGCAGCCATTCGCCCGATGCCGTGACCTGTGGTCGCGCCTTGCTCGCGTGTCAGAAGATCGTCAACCAGATGGTTGAGGGCTTCTGGACAGAGCTCGGCTCGTATCGGCCGATTGCTGATCTGATCGGGCTCGGTGAAGAACGCAACGCAGAGTGGCAGGTGTGGACCCACGGCGTCCTCAATGCGCTTGACGCGTGCCAGCAACCCGCGTATCACGTGAGTGAGGCGGTTCTCCAATGCTGGCAGGAGCTGCTCGAGCGCATCGGCACCACGTCAATTTCTGTCCGGGCGACCAACATCGGTCAGCAGATTGGCCTCAGCGAAGAGGATCGGGCGGCGGTGAAGAGTGCAACCTGAGGGATCAGCTTCGATCAGAAGGTGGCTGAGGAGGACTAAAAACAATGCCTGACAAGTCGGAAGCGAAAGTCGACAAGGAGATCGCAAGAGAACTCAACGAGGTCACGGCGTATCCGATCCTGACCGAGGAAGTTCGGTTTCCCACCCCGGGGCCCGCAGCTCCAGGCGGGCAGGGTGGTCTTCCTCTCAGGCAAACCGTCGAAGCCACTATGCGCCAGGTGCTGGGATGGCGGCCCAAGGTAGGTGACACCAAGGGCTTTATTGCGGCGCTCAATCAGTCGTTCGCCCTGCAAGAGATCGAGGGCCATACGGAGACGACCTGGACCCCTCGCAGTTACACCGCTCAGGTGCAAGCCGACATGGGAGCGATCACCGGAGCGCAGGCCAGCATCTTCTCCCGTGCAAAGGTCGCGCTCGATCAATCCCTGCCGCTGCTGAACGGCCTGACTCCGCTTCGGCCGGACTTTGATGCGGAGGACTGTGAGTCGGTTCGGGCCATCGTGCGGTCAGAAATCTCCGAAATCGTCAACGAACTCGGCCTCGAAGGCGGACCACGAGTCAGCCGGGTGGACCAGCTCTTCGACTTGTTGGGAGCAGTGCCTGGAGCAAAGGGGGTTGACGATGTCACCGGTCACCTGGCGATGCTCCTGTCCAGGTTTGGACTGGAGCAGGGCTACGTGAACACGATCGAGGAGGAGCAGGATCTAACCAATTTCCTCATCGTGGTTGATTACTTGAACTCCCTCCGCTCGAGTTGGGAGAACCTGAAGGGTTACTTCGAAATCGGAAACACCACCCAACCGGCGTTCATGGGCACGCAACTCGTGCTCCTGACCCGAGCCCTGGACGTCGTTGTCGAGTCCATTCAGGAAGTCCACTTTGTGATGGATTCCGTCTTCCTTGGGCCAGCGGAGCGTCAAACCATCCTGCTGAAATACGCGGCCCCTGACCAACCGATCTTTTTCGCCGACCTCATGGCGTGGGTCGACCGCTTTGCCAGCGAGGAAGGGCGACGCATGATCCAGGACAGCGGCAAAGACGGCGTCAATGCGTTCACGGCAACCGCTGTCAAGCTCCGCGACCTGGTTAGCAGGGCTCTGGTCACAAACGGGGGTGGCCCATCCGGCCAGAACCCAAGCGACCCAGACATTCCTCCCTCTTACCGAACCGCTCGAGTCCAGGTCGCCCTCAAGCAGCTTGCGGCCGAGTTGGGTGACGCCGTGAATCGAGCCGCCCCTATCGGCCGGGTGCCGGCGCCAAAGATTTCAAGTGCCGGATATACTCCAGACCCATTTCGGCCACGTGCCACTAATAAGGACGTCACCTTCGATGTTTACGGCATCCACCTCGACCCAAGGGCGACGGTCATGCTGGTGCCAATGCCGGGGCAGAAGGTCGGAGAGATCAAGGCACGAACAGTGCCAGTCACCAGGACCCACATTCATGCCGTGTTCTCGATTCAAGGTGGGATCGCTGAAGGGACGACCTGGGCGCTCGCGGTGGTCAATCCAGACCAGAGCCTCGACGTGCTTGAAAATGCCTTCACTATTGAAGCCCCAGCGGCGACGGCCGCCGCGGCAGCTAAGACCGCCAGGGAGAAGGACAAATGAGTACTGAAAAGGAGTACCAGAGCCTCTACGATCGGATCGCTGGTCTGCGGGAGACCGTCACGAGCCAGCTGGCTTCCGACCTGATCCAGAACCCGCAGATGGCCGACGCGCTCACCAAACAGATCGACGACTTGCTCCAGTCGGTGGTCGACGCCGATTCCAACGTTGCGCCGCCGCCTGACAAGGGCCTAGCCCAGCTGATCGGCATCGGCCCGGAGGCGGCCAAGGAGTTCGGGACAACCCGCATCCCGCAGGGCGTCTTGCCCTATGACGAGACGGTCGCCTCTGAACGGATCATCGCCGCCGGCGACCTCTATTACATCTATCAACACGAGACGATCGGCGTCTTCCGGGTCGTCCAGAAGCTCCAGGAGCTGTTCAAGGCAGGGGCCGTCTACCTCTCCGCGGGCGCCGGGGCCTATGCGCTGTACCAGTTCGATCGCCGCGAGGTGCTCCGCTACACGCAGCGCGACCGGCTCCAGGCGTACAAGCGGGTGTTCGGCTATGGTGGCGCGCCGGTGCCGGCCAGCTCTCGCGCCAACAGTGAGTTCCACGGCCTGCTCAGCCACTTCATCAACCAGGTGTCGCTCTTCTGGCGTGACAAGCGGATCTCCGACGTCATGCGCGAGCGCGCCTATGATCCCAGCTTTGGCAGCATCGCGATCGTCCGCCGAGCCGGCCTCGACCTCCGCAACAACATGAAGTTCACCTCCTATGGCCACGTGAACGTGCTTCGGGTGGAAGTCATGCAGCTGCTCGATGAGGCCTTCCGCATCCTGGAGTCCGACGACGTCAAGAAGCTGTTCGGCGCCGATACCTCCTGGGACGTGATCGAAATCATGCTCACCCGCTACTGGAACGAGCGGCTCGTCACGTCGCCGCGGCAACGAATGGCGATCGCCGGGCGCGAGGTCATGCGGTGGCTGGCGCAAAAGCACATTCTGCAAACGCAGCGGGCGCAGTTCGAGACCCTGCTGCTGGAGATCGCCGAGTACTCTGAAGAGTGGCTCACGAGCGCCCAGTCGCTGGGACTGGCGCAGCGGATCACGACCGACCGGGTCATGCCGTGGGATCGGCAGCCCGCTCGGCCGACAACCAGGCCGAGCTCGCCGAACGGTCGCGCGGCAGCGGCGAGCGCGGCTCGACGGCCGGTGTAGCCGATGGCATCGCGCTGACGAGGTGACGGGATGGCCACCCAGTTGGGAGGCAGCGCCGTGGCCGCAAGGCCGTACAGTCCGCGAACGGATTGGGAATTGCTGCGCCAGAGCGCCCTGGCGGAGCCGGAGTTCGACGGGCTGGGCGAGGGCGAGTCCTTCACGGTCCAGTTCGGCCATCTGCCCGCGGGACACGAGCGGCTGACCGAGCTGGCCGCGCGCGGGCTGCCGGGCCTCGATCTGAGGGCTCTGCTGGGTGGCGTTCGTCGCGTCGACGTCGGTTCGAGCTTCGTCAGCTTTGTGCCGGCGATGGTCAATCAAATCCGGCCGAGCCAGCAGCGGCGCCACGCGCTGCGCGGCCAGTTCTGCGAGCCGATTCGCCAGGCCTTGCGGGAAATTCGTGGTCATCTGTCAGATCTGTGGACCACGGCAATACGCCAACAGCGGCAGGGCGCTGCTGGGGCCGCGACGGGATGGATCGGCGAGGCACTGCACCTGATCCAGGATTCGTACTCGGACGCCCACGTCTGGCGCTTTCGCGGCACCGCCGGACGGTTCCCAATCGTCTATATCCGGTACTTTGGACTGCAGGGCGCCGGGGCGCCTTTAGAGCACCACCTCGGCCGAGACCCCGATCCGCGGGACCTGGTCGCCGGCCCGGCCGGCGGCCTTAGCGCTGCGGCCGCACGTGCCCGGGATGCCAGTCGCGAGTTCCTGACATCATGGCTCCGCCGACGTGCGGCCTCCACGGGCGCAACCGATCCCGCGTTGCTGGCGTTTATGGAGAAGCACCTCTCGTTGAGTCCTCATGCGTTCGATCCGTCGCATTACTACTATCGCTGCCGCGTGTAGTGCATGATCGTCGACGCCCACTGCCATGCGGGCAAGGGGGATGGCCTGACCGGCCCGTGGAACACGGATGCCCCGATCGAACCGTATCTGCGGCGTGCCCGAGCGGCGGGGATCCACAAAACCGTGATCATGGCCCCTCTCCACCTGAACTACTCACGGGCGAATGCAGCCGTGGCCCGGATTGCAGCCCGCTATCCGGGCCGGTTCATCTGCTTTGCCTTCGTCCATTCGCGGCGGGACGCAGGCGGGATCGGAGAGATGGTCGAACAGGCGGTGTCTCGGTGGGCGTTTTCAGGCATCAAAGTGCATCGATTGGACGCCCCTGCAACGCGCGAGGTGTGCGAAGTCGCTCGGAAGTTCAGCCTGCCGGTCCTCTACGACGTGGCAGCGGAACCGTATCGGATGGAGCTGCTCGCGCCCCAATATCCCGACGTCAATTTCATCGTTCCCCACCTGGGGAGCTTCGCGGATGACTGGCGGGCCCACGTCCAGGTCATCGACCAGCTCGTCCGTTACCCGAATGTGCACACGGACACCGCTGGAGTAAGACGGTTCGATTACATCGTGCAGGCGATCACGCGCGCCGGCGCGCGCAAGGTGCTGTTCGGCTCTGACGGTCCCTGGTTGCATCCTGGACTCGAGCTGCACAAGATCAGGCTCCTGGGACTTCCCGCCGACGACGAGGCACTCGTGCTCGGCAAGAACCTCTACCGATTGGTGAAAGACGCCCAGGCGAGGCGGAGCGAATGGGGGCGCACCGCAACGATCTCAGCCTGAGGTCGCCGCGCGCGAGCCCGCTGAAGGCGGTGGGCTACGCTCGAGGCAATCAGGCTCGGTTCGTGGGGGAACTCCAACAATTCGTGAGGTTCCCATCCATCAGCGCTCTGCCTCGGCACGCCTCCGATGTGCGCCGGTGCGCCATGTGGCTGGCGAACCACCTTCGGCGGCTTGGATTGCCAGAGGTCCACGTCATCGACACCCGTCGTCACCCGCTCGTCTTTGCCCGCTCGAGGTTCGTCGACGGTTCGCCGACGGTCCTGGTGTACGGGCATTACGACGTCCAGCCGGTCGACCCGGTTGCGGAATGGCGCACACCTCCGTTCCAGCCGACCGTCCGGGGCGACTACCTGTTCGGCAGAGGTGCCAGCGACGACAAAGGACAGCTCTTTGCCCACGTGAAGGCGCTCGAGGCGTTTCTGCGTACCGGTCAGGGCACGCCGTTGAACGTCAAATACCTCTTCGAAGGGGAGGAAGAGGCCGGCAGTCCGAACCTCGTCGAGTTCCTCCGCACTCGCCATCGAGCCCTCCGCGCCGACGCCGTCATCGTCTCGGATATGCCGATCCCACGGCCCGACCGGCCCGCGATCACCTACAGCATGCGGGGTGGTCTGAGCCTCGAGGTCGAAGTCACGGGGCCGAGGCGCGACCTGCACTCGGGAATATTTGGTGGAGCCGTACACAATCCCCTCCAGGCCCTGTGCGAGCTCATCGGCCGGTTGCACGATGGCCGCGGGCGGGTGGCGATTCCCGGGTTCTACGCTGATGTTCGCCGCTGGAGCGACGCGGAACGCCTGTACCTCGCGAAAAGCGGACCTACCGATCGGGACATGATCGGGCAGGCTCAGGTGCCGGCCGGTTGGGGCGAACCGGGATTCAGCATGTACGAGCGAACGACGACACGGCCGGCGCTCACGATCAATGGCATCAGCGGCGGATACGGTGGTCCGGGCACGAAGGCCATTATCCCGGCGCGCGCCTCGGCCAAGTTGAGCTTCCGGCTCGTTGCGGACCAGGATCCGGCGGAGGTCGAGCGCATCGTCCGCGCCCTTATCGAAAGATTCACCCCGCCAACGATTCGAGTCGCCGTCCACACCCGATTCTCCGCTGAGCCGGTGCTCATTGATCGGGGCTTGCCGGCGATCCGCGCCGCCATGTCTGCCTATCGCGCTGGGTTCGGAACGGAACCCGTCTTTACCCGCCTGGGCGGAACCATCCCCGTGATCGGGACACTGCAGCGGATCTTCGACGTCCCTATCGTGCTGATGGGCTTTGCCTTGCGAGACGACGGGATGCACGGCCCCAACGAGAGATTTCACCTGCCGACCTTCTTCAAGGGAATTACGAGCTCGATCTGGTTGCTGGCCAACCTCGCGGGAGTTATGAGGGAAGAAGTCCGGCGCCGGCCTCGCAACCGGCGATCAACGTGACCGGCAGCAGCAAGATGGCGGCGATGGACCAAAGGGGTGGACCCTGCCGTGCCGGATCGGGAGCGCGAATCATCGCCGCGATGATCGCGCTCGCCAGAAGCCAGGCGTAGAGCAGGAACCCGAAAAAGAGGGAGGCCGTGGCGCCCGCGTCTCTGCCGGCCGGGCCGAAGGCGATGAGGGAGAGGAGGCTGCCCGCGGTCAGTGTCAGGCCGATGAGGCCGCTCCCGATGCCGAGCTGAAGCCAGCGCCGATGCCCGCGCATCCGAAGGATGATGGCCGCCCACCCGCCGGCGACCACGGCGGGACCGATACCAAACGGAATGATCAGCGCGCCGTTGCCGGAGAGCGCCCAGCCATTGCCGGAGAGGCGGGAGCGGCTGAGCACGATGGTCAGGATCCAGAGAAGAAAGCCGGCGATCACGCCCAGGACGGCGATGATTCCGGTGAAGCCGAGGTCCCGCTTAGGGTCGCCGATCGACCCAGCCATTGAGCAGCATGCTACAGGGGAGGGAAAGTCTCTTAACGGATTTTGTCGGCTGCTCTTAGAGCCGTCTCACTCCGCGTGTCGTCACGATCGCTAACGTTGGCGACCCGACTGCACATCCGGCGGGATGGAGGCCTGACATCGTGTTGATCGACCTGGGTGTTGGCGGTGCGGCACAGGTTCTCGATCTCCAACGCCTCCGTGCTGTGGCGGGGCTATGCCCTCGGTCCGACGGGCTACGTGATCCGCGGCGTGACCCCGCCCTGACCCCCCACGGCAAGCG
>WNFC01004427.1_pt1 | contig 19727 bp, 19 predicted proteins | sample 5400541 | NCBI WGS metagenome assembly WNFC01 (sample SAMN13153342, study PRJNA577476) | soil metagenome | isolation source: 120 cm saprolite under Douglas fir tree site 2 hole 2 replicate 1 | place: USA:California | collected 2015-04-18 | reverse complement strand
CACATTGATACACTGGGGTCATGGCCGACTGGCGGGAGAATCTGGTGGATTCACGCGAGGGTATGGCGGCGATCTTGAAAGACACGCGCCGCATCGCCGTGCTGGGCATCAAGACGGAGGCGCAGAGCGACCAGCCGGCCTTCTACGTCCCCGCCTACATGGCCGAGGCGGGCTACGAGATCGTCCCCGTGCCCGTCTACTACCCGGACGTGACGGAGATCCTTGGAGAGCCCGTCTACCGCACGCTCGCGGAAATTCCGGAGCCCGTGGACATGGTCAACGTCTTCCGCCGCTCGCGAGACATCCCGCCCCACCTCTCCGATATCCTGGCCGCCAGGCCCAAATCTGTCTGGCTCCAGCTCGGCATCAGGCATGACGAGGTGGCCGAGACCCTCGCGCGCGCCGGCATCAAGGTCGTGCAGGATCGCTGACTCATGGTCGACCACCGGCAGGTCTGCCGGTGACCGAGAGGCGCGCGGCGGCGCCTCAGCTCGGAAGCATCGAGACGAACTGCCGCGCGAGCCGGGGACCTGTCGCCTCGTCCTCGTGCTTGAAGAAGACGAAGGCATCGCGCCACGGCTGTGACGTGATGCGCGCGCACCATGCTTGCAGGTCGGCCGTGGTGTACTCGACGCGACGCAGGCGCAGGTAGCCCCAGCCCGCCGTCGCCTGCAATGACGCCGGCGCCTCGTCGGTATCCGCGACGCACAGGGCGACATCGCGCGCCCGCAGGGCCTCGTACACTTCGTCGTCGTACCACGACTCGTGCCGGACCTCGAGCGCGACGCGCCGGTCCGCGGGCACCTGCGCGAGGAAGCTGGTGAGCCGGGCCATGTCCTTCTTGAGGTTCGGCGGCAGCTGGAACAGCAGCGGACCAAGTCGCGGACCCAGCGCCCCCGCTCTCTCGAAGAAGAGGGCAGCCGGCACCTCCTTCAGCCTCTTCCGGTGCGTGATGAGCTGAGGCGCCTTGAGCACGAACGTGAAAGCGTCCGGGACCTGCTCGGCCCATTCCCGGAGCACGGTTTCGCTCGGCATGCGATAGAACGTGTTGTTGATCTCCACGCTCTGGAGCTGTGTCGCGTAGTAGCGCAGCATGTCCTTCGCCTTGATGTCCTTCGGATAGAAGCTCCCCTGCCATTCCTTGTAGGCGAAGCCGCTCGTCCCGACCAGCACCTTCATGGGCTACCCCCGCCAGGATCTACGTTCCAGCCTTGGCATCCTCAGGCCATGCAGTATATCGGCTCCCGGCGTCGGCGCCACGTTGTGCTCGGTTAGGCCAGCGGGAACGTACTACCGGGTAACTTGCGCCGTCACGTCCCTTTGGGAGCACCCGTGCGATGCCATGACCACTCGAGCGGGCAAGTGAGGACGGCGTAGATCGCCGACCTGCTGGAAGAAACGCGCCCCGCGCGGTCATGGCACGTCGGTTGCTCTGCAAGTGCCTCGTTGGGCGAACTCGATGGCTTCTGACAACCATAGAGTTCCAGGCCACGACAGACACACGGAGGATAGGTGATGCCGAGAGCGAAGCGGATGACCGCGGTTTTCGGAAGCATGCTGCTCGTGGGCGCGCTGATGGCGGGTGCCGCCGGCGCCCAGTCGAGCAACCCTGACACCCCCAAGGACTCGACGTCGCAGCAACAGGGCCAGGGGCAGCAGGCTCAGCCGGCTCAGCCGAACCCGCCCGCGCAGGTCGCGCCCGGCTCGGAGTCGAAGTCCGAGTCCCGGACGGACTATCGCTCCGACACGAGGTCGGAGCGGATCGTCGAGACCGAGCGGGGCAAGTTCCTCGGGATGGACCCGACGTTCGCCATGGTCGTCGGTGCCGTGCTCTTCATCGTCATCATCATGGCCATGGTGGCCATGAGCCGGAAGAGCTCGAACACCACCGTGGAGACGCGTCGCACGATGTAAGGCCGCCGGGTCTCATCGGGGGCGCGCGCTCGCTCTGACCCTGGTCGGTGGTCATCGGCGCTGCGCGATCGCCCTCGATGAGGCCCAGCACCACCTAGGCCGGCCTTGACTGCCGATCATGGCCTCCGCGACGGCAAGACGGGTGTGATCCCGCTGATGCTCGAGAAGTGGGTGGCGAGCGTCTCGGCGAACCGGGAGGCATCCAGCGGATTGGCCGCGCCTGCCTCGTCGCGTCGCCGCGATTCGGCGGCACGGATGAGGGCCCGCATCGCGCCCAGCGCCTCGTAGTAGGCGAGCGAGCGCGGGTCGATGGGTCGGCGGCGCCGGTAGCCGGCGAGATAGCGGTTGACCATGACGATCCGCGCGCGCGCGAGAAGCCAGCGCAGCGGCGCCGGCAGGGCCGAGAGCTCTATCGGCGCGAAGCGCAAGATGATGCGCGTGGTGGCGACATCGTACGCCGGCTCGGCGACCACGACGTTCGGCCAGTCGATGACTCCGGTGACCGCGCCCCCGGAGTAGAGAATGTTGTGCGGGTGAAAGTCGCCGTGACAGACGACCCGGCGGGACTGCTCCGAAGGCCGCTGCTCGACGAGCCAGGCCATGGCCGAACGAAGCCCGTCCAGCGCGCCACGGGCGATGCGAGCCTCGAGCTGGGCGAGGTGGCCCTCGAGGGTGATCATGTCGCGGCTGATGGCCGGCCCGCCTGTCGCCCGCGAGTCCCGGCCTTCCTCGTCCATCGCCCGCAGCAGCGCCTCCGCGTCGAGCGCGTGCAGTCGCAGCTGCGTCTCGACGAGGACCCGGCTCAGGTTGAGACGGCGGGCCTGGAGCAGGGGCGCTCCGGGCAGGCGCTCCATGATGAGAAACGCGCCGCCGAGCGGGGCGGCGTCCGGGCACGCGAGGAGGACCCGGGGCGCGGGGTAGCCGAGGCCGGCGAGGGTATTCTGCGTCACGCGCTCGCGCAGCACGCGCGCAGGATCGTGCTGGGAACCAAGGAGCCGCAGGATCAACGGTCCCGCGAAGGCGGGCGCGGCGCCCCGCAGACGAAAGGCAAAGATCCGTGTGTCGAAGCCCCCGCTGATCGGGGTCAGGGGCTCCGGGAGCTCGAGGCCGCGCTCATCCAGCCGCGCGCGCAGATAATCCAGGAGCGCCGAGGCAAGATCCCCGCCCCGGTCCATGTGCGGACTCCGGCCTTCCCGAAAGACGCGTCGAGCTTATCCGACCTGCTTGTGCACGAACTCGATGATCCGCTCGATCGCCTTCGTGGAGGCGGGCGAGCCCGCTTTCCGGGTGATGAACCCCTCCGTCTCGCCCTCGAAGAGCTCCAGCTCGAGCTGGCCGCCCGCCTCGCGGTAGTGCATGACGAAGCGGTCGAGGTCGACGCGCGGATGAGCGGCGTCGTTGGTGCCCTGCAGATAGAGCACGGGGGGCAGCTCCACCTTCTCCCCGCGCTCGAGGGCGAGCACCGGATTACCCTCGGCCATGGCGTTCTCGGTCTGCCAGTACTGATCGTGGGAGGGCAGCACGCGATCGACGATCTCCGGGTACGGTTGGCCGCCCGCCTTCAGCTTCTTGGCGTAGTGGTACCGCGCGAGCGGATCGATGACGGACGACGACCGCGGGCGAGCCCGCGGGAAGCGGGAGGGCCGCGTAGCGAGGGTCGCGCGGCCGCATCCCGCCCAGCATGGCCTGGTGCGCGCCGCTCGAATTGCCCATGGACCCGACCATGTCGGGGCGACTGCCCAGCTCGACCGCCTTGGTCTTGAGCCAGCGGATCGCGTAGTTGATGTCGGCGAACGATCCAGGGTACGCTGCGTCCGGCGGCATGCGGAAATCCAGGGCCGCCACCACCACACCGCTCTTCGCGAGTGGCTCGTTGATCGCGGTGTCACCCAGCCGGTCGCCCCGACACCAGGCGCCCCCGTGCAGTTCGACCATGAGCGGAAAGGGCCCGGCACCCCGCGGCTTGAAGAGCCGCGCGAGCAGCGCCTTGTCTCCGTGGCGGAGATACTCGATGTCCTGGACGTCGATCTCGTAGGTCCCGGGGGTGCTCGCGGTCATGATGGGCTCCTCTCAGAAAGGGTGACCTGTTTCCGCCGCCATACGTTGCACCTCTCGGCGGGCCTCGTCAAGATCCCCCCGCGCGGAAGACGCGACGGGCGCGCGGATAAGGGCATCGAGCTCAGTGTCGCTTGAAGAACTGGACGGCGCGCTCGTGCTCGAGAGCGGCTTGGCGTGTCGCGAACGTTCCCAGATTCCGTCTCCGGCCCGTGCGCGGATCCTTCTTCCTGGAATACAGACGATATTTCCCGGAAGGCAGCTTCCTGATCATCGCTCGTCTCCTCGAGGGCGCGCCCGCGGTTCGCGCTCAGGACGCGCCGGTCAGCTCTCTCAGGAGCATTCTCCCCTGCGGCCACTCGCCGAAGCCCGCGTCGGCGTTGATGTGCCCGGCCCGCTCGAGCACCACGAAGCGGCTGCCCCAGGACCGCGCGAAGAGCTCGGCGCGAGCGAGCGGCGAGAACGGATCATCGCTGCTCGCCACCACGATGCTCGGAAAGGCAAAGCGCGCGAGGGGAATGGGGCTGAAGCCGCGCACCTCGTCGGGGGTGTGGGCGGGCGAGTCCACGTCGGCCGGGGCGACGAGCAGGGCGCCCTTCACCCGGCTCTCGGATCGCTTCGCCCAGTGTGCCACCAGCGCGCACGCGAGGCTATGGGCGACCAGGACAGGAGGCGCCTCGCACTCCGCGACGTGGCGGTCCAGCGTGTCGAGCCAATCCTCGAGCCGGGGTAGCATCCAGTCACGCTGGACGACCCGGTGACAGGCGGGATCCTCGGCCTCCCACAGGCTCTGCCAGTGCTCGGGGCCGGAGTCGCCGTAGCCGGGAAGGACGAGCACGGGCGTGGTGGTCACGAAGCGGGGGCCGGGCTCAGCGCCGGCGGCGAAGCTCGGCGAGCGCGGCTTCGACCATCGCGCCCTCGTCCGGGCCGAGGGCTCGACCCCCGAACCGGCAGCCTTCATAGACGGCGGTCAGCCGCTGAAGCGGCTCCGCGAAGGCGGGCGCCTCGGCGGCGACGCGCTGCCGGAACTCGCGCGCGGTCTCCCCCGCCCCGCGGCGGAAGCCGCGCCGCCTCAGCGCGCGGAGGGCCTGGAGGTAGAAGCGCGGGCTGCCCGCGCCCCGCGCGCGCCGCGCCGCGCTCGGCCCCCCGCGCCAGAGAATGGCCAGGAGGGCGAGCACGGCCACTGCGGAGACGACGACCACGGCACGGGGCACGCTCCGCAGCGATTCCCGCGACTCCTTGAGCCAGGCGCTCCAGTGCATCACCTCGCGCTGCGCGGAGGCGGCCACCCCGATCTGGTCCCGCAGGCTCCAGTTGACCACGTAGCGATACCAGCGCATGCGGAGGGCGTCGAGGTGGAGGGCGAGCAGATTCGGTCCGAACTGCGCGCTCTCCAGCTCGGCGCGCGGGGATGGATCGAGGGAGACCCAGCCCGCGCCGTCGAAGTAGGCCTCGACCCAGGAGTGCGCGTCCTTGAGCCGCACCATGAAGTAGCGTCCGTAGGGATTCCACTCGCCTCGCTGAAAACCGGCGACCACTCGCGCGGGAATGCCCAGGCTGCGCAGCATCACGGCCAGCGAAGCGGCGAAGTACTCGCAGTTGCCGGAGCGGCGCACGAAAAGGAACTCCTCGAGGGGCTCGAGCTCGCTTTCCTGCTTGATCACGAGGGTGTACTTGAACTGGGTGGACAGGTAGTGATTCAGCTTGAGGGCGGCCTCGTAGGAGCTCCGGCTGCCCGCCGTCACCTCCCGCGCCAGGGCGGGGATGCGCTCGGCGAGCGGCGGAAGCTGGAGATAGCGGGCCTGCGCGGCCGTGGCCGCGGGCGGCCCGCCCTCGCGCAGGCCCCGCGGCGGCGTCATCTCGAGCTCGGAGTCGACGGTGTACTGGAGGCGGGCGGAGGGCGTGGGCACGGTGAGGCTGCCCATGTCGTCGAGCCCGAGGGCGCCCCCGCGCAATTCGACGCGGAGCGCCCGCGGCGCCACGAAGACCGCATCGGTGCCGATGGGGTCGAGAAAGATCTCCTGGCGAACGATGGGCCCGGTGCCGCGCGAAGCGGCGATGGCGAACTCGCCCGTGGCCTCGCGACGCAGGAGGAGACGCTGACGCGTGCCCGCCGTCCACACGCGACCATCGAAGGAATCGAAGACGAGTCCACGCCACCGGAGATTGGGCAGGCGCTCGGGGTCCCTGAGGTCCTCGGGGAATCGCACGCGCATCACCACGGTGGTGTCGGTCTCGATCTCGCCATAGGCGCCGAGCTCCACGTGGTCGGTGAAGCCGGAGATGCGCCGCCCCAGCTCGGCGCGGAAGGGCAGGGTGGCCTGGCCCACGCGCGGGATGATGAAGAACATCATCCCGGCCAGCGCGAAGGTGCCGGCCGCCGCCACCAGCGAGACGCGGAAGAGCGGGCTCCGCGGGCCGATGCCGCCCGCCGCCACCTCGGGGCTCGCCCCCGCCGCGAGCGAAGCCTCCGAGACGAGATGGTGGAGGATGAGCATCCAGGTCCCCAGGACGAGAAAGGCGATGAAGACGAAGAGGAAGCTGACGTTGAAGGTGACCGCGGAGGCGGCCACCAGCATGAAGAAGGAGAGGAAGCCCGCGTCCCGCAGATCCTTGAGCGAGCGGCGGCGGAAGAGCCGGAGGAGGATGAGAAAGAGCAGCAGGTGGACCATGCCGTCCAGGATGCTCTGCGCAAGATAGAAGAGGTCGAGGATGATGGCGAGGGCCGCGGTCACGATGAGCGCCCAGCCCAGGGCGGGGCGCACGGGCAGGCGCTCGCGCACCTGATCGATGCACCAGTTGCCGAGCAGGGCAAGGGCCACGATGGCGGTGCCGAGGGGCGCGAGAAGCCCGGCGAGGGCGAGGGCGCCCACGCCCGCGCAAACGAGAAGATAGGTGATGAGCCGGAGGGCCAGGAGCGCGCGCATCAGCCGAGCTCGATGTGGAGCTCGCGGAGCGAGCGCCAGCCCCGCGCATGAGTATCGGGGGCGGCGCGGAGCGCTCCCGGCTGGTAGAGGGCGAGCGCAGTCAGGATGCGCCGTGACTGCCCCGGTCCGCGGCCGAGGGGCACCACGATGCCGCGCCCGACCAGCTCCACGCCCGAGCCGGCGCGGATCAGATGCACGGTGGCGGAGGCGGCCTCGGACAGCGCCGCTTCGAGCCGGACCGGATCATGCGCGCCCGTGCCCGTGAGCACGATGCGCGTGTCCTCGGTGGTCTCGGCCTCCATCTCGCGCACGACGAGCTGCTCCATCTTCGCGCTCGAGCGCCAGTGAATGTGGCGCGGATCATCACCCGGCCGGTAGGCGCGGAGGTTGTAGAGATCGTGGCCGCGCCCGCGCCGGCGCGCCGAGGCCGTGCCCGAGCCCACGAGCCGCTGAAGCGCTTCGGCCGAGATGGGCTGGACGGCGGGGAACACGAGCACGTCGGCCTCGAGCATGACCCGGCTCGCCTTGACGAAGAGGCCGAAGGGAAAGCGCGTGGTCAGCCGAATGCCGGCCAGCCGGTGGCGGCCGCGCGCGGGCAGGGTGACCTCCCAGGTCACGAAGCGCTCGGCGCCCGCCTCCAGCCTCGGCACGTAGATGAAGCGCGCGGGGCCGCCGCGCGCGAGGAGCTCGAGGGTGACGGAGTACGAGGTGAGCCAGCGCTTGCCGTTCTGGACGAGCGCGCCGAAGAGGGCGGGCGCGCCCGCATAGATCTCCTCGGGAATCTCGGCCTCCAGGTGCACGCCGCGCATGGACTGCTCCGAGAGCACGCCGGACACGACGATCAGGCTCAGGAGGAGCGAGACGAGGAGATAGAGGAGATTGTTGCCGGTGTTGATGGCGGCCACGCCGAGCCCGATGACGACGAGCAGGCACCACCAGCCGTCGCGGGTGGGCCAGATGGTCCGGCGCGGCCGGAAGGGCCGCCACCACCACTCGCTGTCTCTCCAGGTCCGCTTCGGGACCCACCTCATGGCAACCTCGGGATCAGCGCGGGACGGGGACGTCCTGGACGATCGATCGGAGGATCGCCTCGCCGTCCATGCCGCTGCCCTGCGCCGTGCGGCCCTTGAGGAGGACCCGGTGCGCGAGAGCGGCGACGGCAAGGCGCTTCACGTCGTCGGGCACGAGGTAGTCGCGGCCGTCGATGAGGGCATGCGCGCGGGCCGCGCGCAGGAGCGCCAGCGATCCGCGCGGGCTCACCCCCAGCGAGAGCAGCGGGGAGACGCGGGTGGCCTCGACGAGGGCCATGAGGTAGTCGAGCACGGACTCCTCCGCCCGCACGCCTTCGGCCTCCTCCTGGAGCTCGAGCACCTCGCGGCCGTCCAGCACGGGCACGAGCGTCTCGAGGCCGGGCGAGCTGGCGCCGCGCAGCACGGCCTTCTCGTCGAGGGCGCCCGGATAGCCGATGCGGATTCTCAGGAGGAAGCGGTCGAGCTGAGACTCGGGCAAGGGATACGTGCCCTCGTGCTCGCGCGGATTCTGGGTCGCCAGCACCATGAAGGGCTGGGGCAGCGGGTAGGTCGAATGATCGAGCGAGACCTGCGCTTCGTTCATGGCCTCGAGCAGGCTCGACTGCGTCTTGGGCGTCGTGCGGTTGATCTCGTCGGCGAGCACGATATTGGTGAAGAGCGGCCCCGGCTTGAAGACGAACTCGCTCTTGGTCGGCTCCCAGATGCTGACGCCGATCACATCCGAGGGCAGCATGTCGGAGGTGAACTGGATGCGCTGGAAGCCGGCGCCGATGGAGCGGGCGAGGGCCGCGGCCAGCGTGGTCTTGCCCACCCCGGGCACGTCCTCGATGAGGATGTGGCCGCGGGCGAGCAGACCCACGACGGCCAGCCGCACTGCCTCGGGCTTGCCCACGAGGGCGCGGCTCACGTTGGCTTCGAGTCTGCGGATGAGGTCGAGCGAATGGGACATGGATTTCCACCATATCACGGAGCCTCCGCCCGCCAAGCTTCCGACGGCTCGCGTCCGAGGAGGGCCCGGCGCATGGTGCGTCGGCGCTCGCGCGGCGCCAAATCGCATAGTTGCGGGGCACGGATTGTCGTTGACAGGTCGCGGCGCCTTCAGTAGAAATGGCTCGCCCGCCACGAGGCGGGCACACCCACGTGCCGCATTCATCCGTCGCTCGACGCTACGCGCGCTTCGCCCTCGGCCTGGCCCTGGATGACGTCCCCGCGCCCGCCGTGGACAAGGCGAAGCAGCTCGTCCTCGACATCATCGGCAGCTGCCTGGCCTCGTCAAGAGAGCAGTTCGGCCGGGCCGTCCTGCGAGCGACCGAGAGCCTGGGCGGGCCCCCCGAGAGCACCCTCATCGGCGCCGCCACGCGCGTGGGCGCGTCCCAAGCCGTGCTCGCCAACGGCACGCTCGCCCACGGCCTCGACTTCGACGACACGCGCGAGGATGCGATCGTGCACACGGGCTCGGTGGCCGTGACCACGGCCCTGGCCGTAGGCGAAGCCACGGGCGCCTCCGGTCGCGCCGTGCTCGAGGCGGCGATCGCGGGGGTCGAGGTGATGTGCCGCGTGGGACTGGCCGTGCCCGGTCGCTTTCACGCCCGCCACTACCATCCGACCTCCCTCGCGGGAAGCTTCGCGGCGGCCGCCGTCGCGGGCCGGCTCCGCGGGCTCACCGAAGATCAGCTCGTCTCCGCCTTCGGGATCTGCGGAAGCCAGGCAGGCGGGATCATCGAATACCTGACGGACGGCTCGTGGACCAAGCGGCTGCATCCGGGCTGGGCCGCCCATGCGGGTGTGGTGGCCGCGCTGCTCGCGCGGTCCGGCTTCACGGGACCGGAAACGGTCTTCGAGGGCGGCCACGGCTTCTACCAGGCCTTCGCGGGCGGCCACGACGCCGCGCGTCTGGACGAGCTGCTCGGCACGCTCGGGCGGGTCTGGGAGCTTCTGGAGCTGACCTTCAAGCCCTACCCGTGCGGCTCCATCGCGCAACCGTACATGGATTGCGCGCTCCGGCTGCGCGAGCGGCACAAGATCCAGCCCGCGCAGATCGTCCAGATCCGCTGTCGCACCGCCGAGGGACCTCTGCCCCGCCTCTGGGAGCCCCTCGCGGCCAAGCACAAGCCGCCCAACGGCTACGCCGCGAAGTTCAGCCTCCCCTACCTGCTCGCGGTCATCCTCGTCAAGGGTCGCGCCGGTCTCGCCGAGTTCACCGACGAGGCGGCGCGAGACGAGGCCGTGCTGCAGGTGGCCTCGCGCGTATCGTACGAGATCGATCCGAGCATCGACTACCCGCGACAGTTCATCGGCGACGTCACCATCGGCCTCGACGACGGGCGGCGGCTCGAGGAGCGGCAGGATCGCCCACGCGGCGGCCCCGACCTGCCCATGACCTGGGAGGAGATGGAGGCGAAGTTCCGCGGCAATGCCATCCTCGCCATCTCCGAGGAGCGGGCCTCCCGCGTCGTCGAGGCCGTGGCCCGCCTCGACCGGCGGGAGCCCCTGACCCCCTTGATGGAATCTCTCACGGCCTAGAGGAATGCCCATGCGCAAGCTTCTCGTGCTGTCCGTGCTCGCCGCCTTCTTCGGTGCCGCTCCCGCCTGCGCCCAGGACGCGCGCGTGGAGGCGGCGAAGAAGGAAGGCAAGGTGGTCTGGTACACCTCGCTCGCCCTCACCAGCTCGGAGAAGGTGGCCAAGCTCTTCGAGACGGCCTACCCGGGGATCAAGGTCGAGGTGCAGCGCACGGGCTCCCAACGTATCCTCCAGCGGGTGATGCAGGAGCTGCAGGCCAACATCAAGAACGTCGACGTGATCCACACCTCGGACGCGGGGCACTACGTGCTGTTGAAGGAGAAGAAGCTCCTCATGAAGCACACGCCGGCCGGCGTCGACCGCTTCCCCCCGAGCTTCAAGGACAAGGACGGCTACCACTACGGCCTGCGCGCCACCGTCAACGTCATCGCGTACAACACCAAGGCGGTGTCGCCGGCGGAGGCGCCTCGGACGTGGAAGGACCTGCTCGACCCCAAGTGGAAGGGGAAGCTCGTGACGGCGCATCCGGGCTACAGCGGGGTCATCGCCACCCACGTGCTCGCCCTCGTGCACCTCCACGGCTGGGACTACTTCAAGCAGCTCGCGCAGAGCAAGCCCATGCTCGTGCAGTCCGCGGTGGATCCCTCCGGCGTGGTCGCCTCGGGGGAGCGGCCGGTGGCGGTGAACGGGGGGGACTACACCTTCTACCAGATCAAGAAGAAGGGAAACCCCGTGGAGATCGTCTTCCCCAAGGAGGGCGTGCCCCTCGTCATCTCGCCCACCGCCATCGCCGCCTTCGCGCCCCATCCGAACGCGGCCAAGCTCTTCACCGACTTCATCTTCAGCCGCGAGGTCCAGCAAGTCCTCGCGGATACCGAAGGTCTCTACACGGGGCACCCCGAGGTCAAGTATCCCGCCGACCGGCCGAAGCTCAGCGAGCTCAAGCTCCTCCTCGTCGATCCCGAGGAGCTGGAGAAGCGCAACGAGGAGATCAAGACGCGCTTCGTGGAGTTCTTCGGGGCCTGAGCCGCCCCTGGCGATGGCGCGCGAGCTGACAGTCACCGTACGTCCCCGGCCCTCGCGACTCGAGGGGCTGGACCGCTCCGCCCCCGTCTGGATCATCGCCGCGGCCGCCCTCCTGCTCCTCATGCTCCTCCCGCTCGGCTGGCTCGGCTATCTGAGCGTGAGCGGCGAGGGCGGGCTCACCCTGGCGCACTACGCGCGGGTCTTCACCGATGCGCGGCTCCAGAACGCGCTCTGGAACACCGTCGTCCTCGCCTTCTGGTCGGCCCTGCTCTCCCTCGCCATCGGCGCCCCCATGGCGTGGCTGACCGCGCGCACCGATCTTCCGGGCAAGCGCGTCATCCGCGGCCTCGTCATGGCCTCCTTCGTGACGCCACCCTTCCTCGGCGCCTTTGCCTGGGTCATGCTCGCTGGTCCCAATGCCGGGTATCTCAACAAGCTCTACCGCGGACTCACCGGCGCCGAGACGCCTCTCCTCAACATCTTCAGCATGCCGGGACTGATCTTCGTGGTCGCCCTCTACACCTTTCCCTACGCCTACATCATGATCGTGAACACGCTCGAGCTGATCGCCTCCGATCTCGAGGAGGCCGCCTCCATCCTGGGCGCGAGCCGGCTCTGGGTCGCCGTCACCATCACCCTGCCCATGGTCCTCCCCGCCATCCTGAGCGGCTTCATCCTGTCCGTGCTCCAGGCCCTCGCCCTCTTCGGCTCCCCCGCCATCCTCGCCCTGCCCGCGGGCTTTCACACGATCACCACCCAGATCTGGGCGCTCTTTCAATACCCGCCCAAGGTCGAGATGGCCGCGGCCTTCTCCGTGCCCCTGCTCCTCGCCACCGCGCTGCTCCTCTTCCTGCAGAAGAAGCTCCTCGGGAGGCGCGGCTATGCTGCGGTGGGAGGCAAGGGCGGGCAGCGTCGCCAGATCGCTCTCGGCCCCTGGCGACAGCCCGCCCTCCTTGCCTGCCTCGCCGTCATGGCCTGCGCGATCTTCTTGCCGTACGGAATCCTGGCCAAGGCGGCCTTTTCCCGCGCGTGGGCGCAACCGCTGACCTGGGATAACGTCACCCTGGGAAACTGGTCGTTCACCTTCCTCTCCATCTCGACCCAGACCGCCATCGTCAACACGCTCGAGCTCGGCGTCCTCACCGCCTGCGTGGGCGCGGGGCTCGCCACCCTCCTCGCCTACATCACGAACCGGCGGCTCATCGTGGGCCACCAGCTCCTGGCCTTCCTCGCCCTGGCGCCCGTGGTCATCCCGGGCGTGGTCCTCGCCGTCGGGCTCTTCATCGCCTACACACGGCCGCCCTTCCTGCTCTACGGCACTTTGTGGATCCTCTTCCTGGCCTATCTGACCAAGGAGATGCCCGTGGGCTACTCGCAGTCCGACGCGACCTTCCGCGGCATCCATCCCGAGCTCGAGGAGGCGGGGCGTATCCTCGGGGCGGGGCGGCTTCGCGTGCTCGGGGAGATCACGGCCCCCCTCGCGCGAAGCGGCATCATCGCCACCTGGTGCTTCATCTTCATCGGGGTGATCCGCGAGCTGTCGGCGTCCATCCTGCTCTTCACGCCGAACACCAAGGTCATGTCCGTGGTCATCTTCGACCTCAAGGAGGAAGGGCAGTTCGGCGCCATCGCCGTCCTCGGCCTCTTCATGCTCGCCGTCACCTTCCTCGCCGTCGTCCTCATGCAGACCCTTCTCGGGCGCGACGTGCTGGGAGCGCGCCCGTCGGGCGGATCGGGATAGCCGCGCCGTGCCCGGCGTCAGCATCCGGGGGCTCCACAAGCGCTACGGCGACGTCGCCGCCGTCGATGGGCTCGACCTCGACGTGAAGCCCGGCGAGTTGGTGGCCCTGCTCGGACCCTCGGGCTGCGGCAAGACGACCACCCTCCGGGTGGTGGCGGGCTTTCTCTCGCCGGACAGCGGCGAGGTGTGGGTGGGAGACCGCTGTCTCTCCTCGCCCGCCACGGTCATCCCGCCCGAGCGGCGGCGGATGGGCATGATCTTCCAGAGCTACGCGCTGTGGCCGCACATGACGGTCGCGCAGAACGTGGGCTACGGGCTCCGCTTTTCTAAGGATGGACGGCGGGGCGTGCCCCGGACCGAGCGCGACGGGAAGGTGACGGAGATGCTTCGCGTCGTCCAGCTCGCGGGGTACGAGCAGCGCTACCCGGGCGAGCTGTCGGGCGGCCAGCAGCAGCGCGTGGCCGTGGCGCGGGCCCTCGTGGTCGAGCCCGAGATCCTCCTCCTCGACGAGCCGCTGAGCAATCTCGACGCCAGCCTGCGCGAGGAGATGCGCTTCGAGATCCGGCGGCTCCACGAGACCTTCGGGATCACCACCCTCTACGTGACGCACGACCAGAGCGAGGCCATGGTCATCTCGGATCGGGTGGCCGTGCTCGACCAGGGACGCGTGGCGCAGATCGGCACGGCCGAGGAGCTCTTCGAGCGCCCCCGCACGCGCTTCGTGGCCGAGTTCATCGGCAAGACGAACCTGATCGAAGGGACGGCTGAGCGCTCGGACACTTTCGTCCGGGGCGCGCTCCGGCTCCGCGTCTTCGACGCCAACCTCACGCCGGGGCCGGTGGTGCTTTCCATCCGCCCCCACCAGATCGCCCTCGGGCCCGCCTCGCTCGCCCCGCCCACGAGCGGGGGAGAGAACGTGCTCCGCGCCACCGTGCTACGCGCGAGCTATCTCGGCGATGCCGTGGACTACCAGGTCCAGCTCGACGGCGGCGATCTCGTCCTCCGCGTGGCGGGGCCCGTCACGCGCCGATTCCGCCCCGGCGACGCGGTCGCCCTGACCGTGCTGCAGTGCTCCGCGGTCAGGCTCTGACGAGCTTCCGCGCCGCGCCGATCCTCAGATCGTCACCCCGTAGGACTCGTCGAAGAACGCCCCCGTGATGTAGGCGGGCGAGGCGTAGGCGAAGCCGTTGTCGCCCCAAACAGCGGGCGCCGGGAAATCAACTGGGACGGCGGAGGATCGGCCACCACCGTTTCCTCCAACCCGTTCAACGGATTCCAGAATATTCGTGGTGCGCTCTTCGGGTCTCCGACGGCCACGGGCTTCGTGCAGGCGCCTCCCTCCGGCTTGGCTACCCAATTCAACAACGCGACCTACGGCACGATCTTCGGCACTTTCAGCCCCCAACGCGTGTTCACCCCGATCGGAAGCAACATCACGGACGTGACATTCTTCATTCCCGGCACCAACGGAGCCCTCCCAGCCACGGTCACCGCCTTCGGCGCCGTCTTCACCGATGTGGATCTTGGCAATAGTTCCCACCTCGAGTTCTTCGGCCTCCTGGGGAACTCTCTGGGCGTGTTCGACGTCCTGGCCGGGACCACGGCGGATGCCAGCCTGTCCTTTCTGGGCGTCGACTTCGGGACCGATCGAATCGCGCGGGTGCGGATCACCAGCGGTAATACCGCGCTGGGGCCAAACGACAATCCCGCCGGAGGCGTCGACGTGGTAACCATGGACGATTTTCTCTTCAGCGAGCCGAGGGCGATTCCCGCGCCGGCGGGACTGACGCTGGTGGCTCTGGGCGCCCTCGCGCTGGGCATGCTGTCTCAGCGGAGGAAGCCTGCGGCCTGATCGACGCGTCCCACTGGACGCCGTCGAGAAAACGTGCGCAGGTTCGCGACCGGGGGCGCATTGCGCGCGATTCTGCTTGACTTGCCGTGGCCCCTGCGGCATCGTCGCCGCACTCGCGGCAGCGCCGGGAATCCATGCCTGCCAAGACCGGAAGCTCTTTCTTTCTTCGAACATACGTGATCCGGTGAGGAGCCAAGGATGCCGACCGATGACCCCCGCCCGACCCCCGTTCGCCATCCGGTGACGCGACGCGACTTTCTGAAGCGCGCGGGCGTGGCGACGGTGGGCATGACGCCCCTTATGGCGGCGAGTCGGGCGCGAGCCTCGGCCGAGACCCCCTCGCCTTACCCGGACTGGATGCCCCCCAGCACCAAGCCGCCGAAGCGCGGCAAGACGCTCGTGCGCGCCTCCGCCTGGGACCCGCCCGTGCTCGATCCGCGCCTCACCAATTCCGTCGGTCTCTTCCAGATTGCCTCTCTGACGAGCAGCCGCCTCGTGCGCTACCCGTTCTCCGACGAGGCGGCCAATACCACCGACCTCACGCTCAAAGGCGATCTGGCGGAGTCATGGCAGGGTAGCCCCGACTTCCGCGTCTGGACATTCAAGCTCCGCAAGGGCGTCAAGTGGCACAACGTGCCGCCGCTGAACGGGCGGGAGCTCGTGGCGCAGGACATCAAGTTCTGCTTCGAGGCGTACGCCAAGGAAGGGGTGCAGTCCTTCACCTTCCAGGAGATCGAGGGGATCGAGACCCCCGACAAGTACACCGTGCGCGTGCACCTCAAGATGCCGAACACGATGTTCCCGCAGAATCTCGCGGAGCCGGTGTCTGTCATCTTCCCTCGTGAGGTCCTCGAAGAGGATGGCGACCTGAAGAAGCGGATCGTGGGCACCGGTCCCTTCATCCTCAAGGAGCACACCCGGAAGGTCCGCGTGGTGCTCGTCCGCAACCCCGACTACTTCGACACGGGCCGCCCCTACCTCGACGAGTATCACATCCTCTCCACGCCGGACGCGGCGACGCGCCTCGCGGCCTTCCGCTCCGGGCAGAGCGACATCCACTTCGTGGCCAGCCTCGCCGACGCCGCCGCCATCCTGAAGACCACGCCGGCGGCCGCGGTGCAGGAATACAAGACCGTGCAGACGGTGTTCGGCCTTGCCCTCGCGCAGGACAAGCCGCCCTTCAACGATGTGAGAGTACGGCGGGCCATCTCCATGGCCATCGATCGTCAGAAGCAGGTCGACACGCTGTACGGCGGGCACGGCATCCTCGGCTGGGGCATTCCCTACTTCTACTTCCAGGACAAGATGCCCACGGCGGCGCAGCTCGGCCCCTGGTGGCAATACAAGCCGGCGGAGGCCAAGAAGCTCCTCACGGAAGCCGGCCACCCGAACGGATTCGAATCGACCCTGTTCTACTACGAGTACTTCCCGGAGATGACCTCCCAGGTCCAGCTCGTCCAGCAGGATCTGAAGCGCAACCTCAACATCGAGATCAAGATCAGCAAGCTCGACTACACGACGTTCTTCGGCCGCTACGCGGACGGCAAGTGGGACGGGATGGCGTGGGGGTTCAAGACGGGCTATGCCACCGGCCTCGACGAGCAGACGTACCAGTACATGCACTCGAAGTCCACGAAGAACTACTGGCGCTTCGCCGATCCCGTCATCGACGAGCTGGTGACCAAGCTGCGGAAGACGCCCGACCGGGCGGAGCAGCGCGCCCTGACCAAGAAGGTGCTGGAGCGCGAGCACGACCAGGTCCTGCGCATGTGGATGCCGTACGACGCCGGCTTCCTGAGCTGGCAGCCGTATCTGCGGAATACCGGCTCGCTCGCCCTCCGTCGGAACGATGGCTATGGGGCCTCGACGCTCGCCCGGCTCTGGATCGACAAGTAGCGGGGCGCCCGTGATCGCGCTCGGCGTGGAGCGTTCATGTACAAGTATGTAGCCCGCCGACTTCTCCTCTCGATCCCCGTCCTCTTCCTCTCCTCGCTCATCATCTTCGGGCTGATGCGGGTGATGCCGGGCGATGCCCTGACCGCCTTGATGGGAGAGTCGGGAAACGTGGGGCCGAAGGAGCTGGAAAAGCTCCGGAAGGACCTGGGGCTCGACCAGCCCTACTACAAGCAGTACCTGATCTGGGCCTGGCAGATGGTGAGCTTGAATCCGGGTTACTCGATCTTCACCAACGAGCCCATAGAGGTCGCCCTGAAGAAATCCATTCCCGTCACCCTCGAGCTGGCCGCCCTCGCCATGATCCTGGGGCTCTGCATCGCGATTCCCGTGGGCGTGCTCTCCGCCATCAGGCAGGACCGGGCCTCGGACTACACGGGGAGAATACTGGCCATCTCCGGTCTCTCCATGCCGGATTTCTGGCTGGGGACGCTGGTCATCACGTTTGCGGCGATCTGGTTCCGCTGGATGCCGCCCCTGGGCTATGCCAGCCTGTGGGAGCATCCGTGGACGAATCTCCAGCAGTTCCTGCTGCCCGCGGCCGTCCTCGGGTTTCGCCTCTCCGCGGCGACCATGCGCATGACCCGCTCGACGCTGCTGGAAGTGCTGCGCGAGGACTACGTGCGCACGGCCTGGGCCAAGGGCCTCGGTGAGCGGATCATCATCTACAAGCACGCGCTCAAGAACGCCCTCATCCCCGTCATCACCCTGGTGGGAGGCCAGTTCGGCACCTTGCTCGCGGGCACCGTCATCGTGGAGACGATCTTCGCCCTCCCCGGCATGGGCCGCTTGACCGTCGAGGCCATTCTCTTCCGCGACTATCCGATCGTGCAGACTAACGTGATGCTGGTCGCGATCACCCTGGTCACCCTGAACCTGCTCGTGGACTTGACCTACGCGTGGCTCGACCCGCGGATCCGCTACCAGTGAGGAGCTGAGGCGCCCATGGCCATCGCGACCGCGCCCGGACGGACCTTCGACGAGCACGTAGTCGTCGAGGTGCGTCGGGGACGGGCCCTCTGGACCGTCATCAAGCGCAAGCCGCTGGGGATGGCGTCGGCCGCCCTCATCCTGCTCCTGGTCCTCACCGCGATCTTTGCCGACGTCCTCGCGCCCTACGATCCCCTCGCGGCCCAGCCCGAGATCCGCCTGGCCGCACCGAGCTGGGCGCATCCCTTCGGGACCGACGATATCGGCCGCGACGTCTTCAGCCGCGTCATCTACGGCAGCCGCATCTCGCTGTGGGTGGGACTGCTCGCCGTCGGCATCGGCACCTTGGCGGGCACCATCATCGGTCTCGTGTGTGGGTACTGGGAAGGACGGCTCGACATGATCCTCCAGCGCGTCATGGACGCGCTCATGACCCTTCCCGGGCTCATCCTGGCCCTGGCCATCGTCTCCGTGCTGAAGCCGAGCACGACCAACGCCATGCTCGCCATCGCCGTCGTCATCATTCCCGGCAACTCGCGCATCGTCCGCGGCGCCGTGCTCTCGGCGAAACAGAACCGATTCGTGGAGGCTGCCCAGGCCATCGGCTGCCGCGATCTTCGCATCATCGCCACCCACATCCTGCCGAACGTGACGGCGCCCATCCTCATCATCGCCTCGATCTGGCTCGGCAACGCCATGGGCACGCAGCCGCCCACGCCCTCGTGGGGACTCATGCTGAGCAGCACGGGCCGCGCCTTCATGGAGCAGGCGCCGTGGCTCGCCATCTTCCCGGGCCTCGCCATCAGCCTGGCCGTCTTCGGCTTCAACCTCTTCGGCGACACCCTCCGCGACGCCTGGGACCCCAAGCTCCGCAATCGCGCCTAGTTGACTCGGAGGGGGGCTCCGCCCCCCTTCCGAACCTCCCCCCAAAGCAGATTGCGCCGGCGGAGCCGGCGCTCGAAGCGGACGTCCTCGATCGCGAGGGCACGAGCGTTACTCAGAGACCCGCTTGGCCCTAGTGGAGCAGGGAGAGCGCCAAGGCGTCCTCTCGGTGGCCGCGCGAGCCCACGGCAGGCAGGGGAAGAAGGACGAGAGGAACCCTCGACCCGAGCGTCACGCGCGCGAGATACCAGGCGCGGAGCCGATCGCGAAGCCCCGGCCGAGGCTTCGCGGCGATCGCGATCAGGTCCGCTCCGAACACCTCGGCCTCGATCGAGAGCTCCCTCCCGAGCCGCCCGAAGCGGATCACCGACTCGACTGACACATCATCGACCTCTCGTTCCAGCGCGGCCAGACGCTCCCCCACGTCCGCGCTGATACGCGCCATCTCGCCGTCCGTGTCCGACACGATGCGGTCGTGCTTGTCCACGCGTGGAGGGGGCATCGGCACGATGTAGGCCATCCGGATCGTGCCCCCGCTCTTGCGCGCCAGGGCGGCGGCCGCGCGGGCCGCGGGCGCGTGATCGCCCCGGGCGCCGCCCCTCATGACCATCAAGATGCGCTTGGCCATGCTCCGCTCACCCTTCGGCCGCTGTCGCACCTGCGCCGGGGCGAACCCGCGGTGAATGACCAGCTCGTATCGGTTGGGCAGCCGCTCGATGACCGTTCGCGAGACGCGAGCGATCAGCGATTCATAACCGCCCGGCACCGAGAGATGCACGCGCCCGCGCCGCCAGCGCAGAGCGGGCACCACCTGGATGGAGAGCATCGTCTCACCGCCGAGCGCGTGGTTGGTGGCCGCGTGAATCTCCGCGCGCACCACGTCGGCCCGATCGCG
>WNFC01003382.1_pt1 | contig 19727 bp, 21 predicted proteins | sample 5400541 | NCBI WGS metagenome assembly WNFC01 (sample SAMN13153342, study PRJNA577476) | soil metagenome | isolation source: 120 cm saprolite under Douglas fir tree site 2 hole 2 replicate 1 | place: USA:California | collected 2015-04-18 | reverse complement strand
GCTGGTAGAGTCGAGGACGCGCGCGGTGGCGTACAGGACCGGCGGCGCCTGCTGCGAGCGGCGTCTTTCGTGGCCACTCTCGCCGAGAAGTCCATCGCTCCGTCTCGCGTCCCCGCTCATCGAACCGGACGTGACCATTTCGGTCATCCGGCTCTCGGACGGGTTTCACGGGCGGCATTCGCAGGGGCGAGCCGCGGAAGTCGGTCCAGAGCCAGAACGCCCAGTTCCCCGAATACCGCCGTCACGGGGAACTGCCGATACCCAGGCCCGGCCAGCTTGTGCCGTCGTCGGAGAAAGCGGCGCACCGAATGATACAAATGCAGCTGCACATCGTGGCGCGCCTTCGCTAACGATCCGTAGCAGAAGTACGCCGCCCAGCCCCGCACCGTGCGGTTCAGACGACTGACCACCTCCGCCCACGGCGCTTGGTTCCCAGGCCGCAACCCTTGCCGGATCGCCCCCTTGATGGAGGCGATGGCCTTCTTCGAAGGCCGTGCTCCGTTGTAGCGTCCGCCCGTGCGCGGCGAGTACATCGGTCCAAAGGTGTAGCCCAGGAAATCGAAGGACTCGCATCGAGCGTCCCGCACGCCGGTCTTTCCCTCGTTCAGCGCGAGCCCCATGCTGCCCATCCAGCCCCGCGTCTTCTCGAGGACCTCGTGGGCCCCATGCCGACACAGCACCACCAGATCGTCGGCATAGATGACGAGCTGCGCGCCGTACTTCTGGTCCAGACCGTACCGGCGAAACGCCTTGATGTACCGATGCATGTAGATGTTCGCCAACAGCGGCGACACCACACCGCCCTGCGGGGTTCCCCGAGTCGCCCTCTTCCCGCCACTCATCCGCTCAGCTCCCCGCTCGTCCGGCTCTGCCACCGGCACCTTCAGCCACCCCTTCAGCAGGTGCAGCATCCGGCCGTCGCTGATTCGGCGCGCCAGGCACCTCATCAACGCCGCGTGCGGGATCGTGTCGAAGTACTGCGACAGATCGGCGTCCACCACTTCAGTTCTCCCGTCATCCACCGCTTTGTGGACGGCTCGAATCGCCTCCTGCGCGCTCCGACGCGGACGGTATCCATACGCCGCCTCGTCGAAGTCCGCTTCGAAGATCGGCTCGATCACCAGCTTGGCTGCGGTTTGCACCACCCGATCCCGGATGGTGGGTATCCCGAGCGGTCGCTGCCCCACACCGCCGGACTTCGGGATCATCACCCGTCTTACAGGCTGCGGGGTGTAGCGCCCCGTTCGAACCTCCTCCCTCAACTCGCCCAGCCAGCGGGCCACGCTGTACGTCTCGATCTGTGCGAAGCTCACCCCGTCCACGCCCGGCGCCCCACCGTTCTTCCGGCTGAGCGTGAATGCGTGCGCGAGGATGTCTTCACGCCACACCTTGTCGTACAGGACATGGAACCGCCGGGCTGGATCCCGCTTGGCCGTCGCGTACAGCGCCCGTTGGAGCTTCCGGAGGTTCGCGGGGGTTGCTAGGCTCACGCCAATCCCCCTCCCCTCGGCTCGTCGGGACGCACCCCGAACCAGGGCCCCTTCCCTCCACTGGCGTTACCCAGCTTCCTCGGTACTATGGGCCCCTCCGACGCCTGCCGCGCCCAGCCCCCGACGGGACTGGCCCCGAGTCGCCCCGGCCGCGCGATAGGCCTCCCGTGTTGCCAGTCACCGCGTGCGTACGTGCTGCGCCCACTGCGGATCTCTGTCCCCGAGGCTTCGACGGGTCGGTCGCCCTTCCCGCCTCCCGGGTAGCTACCAAGGTGTACCGACACCTCCTTGGACCGGACTTTCACCGGCTGCGTTGACTGACCTTGCACGGCACACTCTCATTCTCATGACAGGTTCCGCGACTAGCGCCGAGCGTCGCGGATCATCTCTATGAGCGTGGCGCGGCACTGCTCCGGGGTCGTGACCTCGTGCGGAAAGGCGATGCGGGCGCCGTGGAGGCGCTCGCCGCTCCTCAGGCGCACCCGGAAGCCCAGACGGTCCACGGAGAGCATGGTCGCCTCTTCGGCGGTTGCTTCGGCATGGGCGCGAGCCAGGGTGAGCACCGCGTCCGTGTGGTCGCGGTTCATGTGCGCCACGATGCCTTCGGCCGCGTCAGCCAGCGGGTCGGGCCGCGCGGCAGCATAGCCCTCCCCCGTCACCCAGTCCATCGCGGCGAAGCCGCCTACAAAGTAGACGTGGCTGACCTCGAGCCGCCAGAAGGCGAAGTCTTCGAAGTCCACCCAGAAGGCGGCCTTCGCATGCCGCGCGAGGTAGGCCTCGCGCGCAGCCGGCCGCTCGTGATCCGACAGGCGCGCCGCGTGCCCCATCAGCGTCACCCGCCCGCCCGCGAGCGGGTCATCCGTCCAGCCCGGCTGGGTCACCAGCAGGCTCGCGCGCGGATCGGCTTCGAGGTTCTGCGTGTGCATGGCCATGCTGCTGATGAGCAGGAGCGGCGCGCCGCGGTCGTCCCCGGGTGCCGGCATGAGAGCGTCGACAGCGTGCCCGAGCGCGCGAGGTGCACGAGCGTGCGCGCCCGCTCGGCGTAACTCGGCTCGGGGGGAGGCGGCGGCCCTGCTTCCGTGCCATGACCGGCGTGGCGGCTCACGAGGGACTCCTCTCGATGCGCTCGACGGCGGGGAGCCGGTCCCCGAGCCGCCGCGCGTCGTCCACCATGACGACGCGGAGCGGCGCTTCGCGATTGCGCACCGTCAGGTCGTGACGCGGGCAGTCGGCCGCGTCAAGCCCTGCGCGTGCCAGCACCTGCTCGGAGACGACGAGCTCGCACTGATACTCCTTGGTCAGCGCCTCGAGGCGGCTGGCGACATGGACCGTGTCGCCGACGGCCGTGAGATACCGCGTCTCACCATAGCGCATAGGACGGAACAAACGCTGGTCCCTCGGCTCCCTCGCCGCGCGATGCGGGTGGGCGAAATGCGGCCTCCCCTACGGGCCCCCGCCTGACATGCGGAATTGCTCGCTTCACCGGGGCGATGGCGAGCGTCAGCACCGCGATCGCCTGCTGACCCGGGCCATCCTGCGCCGCCACGGGCTCGCGGTCAAGAAGCGGGCGCAGTGGATGTCGGACCCGTTGATCAGTCCCTGGCGATCTGGCAGGATCGGCGCGATGGGACTGCCCTCATCCGCGCTGTGGCAAGGCCGGCCCATGACCGAGAACAGGGTTTGTGTCGCCCGGTGGCGAGGATCAGGCGGTGCTTCTGCGCGCGGTCGCCGACGGCTCCGGCCAAGCGTTGACTCGGCGATAATGGCCGGCCACACTGGATGCGGCACCCTCCCGATCGACGAACCCTGAGACGAGGAGCTCCATGCGACTGACAACCGCCGCCGTCCTCTCCGCACTCCTGCTCACGGTCGCCGTCGCGGCGACGCCCCGCCCCGCCAGCAGCCAAGCCGCGGGCGGCCGCGTGACCGCCGGCCACGGCATGTCGATGCACGGCGACCTGAAGTACGGCCCCGGCTTCAAGCACTTCGGCTACGTCAACCCGGAAGCGCCCAAGGGCGGCGACGTCAAGCTGGCCGCCATCGGCACCTTCGACACCCTCAACCCCTTCATCCTCAAGGGTGTGCCGGCGGTCGGCCTCGGCGAGATCTTCGACACGCTCACGGTGAGTTCCTTCGACGAGCCGTTCTCCCAGTACGGCTTGGTCGCCGAGAACATCGAGGTGCCGGCCAACCGCTCCTGGGTGGCCTACACGCTCAGGCCGGAAGCCCGCTTCCACGACGGCAGTCCCATGACGGTCGAGGACGTCATCTGGACGTTCGAGACGCTCAAGGCGAAGGGGCAGCCGTTCTACCGCAGCTACTACGCCCAGGTCGTCAAGGCCGAGAAGGTCGGCGACCGCAAGGTGAAGTTCAGCTTCGGGCCGGGCGAGAACCGCGAGCTGCCGCTGATCGTCGGCCAGCTGCCGGTCCTCTCGAAGGCCTGGTGGAGCAAGCGCGACTTCGAGAAGACCATGCTGGAGCCGCCGCTGGGCAGCGCCGCCTACCGCGTGGACGCCGTGGAGCCCGGTCGCTCGATCACGTACCGCCGGGTGAAGGACTACTGGGGAGCGCGGCTGCCCATGAACGTCGGCCGCGACAACTTCGACACCCTCCGCTTCGACTACTACCGCGACACCACCGTCGCGCTCGAGGCCTTCAAGGGTGGCGAGTACGACTTCCGCCCGGAGAATAGCGCCAAGAACTGGGCCACCGCGTACACTACTCCCGCCGTCACCCGGGGCCTCATCAAGAAGGAGGCGATCAAGAACGAAGTTCCCACCGGCATGCAAGGGTTCGTCTACAACATCCGGCGTTCGGTCTTCCAGGACCGGCGGGTGCGGCGGGCGGTCGCGTACGCCTTCGATTTCGAATGGACGAACAAGAACCTCTTCTACGGCGCCTACACGCGAACCACGAGCTACTTCTCCAATTCCGAGCTGGCGTCGCGCGGGCTGCCGGGGCCAGACGAATTGAAGATCCTGGAGCCGTTTCGCGGGAAGGTCCCGGAGGAGGTCTTCACCAGGGAGTACCAGCCGCCCGTCACCGACGGATCCGGCAACATCCGCGAGGGCGCCCGCGAGGCCCTGAACCTCCTGAAGGAGGCGGGCTGGGTCGTCAAGGGTCAGAAGCTCGTCCACGCGAAGACCGGTGAGCCCTTCGCGTTCGAGATCCTCCTCAGCGATGCGCAGTGGGAGCGAATTGCGCTGCCCTTCATCAAGAACCTGGAGCGGCTCGGCGTCACGGCCCGCGTCCGGACCGTCGACGCCGCCCAGTACCAGAAGCGCGTCGAGGACTTCGACTTCGACATGACCGTGGAGGTCTTGGGACAGTCGCTCTCCCCCGGCAACGAGCAGAGCGACTTCTGGAGTTCGGCGGCGGCGGCGACCAAGGGCAGCCGTAACGTGGCCGGCATCCGCGACCCGGTGGTCGACAGGCTCATCGACCTGGTCATCCAGGCGGCCGACCGGCCCAGCCTGGTGGCTCGCACCCGAGCGCTCGATCGCGTCCTCCTGTGGGGCCACTACGTCATCCCGCACTGGCACATCCAGGCCTTCCGCGTCGCCTACTGGGACAAGTTCAGCCGTCCGGCGGTCGTGCCGAAGTACGCGCTCGGCTTCGACACCTGGTGGCTCGACGCCAAGCAGGAGGCAGCGCTCGCCCGCCGCAAGGGCGAGATGACGAAGTAGCCGGCCACCCACCCCGATGCTCGCCTACATCGCGCGCCGTCTGCTCCTGATGGTCCCGACGCTCTTCGGCATCATGGTGGTCAACTTCATCGTGGTGCAGGCGGCGCCGGGGGGGCCGGTGGAGCTGATGATCGCCCGTATCAAGGGACAAGCCGCCGAGGCCACCGCCCGCGTGGGCGGCTCGCCCACCGGGGAGACGGCGGCCCCGCAGATGCCGGGGGCGGCGCCGGGCGGCGAGGGGAGCAGCACGTACCGCGGCGCCCGCGGGCTCGATCCCGAGCTGATCCGCCAGCTCGAGCGCCAGTTCGGTTTCGACCGGCCCGCCCACGAACGGTTCTTTCGCATGCTGCGCAGCTACGTCACCTTCGACTTCGGCGCCAGCTTCTTCCGCGACCAGCGGGTGATCGACCTCATCGTCCAGAAGCTGCCGGTCTCGGTCTCGCTGGGGCTCTGGACAACGCTCCTGATCTACCTGATCTCGATTCCGCTCGGCGTGGCCAAGGCGATCCGCGACGGCTCCACCTTCGACGTCTGGACGAGCGCGGTGGTGATCGTCGGCTACGCGATCCCCGGCTTCCTCTTCGCCATCCTGCTGGTCGTCCTCTTCGCCGGCGGCAGCCTCTTCGCCTGGTTCCCGCTGCGCGGCCTCGTCTCCGACCACTGGGCCCTGCTCCCCTGGCCGGGGCGCATCCTCGACTACCTCTGGCACATGATGCTGCCGGTGACGGCGCTCGTGGTGGGCGGCTTCGCCAGCCTCACCATGCTGACCAAGAACTCCTTCCTGGAGGAGATCAACAAGCAGTACGTCGTGACCGCGCGCTCGAAGGGGCTCACGCGGCGCCGCGTGCTCTACGGTCACGTCTTCCGCAACGCGATGCTGATCGTGATCGCCGGCTTCCCCTCCGCCTTCATCGGCATCTTCTTCACGGGGGCCCTCCTGATCGAGGTCATCTTCTCTCTCGACGGGCTCGGGCTGCTCGGCTTCGAGGCGGCGATCAACCGCGACTACCCGATCATGTTCGGGACGCTCTACATTTACACGCTGGTCGGCCTGCTCCTGAACCTGGTCAGCGACCTGACCTACGTCGCCGTCGACCCCCGCATCGACTTCGCGACCCGGGAGGTCTAGGCCATTGCCGCCCCTCAGCCCGCTCACGCGGCGCCGGCTCCGCAACTTCCGCAAGAACCGGCGCGGCTTCTGGTCGCTCTGGATCTTCCTGGTCCTGTTCCTGCTGAGCCTCGGCGCCGAACTGATCGCCAACGACCGGCCGCTGCTCGTCCGCTACGACGGCGGCTTCTACCTCCCGCCCCTCGTCAGGTACCCCGAGACGACCTTCGGCGGCACGTTCCTCACCGAGACGGTCTACCGCGACCCGGCCGTGATCAAGCTCATCGAGGAGAAGGGATGGATGGTGTGGCCGCCCATCCCCTTCCGCTACGACACCATCAACTACGCCCTGCCCGTCCCAGCCCCCGCCCCGCCGTCCCGGGTCAACTGGCTCGGCACCGACGACCAGGGGCGGGACCTGGTGGCGCGGGTCATCTACGGCTTTCGGACCTCCGTGCTCTTCGGGCTCGCGCTCACCCTCGCCAGCTCGGTCATCGGCATCGCCGCCGGCGCCGTGCAGGGGTACTTCGGCGGCTGGCCGGACCTGCTCTTCCAGCGCTTCATCGAGGTCTGGTCGGGGCTGCCCGTCCTCTACCTGCTGATCATCCTGGCCAGCATCGTGGAGCCGAACTTCTGGTGGCTGCTGGGCCTGATGCTGCTCTTCAGCTGGATGGCCCTGGTGGGGGTGGTGCGGGCCGAGTTCCTGCGCGCCCGCAACTTCGACTACGTGCGGGCCGCGCGCGCGCTCGGCGTCGGCAACGCGGTGATCATGGTCAAGCACGTGCTTCCCAACGCGATGGTGGCGGCGCTGACCTTCCTGCCGTTCGTCATGAACGGCTCCATCACCACCCTCACCTCGCTCGACTTCCTCGGCTTCGGGCTGCCGCCCGGCTCCCCGTCGCTCGGCGAGATCCTCGCCCAGGGCAAGGCCAACCTCCAGGCGCCCTGGCTCGGCATCACCGGCTTCGTCGTGCTCGCCGTCATGCTGAGCCTCCTCATCTTCATCGGCGAGGCTGTGCGCGACGCCTTCGACCCCCGGAAGACGATCGCGTGAGTACTGAAGCCGGGGAGGGCGAGACGGCCCTCCCCAGACCCCCCTCCTCACGCGGCGGTGAGAGGCTGCTCAGCGTGCGCGACCTCTCGGTCTCCTTCGACGCGCCGGGGGGCGAGGTGCAGGCCGTGCGTCACGTCTCCTTCGACATCGACCGCGGCGAGACGGTCGCCCTGGTCGGGGAGAGCGGCTCCGGCAAGTCGGTGACGGCGCTGTCGATCGTGCAGTTGCTGCCCTACCCACCGGCCCGCCACCCGAGCGGGAGCATCCATTTCCGGAGCGACGAGCTGCTGGGGGCGCGGGAGCGGCTCCTGCGCGCCGTACGCGGCAACCGTATCGCCATGATCTTCCAGGAGCCGATGACGTCGCTGAACCCGCTGCACACGATCGAGAAGCAGATCAACGAGGTGCTCCTCGTGCACAAGCGGCTCGGCCGTCGCGCGGCGCGGGCGCGGACGCTGGAACTGCTGCGCCTGGTCGGTCTGCCGGAGGCGGCCAGCCGGCTCGGCGCCTATCCGCACCAGCTGTCGGGCGGCCAGCGCCAGCGCGTGATGATCGCGATGGCGCTCGCCAACGAGCCCGACCTCCTCATCGCCGACGAGCCGACCACCGCCCTCGACGTCACCATCCAGGCCCAGATCCTGCGCCTGCTTCGCGACCTGCGCGACCGGTTCGGGATGGCGCTCCTGCTCATCACCCACGACCTCGGCATCGTCCGGAAGATGGCCGACCGTGTGTGCGTCATGACCCAGGGCGAGATCGTGGAGGGGGGACGCACCGAGGAGATCTTCGCCCGCCCCCAGCACGCCTACACACGCCGCCTGCTCGAGGCCGAGCCCCGCGGCGAGCCCCATCGAGCCGTCGAGGGAGTGCCGTCCATCGTCGCCGGCCGGGACCTGCGGGTCTGGTTCCCCATCAAGGGCGGGGTGTTGCGGCGCACCGTCGGCCACATCAAGGCGGTGGACGGCGTGAGCCTCAGCGTGCGGGAAGGGCACACCGTCGGCGTGGTCGGGGAGAGCGGGTCAGGCAAGACGACGCTGGGCCTGGCGCTCCTCCGGCTGGTGCGAAGCAAGGGCTCGATCCAGTTCGCCGGGCGCGACATTCAGGGGCTCTCCTCGCGCGCGCTGCGCCCGCTCCGGCGCGAAATGCAGATCGTCTTCCAGGACCCCTACGGCTCGCTGTCGCCGCGGCTCTCCGTTGGCCAGATCGTGGAGGAAGGGCTCCGCGTCCACCGGATCGGCGCCACCGCCGAGGAGCGCCGGCGCCTCATCGAGCAGGCGCTGATCGAGGTGGGGCTCGACCCCGAGTCGCGTGACCGCTACCCGCACGAGTTCTCGGGCGGGCAGCGCCAGCGCATCGCCATCGCCCGCGCGATGGTGCTCAAGCCTCGGCTGGTCGTGCTCGACGAGCCGACGTCCGCGCTCGACATGTCGGTGCAGGCGCAGATCGTCGACCTCCTGCGCGAGCTGCAGCGCCGCCACAACCTTGCGTACCTCTTCATCAGCCACGATCTGAGAGTGGTGCGCGCGCTCAGCGAGGAGGTTCTCGTCATGCGCGAGGGGCGGATCGTCGAGCGGGGGCCCGCGGCGCAGATCTTCGCCGAGCCGCGCGAGCCCTACACGCGCGCGCTCATGGCCGCCGCCTTCGACCTGGAGGCCGTCGACGCTGACGTCGTGAAGGGCTAAGGGACCGGGGGTGCGGCCGCGGGGCCGGGGGGGGGCGCCGCCGGGTGGCAAGGGCAGGCCGTTCGCGAAGGCCCGCGGGGGGTCGCACCTCTTGAGGTATGACATCGAGAGAAACGACTTCGTGGGAGAAGACGTCCAGACAATCGTCTCTGCAGTACAGGTCGCTGAGGAGGGATAGCAGAGCATGCTGGTAAGCTAGCCTAACTTGAGCTTGCAGCGGACGGCGCTCCGCGCCGCCGCTGAACCGCCCATTAGGCCGCGCAGAAGGGAAGGATGAAGCCGCCTCCTGACACACTCGTGACTGGCCGTCTGGTGCTCCGGCGCCCGACAGTGACCGATGCTCCTGCCGTCTACGAATACGGTCGTGATCCGGAAGTGACACGCTACCTGGTTTTCCAGACCCACAAGTCCCTCGCCGACGCTGAAGGCTTTCTCAGCACGTGCCGGTCTCGCTGGGAGTCCGGAGAGGAGTACTGCTGGCTGATCACGCTCAGCGGCCAGAATCGGACAATTGGTTCAATCGGCTGTCGGGTCTGTGGTCACGCAGGAGACATCGGGTATGCGTTGGCAAGCGCTCATTGGCACCATGGCTACGCCACTGAGGCGGGCCGGGCCGTCATAGCGTGGGCGGCCGATGTTCCGGAGGTATATCGAGTCTGGGCGTTTTGCGACGTCGAGAACACCGCTTCGGCTCGAGTCCTTGAGAAGCTCGGCATGTCGCGCGAGGGCGTTCTTCGTCGGTGGATCATCCATCCAAACATTTCATCGGAGCCTCGCGATTGCTACGTCTATCCTAAGGTTCGCGGCGAGGCCTAACCACGCAGTGGAGCGGACCGGTGGCTCGCATGCACTCGCCGCTGTTGCGGTTTCCCACTCCAAAAGGACAGGACAATCCACCATGTCAGCAGAAGAGAACAAGGTGCTGGTTCGTCGCCTCCTCCAAAGCGTGCGGGACGGGTGGAGCTCTGCGGTCATTGAGGAGTTCTTCGCGCCGAGTTACAGACGACATCTGAATCCCACGACGACACCGCTCACTCCCGAGGGTCAGCGGACGCGAGCAAACAGACTTCGGGCGGCCTTCCCCGACGCAACAGCGACGCTCGAAGACATCCTCGCGGAGGGTGACCGCGTCGCATACCGCCTGACTATACGCGGCACCCATCAAGCCGCGTTTCAAGGCATTCCCCCGACCGGCAAGCACGTGACGGTCTCGTTCACGGCCAGCCGCCAGGTTGGACCACGAACACTCACGCTAATGTCCAGCGAGAGCAGATAGCTTCGCGGAAGGAGAAATGGACAACGGCTGCGTTGAATCAGCTGACCCGAGGTCACCATTCACAGGTGGGCGTAGACGTACCTTGGCCAATCATTTTGGCGGAGTACGAGGGGATGCGCGTTCTCGATGGGAATCACCGCATCAATCGCTGGGTGGCGTTGAGTGATGCAAGAGATCACGAGGTTCACATTCACACCGTCGCGGGGCCGATTCGATTTATTGAGCTACCGAGTGTCGCCCTCTAAGCTTGCCCCTGGCTTAGCGCCCAACAATGCGCTGCAGGCGACGTGCGAAACGCGCGCGCCTGAGCGAACGGTTAGGCTGTCCATAATCATTTTTCTTTGTGGCCATCAGCGGTGCCGGACATCGGCACGCAAGAGAAACGCTAGGTTACGCTCGCCATCTTCAGTGGGTTTTGGAACTCCGGCGCAGACACTTACTGCATCACCTCATCCGCAAGGTAGAAGCAAACATAAACCCCGTTCTCGATCACGACACGCCTCGCACGAGGGTCTTCCGCCCGGGTCTGCCGTGTCACAGCGCTGTCGCTCATGAGCTAGGAAGATACCCCGAAACCTCGGCTGGCGTACAATGCTTGGCGAGCCGCCGCCGAAGGCGAGACGAGCGACTCTGGAAATGCAGTGGCAACGTCCGCAAAGCGTGAGAGCGAGCCGCGGCCGACCAATCACGGGAGACACGCCATGACCACTCCGATACGCATCGCCCACTACCTCAACCAGTTCTTCGCCGGCATCGGCGGGGAGGAGCGCGCAGACGTCGGCGTGTCCGTGCGCGAGGGGCCAGTGGGCCCGGGCCGCGCGCTCCAGGCCGCTCTGGGCGACGCGGCGCGGGTGGTGGGTACCGTGATCTGCGGCGACAACTTCATCAACGAGAGCCCGGAGGCGGCGCTGGTGGCCATCGTCGCGCATCTGCGCGAGATGGCACCCGACGTGGTGGTGGCGGGGCCAGCATTCGGCTCCGGGCGCTACGGCTTGGCCTGCGGCATGGTCTGCCGCGCGTCGCGGGAAGCGGAGCTCCCGGCCGTGACCGCCATGCATCCCGAGAACCCCGGCGCCCTCGCCTATCGGCGCCAAGTCATCATCGTTCCCGCCGGCGAAAGCTCCACGTCCATGCAGCCGGCGGTGGGAGGATTAGCGCGCCTCGCCCTCAAGCTCGGCGGCGGCGAGCTGCTCGGGCCCGCGGAGATCGAGGGCTACATCTCCCAGGGCGTCCGCCGGGTCTGGGACCGCGGCCGCCCCGGCTACCAGCGCGCGCTCGACATGCTGCTGGCCAAGCTCCACGGCCGGCCCTTCGTCAGCGAGGTGCCGTTCCGCGCCCCCGAGCGCGTGACGCCGGCCCCTCCCATCGCCGATCTCTCGCGGGCGCGCATCGCCATGATCACGACGGGCGGGCTCGTGCGCAAGGGCAACCCGGACAAGCAGGTGTCGGCCAATGCAACGCGTTACCACCGCCACTCAGTAAAGGACCTCGAGACCCTGACCCCGCAGGGCTGGGAGGCCTACCACGCGGGCTACTTCAACCACATCGTCAACCGGAACCCGAACTATATCCTGCCCTTGTCCTTCCTGCGCGACCTCGAGGGCAAGGGGCAGATCGGGCGGGTCCACGAGTCGATGTACGCGCTGCCCGGCGTCTCGACACCGGTGGCCACGGCGCGCCAACTCGGGCGCGAGATCGCGGAGGATCTCAAGGCGGGCGGGGTGGAGGGGGTGCTCCTCGTCGCCACCTGAGGGACCTGCAATCGTTGCGGCGCAACGATAGCCAAGGAGATCGAGCGAGTCGGGATCCCGGTGGCGATGATCTCGGCCATCTACACCTTCGCGATGACGACGGGCGCCAACCGGGTGATTCGCGGCGCGCGCATCGAGCATGTCTGCGGCGATCCGAGCCTGGGGCCCGAGAAGGACTATGCCTACGGCATGCGCATCGTCCGGAAGGCTCTCCACGCAATCACCGTCGAGGTACCGGGACCCACCCTCTTCGACCCCCAAGTGGGGGACATCCAGGAGCCGATCCATGCGTCTTGAGATGGGGAACTTCCCGGTCCGCACGATCAGCTTCGGTGCAGCCACGCGGTGGGACGCCGGGCACCTCACGGTGGACCGGGCGGCAGCCCTTGCCGAGGTGCGGCGCGACCCGCGTATCGTCACCGCGGGCCTCGAGATCGCCGCGCCCGGCGACTCCGTGCGCATCTGGCCCGTGCGTGACGTGATCGAGCCGCGGATCAAGGTGGGGGGGCCCGGGCAGTGCTATCCGGGCATCTGCGGACGCGACGTCGCGACGGTGGGAGAGGGGCGAACGCATCGGCTGTCGGGGATGGGCGTGGTCGAGGTCTCGAGCGTCAACTGGCACGACGCCGGCGGCGACTTCGTCGAGACCTACCTCGACATGGCCGGTCCCTTCGCCGATATGTATCCCTACCACCGCCTGCAACTGCTCTGCGCGGTGGTCGAGCCCGACCCCGCGCTGTCCGACGAGAGCCGCAACGATGCCGTCCACAAGGCAGCGCTGACCGTGAGCGACCACGTGGCGCGCGCCACCGCGGGTCTCACGCCGCTCGAGCGCGAGACCTTCGAGCTGACGCCATGCGACCCGGCGCTGCCGCGCGTGGCCTATATCTGGGGCGTGCACTCGCCGCAGGCCATGTCGGGCTCGCTCACCGCCTTCTGCACGGCGACCTACGGCCTCACGCAGCTCACGCCGCCGTGGGTGCTCCACCCCAACGAGATCCTCGACGGAGCGCTCACCGGCCCCTACCGCACGGCCTTCGCCATGTCGTGGACAGTGGCCAATAACCCGCTCTTCCTCGACCTCTACCGGCGCCACGGCCAGGACTGGAACTTCCTAGGGGTGATCGTGCTCCGCACCGAGTGGACGACCCAGCACGAGAAGCAGATGATCGCCAACCAGACCGCCAAGACCGCCAAGATGCTGGGGGCCCAGGGAGCGGTGGTGACCTGGGACGCCGGCGGAAACGAGTTCATCGAGGTGGTGCGCACCATCCAGGCCTGCGAGCGGCTCGGCATCAGGACGGTGTTCCTCACCAGCGAGGATGACGCCACCGACGGGGCGCCCACCATGCTCGAGCCGCTGCCAGAGGCCGACGCCATCGTGAGCACGAGCTTCTTCAAGAACGTGACGCTCAAGGTCGCCGACCCCGGGCCGGTGAGCCGCGTGATCGGCCTGGAGCGGAAGGTCGTCCACCGCGGCTCGGGGGTGGGCCTGCACGGCGGTTCGGACTCCGCGCTGCCGACGGCCGGGACGCTGCCGCCCCCGTGGCGCTACGACGACCACTACGGCTTCGGCAGTCTGTCGTGTATCGAATGACGCGCGGGCGGTGCGCATGACGGGAACGACGCTCGCCTCGCCGGTGATTCGCGGCGTGCGCTTCCTCCTGGCCCATGCCCCGGGGCTGGTATGCCACGGCTCCAAGCCCAGCCGCGACATCGCGCGCGAGCCCGCGGTGGCAGCGCGGATCCAGGCTGCGCTGCGGCCCTTCGAGGCCGCCCGCGACTACCCGCCCACCCAGGTCTTCCTCGGCGCCCTCCACCCTGACGCGCTCCACGACCTGCCGCGGCCGTGGTTCCGCGTCGACAAGCCCAGTGGGCGCCTCGGTCCTCACGGAGAGATCGCCCCCGAGGAGGAGCTCTACGGCCTCCTGAAGATCACCGACGCCTTCGACCTGGTGAGCCTCGAGCGCAGCTTCGTCGCCGAGGCGCGCCCCGCTCTCTCCGCCCATCCCCTCGTGACGTCAGCGGATCTGGCGCGGCTCGGCGACGGCGTGGCCGACGGCGAGGTCGCCGCGCGACTGGCCGGGACGCTGCCCGCCCTGCCGCTCACGCTACGCTCCGGCCGGCGCGTGGGGGTCATCGTCGCGGGCCACGAGGCGGACGCCACGCTCTCGGCCGATGTGCTCCTCGAGAACCTCGCGACCAAGGTGACCGCCGCGATGGCGCTGCGCGCGCTTCTCGCCGCCGAGGGCGTCGAGGCGGCATCGATCGACTACGTACTCAATAGCGGTGAGGAAGCGGTGGGCGACCGCTACCAGCGCGGCGGCGGCAATCTCGCCAAGGCGGTGGCCGCCGAGGCGGGTTGCGTCCGCGCCACCGGAGTCGACGTCAAGGGCTTCTGCTGCGGTCCCCTGCATGCCCTCGCGCTGGCTGGTGGCCTCGTGGCCTCCCGCGTGTTCGAGCGTGTGGCCGTGGTGGCCGGCTGCTCGCTGGCCAAGCTCGGCATGAAGTACCAGGGGCACCTGCTCCATCAGCAGCCCGTGCTCGAGGACGTGCTCGTGGGCGCGGCGATAATTGTCGCTGTCGACGACGGGCGCTCGCCTCGCCTCCGGCTCGACGCCCTCGGCCGCCATACGGTATCGGCCGGCTCGTCGCAGAAGGCCATCCTCGAGGCGCTGGCGGTCGAGCCTCTCGAGCGGCTCGGGCTCAAGTTCACCGACGTGGATAAGTACGCCACCGAGCTCCAGAATCCCGAGCTGACCGAGCCCAGCGGCAGCGGTAATGTGCCGCTCCTGAACTACCGGGGCATCGCGAGCCTCGCGGCCCTCCGGAAGGAGATCGCGCCCGCCGACGTGGACGGCTTCGTGCGGCGGCACGGGCTGCCGGGCTTCTCGCCCACCCAGGGCCATATCGCCTCGGCCATTCCGTTCCTCGGCCATGCCCTCGACGGCCTGCGCGAGGGCCCGCTGCGCCGCGTCCTGCTCCTCGCCAAGGGCAGCCTCTTCCTTGGCCGCATGACCCAGATGGCCGACGGTCTCTCCGTGCTGCTCGAGCGCAATGACTCGTGATGGATCCGAACGGGTGCATTGACCCGGGCGAGACGCGCCGCTACCCTCAGGAGCGATGGATGAGCCCTGGCCTGCGGTCTCGATAAGCGCATCGTTCCGCTCGCCGCGCCCGCGGTGGCGGTCCTGGTGGCCGATCTGATCCCATAGTGCGTGGAGGACCCATGAACCTCAAGGGCAAGAAGGTGATCGTGCTGGGCGAGCGTGACGGCGTGCAGGGGGGCGCGCTGGCCGCCTGCGCCCGGAGTGCCGGCGCCGAGGTGGTGCTGGAGAAAACCTACTGCTTCGTCTGAACGGCGGCCGGCGCCCTTGACCTGGAAGGTCAAGACGAGATCAAGCGCGTGGCGAAGCGATTCCGCAAAGAGGACCTGGTGGTGCTGCTCGGCACACCCACCGAGGACAGTAGCCGCCTCTACGCCCTGACCGTGACCAGCGGCGACCCATCCTGGGCCGGCGCGCTGGCCGGCGTGGCGCTCGACCTGCCCGTCTATCACGTCGCCGAAGAGGCGCTCAAGGCCCAGATCTCCCCGGCCGACTACGAGGAGCACGTGGCGCTCATGGCCATGGCCATGGACGTGGACGCCATCGCTTTGGCTGTGCGCGGCGTGCGCGAGGGCCAGGGCTGATTTCCGGCGCGGTGCCCGTGGCCTCCCCCGCACGCCTCGGCCTCCCTTCAGGATCCCGATGATCTGCTCTTCCGTGAACCGTTTCCGGCGCATCGCGGGATCCTCCCCGCGGGCATCCTAAGCCACCTGCTCACTATCCTCGTGGCCGCCTGTAAAGGCGTCGACGAACAGCATGAGACCCACGTCGCTGAGACTCGGAGGACATCCGGCGTCGTACTGATAGATTCGGTAGCGGAGGCCAGCTGTTGACGTCCACTCTCTAAGGGGCGACCCAACAATGACCTCGGCGGCGGCCCGGGGGGGGTAACCTGGGACGAGGGGTTCGTGCAATAGTCGGCGTCGCGCCGCTTACCCCGACAGGAGGCCTACATGGCAGCGACGGTCCGAGAGGCAATCCGCGAGTTGATGACACAGACGATGGCAACGATGGACGCCCTGCTCGAGGCCTCCGACCGCGAGCTGACGATGGCGTCGTCGCACGCGTGCGCGCAGGGGAAAGACCTTTGGACGCTGATTACAAATGATATCGACCACGAGAAGATCCACACGGGACAGATCCTGGAAGCACGCTACGAATCGCGGATCACGGCCTCGCGGATGCAGCGGCTCCTGGCCGAGTGGCTCGAAGAGCGGGCGCGGCTCATCGGTTCACTTATCGGACTGACCGACGAGCAATTCAACAGCGAGACGGCGCCAGGCCAGTGGACCTATCGAGTAGTGGCCAAGCACGTGCTGGCGCTAGAGCAGGATTCATTGAAGACTATCGCGGCCGATCAAGCAACCAGGACGAGCAGCGGGTGAAGAACCCGGCGGTCAGCGCCACAACGCAGTCGGCAGAGTTCCAAGCCACCGTGGCGTACTGAAGCGGTCGCCCTGCCTGCACGATTGCTACGCGGCCTGCTTCCTCCGGTGGACTGTTCACGCAAGGTCCTTCTTCCTCGCTTCGAACTCCTCACTGCTGATATCTCCCCGCGCGTAGCGCTGCCACGGGGATGTATCTTCCTCAGCTTGGGAGCGTCTCAAAAACCTATCGTCCCGCGGTACCTCTAACCCAGCAGAAGCCTTCACATCAGAACGGCGGAAACAAGGTGGGCAGATACAAATGGTTGTGACCGTATGGTTGGTGACCAGCCCGCCCTGGACGAGACGGTTGATAGTCTCGCCGAAGGCCCTCCTCGACGGGATGACCGAACGTCGCCAGGTAGCGACTCCGCTCGAGCAGGGCGCTGTCGCCCAGGCTGCGGACGACGAACTGCGTCCGTACACGCACGCGAACACGTATAGCTACTCCCGTCGGCGGGCCGCGGAAACGCTCCGCGCCTTGGCGCCGACCGTGCCGGCGTCGCCCTACGTGCTCGTGAACGCTCACCCGCGGCGCGGCCATGCGCTTCGCCGAGGGGGGAAGCCGTTGCCGACGCGCAGCATCTTCCGGATCGTGCGGGACCGGGTGAGCCCGCTGGTCGGGCGGCCAGTATCGCCGCATACCCTTCGCCACACGTTCGGGAGCGTGCTCGCCGAGCGCGGGGCGAGCCCCTTCGCCGTCCAGCGAACGATGGGGCATTCGCGCCTCGAGACCACGGGCATCTACGTACACCTGTCCGGTGAGACCCTCCGCGACGAGATCGAGACGCACCTCGGATGAACATTCTCGATTCCTCGATCAGACTCATAGATGCGCTCGCCGGATGGGGTCTCCGAGAGGCCCACAATCCCAAAAAGTACGGAATTGATCTTCCATCAGATGAGAATCAACGGACCATGCTAGGCATGGAGATCGTTCTCCGGCACGTTCCCGAGCTGATTGCTCGAATCCTTCTTGCTGAACCGCTCGGTGTTGCTGAGCAGCGCGGCGTCCTTAGGGTCGACTTCGGCCCGGATGAGCTCGATAAAATGGATCTCTGCAATGGGACTCCCTTGGCCACATATACGGAGTGGGTCAGCAAGGATGAGACGCCGGATCATGGCGAATACGTGCGGCGTCTCGTTCAGGACCCGGATGTTCTTCCGCTCGTCTGTACCGTGCAGGTCGCTGAGGATGACACCGAGCGCCTAGTTGGACCCATTGTTGTCTACGACGGCTTTCACCGCGCGGCAGCTTGGCTTATCCGCGCTCGCAAGGGGCTCCCCGGTCGGCCCACCGCTGATCTCATCAAGACGAAACATCCGCCAGTTCGACCCGCGCTTGCCTACTTTCGCCCCGGCTAGGACAACAGAAAGAACGAGACGAGGAGCTCGAAGAGCAGCACGAAGATCCATCCGGCTTTGCGGGCCTCGCGCGGCAGGAAGACTCTCACGGCCGGAGCGGAGCACGAGGGGGACATGATGATCGCCGCCATCTACGCGCCCAGATCTGCCGATTCGAGGAACCCGCTTACCTGGGGGCTCGAGGGGTTGGACGCAAAGGAGGGCTAGGCCATGTTGGGGATCGACCTCTTGGAAGTGATCGTGCTCGTGCCTTTGATTGCCATCTACCTCATGGCCAGCGTGACCCTGGTGCCCTATGTCGCTTCCTCGAAGGGCCGCTCAGGCCTCGCGTGGATGTTCGTTGCGCTGCTCATGTCGCCCCTCCTGGCCCTCATTGCGCTAGCCGCCGTGCCACCTGGAGAAGGCAAGGAGCCGATCAATCCTTTCGACGCCGAGCCGCGGCGATAAGCCACGCGCGCTTGGCCGCCGTTCATCCTCTCCCTCGAGGCAGCGACCGATTCCTCCTTGCTGATGCGGGCGTGTTCCCGCACCATCGGGCGATGGTTCACCGAAGGATGGGGGGCCGGGGAGCCGACTATTCGGCCAGCACTCAACTCGATGCTCAAGGAAGACATCGCGAGAATGACCGTATCTGTGAGGTACCTGCTGAAGGGATTCTGGTATGCGCTCGAGCAGTGCGGGCGTTTCCTCCGTGACGCCATTGACCTGTACCGCCCTTCAAAGGGACCGGCCCAGGAGAAAGGATGCCCCGCTCGCAGATGCTCATCGGTGAGCAACCGGATAACCAGTGCACCGTCTGCGGAGAGGGGGGCCCGCAAGTTGCGTACATATATGGGGGCGGGCTATTCATCGTGCGGCTGCATACCGATTGCGACGCGCTCTGGCAGCAGGAGCGGCAAGTGAAACCATCCTGAGGACTACATGGGGAGCTCAGCAGCGGCGCCGACCGAAACCATCGTCGTTGTAGACGACGACGCGGAGGTCCTCGCCGTCGCCGAGGACATGCTGCGGTCCATGGGCTACACGGTCATCAGTACCGTGGATCCGCGCGTGGCCCTTCGCTTTGCGCGCTTCCCTGGCCCGATCGATCTACTGCTGACGGACGTGGTGATGCCGCTGATGGGCGGCGGCCCGCTCGCGCAGGAGTTTCGGAAGATTCGTCCCAAGGCCAAGGTGCTTTTCATGTCGAGGCATGACGTCGAGGCAATTGAGACGTACCACGTCAAGCTCGCGCCCGGCGAACCGTACCTGAAGAAGCCGTTCACGATAGCTGATCTTCAGAACACGGTGAAGGCGGCCCTCGCCTACCGCCCGCCGGCGTGGCCGCGAGCACGGTCAAAGCAGTAGTCGTCGAGGCGAGCAAGCGCAGGCCATCGGCGCCACGAGCTCACGCGCATCTGGTGTGCCTACCGAGCGTGGCTCCTTGAGTCAATAGCGAGCCGACGGTTGGATGAATGGTCCTCGACAGAGCCTCACGATGACGCCCCGCAGGTTTCTGTCCTACGTGCAACCCGCCGATGGACGAACGAGCGGGCCGCTCGCGGATTCGCGCGCCGATTGCCAGATAGCGGGCGCCTCTGTCATGTCTCGCCTCGGGGAATAGCGGCCAGTCGGTAGACCTGATCCATCACTTGCCCTTCTCCTGTCCAAGCGCCCGAGGACAGATTATCGAGTTCGCGGCGAAGAACCGGCTGCCCACGATGTTCATGGACCGAGACTATGTGGCGGCCGGCGGCCTGATGTCGTATGGATCGAACTTCTCCGAGCAGTTTCGGCACGCCGCC
>WNFC01007555.1_pt1 | contig 19728 bp, 15 predicted proteins | sample 5400541 | NCBI WGS metagenome assembly WNFC01 (sample SAMN13153342, study PRJNA577476) | soil metagenome | isolation source: 120 cm saprolite under Douglas fir tree site 2 hole 2 replicate 1 | place: USA:California | collected 2015-04-18 | reverse complement strand
AGCCGCACGCTCAATCAGTTCATAGTGCAGTTTAACCGTTTCATCAATAATCTCAAGCCCACTAGTGTGGGCATTAACCTACGCTTCCCGTCGGTAGTTATAGGGCAGAACGCGTCTACTCCCCAGGCGGTACAACAAGATCGGCTGCAGTTCCGGGATGATTTGTCGACCCAGGCGAACTGGCATGGCTTGCACAACATCAAGTTTGGAGCCGACCTGAACCCTCGCATCAAGTACAACCTGCTATTTGACTTGGTAAAGAACACGTCGTTCTTTTTCAACGCGGACGATCCCACCGTCACATGCGCCTCCCCGACCAGTTGCACTACCATCATCGCGCCCGCGTTTGCCCTTAGGGGCATCGGCTCGACGAGGGAAGACGGCACCACGGTATGGCAGATGGCCTACTACCTACAGGACGACTGGAAGATGAGCCGAAGGCTCACCCTGAATCTCGGTCTGCGTTATGAGTTTGAAAGCGGGTTTGTGGATGCCGGGTTCAAGCAACCGCTCGAGGGAGTGGCTCCGTTCTTCGACAGCCGAACGCGTAAGAATCCGAAACTGAGTTTCGGCCCGCGTGCGGGTTTCGCCTATGACCTGCGCGGGAACGGCAGGACCGTGCTTCGCGGTGGATTTGGAATCTACTTCGATTCCACACCCTATGAAGTCGGCTATATAGATCGTACGTTCAATGGCGTGAAGTATTTCATTGCCGGGTTCGGGCCAACTCAGCCCGATGTGAATGATCCCGCGTTTCTGGGTCCGCCGCCACCTCCCGGTGGCAACGCCATTGACGGCCACGTGAGCCAGCCGTACACGGAACAGTGGTCCATTGGAGTGGGACAACAATTGCCGTGGGGGATCGTGTTGGACTCCAGCTATGTGCACATCCTCGGCATTCACGGATGGATGAGCCGTGAGTTGAATTCACAGAGCGCGACCCGGGTGGCGCCGTTTCCGTCACTCGGACTTTTCACCAGCTTCCAAACCACCAACATCAGCCACTACAACGCTCTGCAGGTAAGTGCCCGCAAGAACCTGGACAAGCGTGTGCAGCTTCAAGTCGCCTACACGTTGTCGAAAGCCGTGGGGTTATCGGATGACATCTTTGAGCCGGGCGTGCCCCAGGACAGCAACAACATTTTTGCAGATAAGGGACCCACACTGCGGGACGCCCGCCATCGGTTCGTGGTGAGTGGCATCATCACGCTACCATGGGGGTTCCAGACGTCAAATATTGTGGCGCTGCAGAGTGGGCGGCCATATAACATCACCACCGGGAACGATGACAACGGTGACGGTCACTTCAAAGATCGTCCAGCAGGCGTAGGACGCAACGCGGGACGGGCGGCGCCAACCTACGTCTGGGATACGCGACTATCGCGGCCCTTCAAGATCGGGGAACGGGTGGAGATCAGTCCTACAGTGGATATGTTCAACGTGCCGAACCATCCGAACTTCGACGCAGAATCCTACAACGGGGCATTGAACGCCGGCTGTTCTGTGGGCCCGCCAACCTGCGGAACCCTGCAAGCTCCGGGGCCTGCGTTCGGCAAACCCAGCGATATTATCTCGCCGGCGCGGCAACTGCAGCTCGGCGTACGGGTCACGTTCTGAGACAATCCCAAAGCACGAGGCCTTCCTTCTCCGTTTGGTTAAGGAGAGGGTGTGCCCTGGTTTGATTCGCTAATTTCTTCCCAAGATTGGAGACAGGCATGCTTATGAAAAAGCAGCTGATTGGTTTCGCACTATTTTCAGGAATGTTGGCGGGGACGACGACGGGCTTTGCCCAAAGCGGCAATGTGGTGAAGTATCACGCCACAATGACCGATGTGAAGTACGTCTACGGCGTCGCTGAACCGGTGGCGCGCTTGAAATCCGGGGACATTCTTGAAACCAACAGCGTGGATGCTTTCGGCAACGCTATACAAAAGCCGGGTGACCCGTTGAGTCTGGTTAAGGGTGACAATCCGCTGACGGGACCATTCTACATTGAGGGGGCACAGCCCGGGGACACGCTGGCGGTGAAAATTCTGGATATTCAAGTGGACGGAAATCAGGGCGTGGGCGCGTTTGCTCCCGGATTTGGTGCATTGAATGAGACTAATTACACGCCCATGCTGCACCCGCCGCTGCCGGAAAAGATCTGGTTGTATCCCATCGATCATGCGACCAACACGGCAACATTCAAGGCACTGGATTCGAACTTCTCGGTAAAGATTCCGCTCCATCCGTTTTTTGGCTGCATTGGAGTGGCACCGGCGGGAGGAGAAGCCCGCAGTTCGATTGTGCCGGCAGAATTTGGTGGGAATATGGATTCTCCCGAGGTCAGCGTAGGTAACACGCTTTATCTCCCCGTGAACGTACCGGGGGCGCTGCTCTATATGGGCGATGGCCACGCTGCCATGGGCGATGGGGAAGTGGCAGGGACGGCAATTGAAGTCCCACTACGGACGCGGCTCCAGATCAACGTGCTAAAAGGGAAGAAGATCAACTGGCCGCGGTTCGAGAACGACGATACGATCATGGCGGTGGGCGCGTATCGTCCGCTCGACGATGCACTGCGCATCGCGTTTACGGAGCTAGTGGGATGGATTCACAACGACTACGGACTCTCGGAACTGGACACATACGAGTTGCTTTCCAAGGTGGCAAGGATTCATTTGAACGAAATGGTGGATCCGAACTACGTGGTCGTGGCATTAGTTGAGAAGAAGTACTTGCCACCAAAGAAGATAATGACGAACATAGATACTCAGCATTCAGTCTCTCATTGACTCACGACGGCACCGTTCCAGCCCCAACCCATTAGCACCTGATAACGGCTACTCGTAGAAGTTGGTGCTGTCGGCATTTCGATTCGAAGTAATCGCGAAGCCGGGCTTCTTGGATTGCGGATATCCGCAACCCGGCTCGTCACGCGATCCACAAACCGGCTTCTGAGAGGTAGGCACGCCACTTCAAGCCCAAACACCTTAAGTTAGCGCTATTGGGATCCTGCCCGGGGGCGGTCGGGCAAAATCGTGGGCCCCACCTGACATCGGTTCTGCTCGTCCAGTGTAGCGAGCGTTGTACTACCGATTCCCTGTGGTTCGCCAAAACCCGCGGCGGCTCGCTGGGCCGCCATCGCATCTCCCGTCGACCGCTGCTTCCTCACCGTCAGCACCTTCCTGCCGACGACAGTTGAAAAATTCCGCCGCACCGCCGCACGCATCGCACGTCGGCTCTGCTCTCGTCTCCACCGAGCGGCCGCCCCACGGGGAAATTTGATGGAGGAGGGGATAGCGGGTCCCTAGGCGGGGCGGTCGAACAGAATTGTGGGTCCCACCTGACTCTGACTCTGCTCACCCGTTGTACGGTGTACCGCTTCCCACCCGAACGCCCACTGCGCCGCCATCGCATTTCCTTCCGTCCGCCGCTTCCTCACCGTCCGCACCTGCCTGCAGGCCACGGTTTGAAAGTTCCGCCGCACCATCGCACCTCGGTCCTGCATTCGCCTCCCACAAAGTGGCCGGCCCAATGGGAAATCTGAGAGAGGAGGAGTGGGGGCCCCGGGCCGCGTGATTGTGCCCAACAGCGCGAGGGAATATTTGGCGCTCATGTCGTTTCTGCCATTGTAAGACGACCCAAGCGCCCTCGACCGCATTTGCCTTATTCGGCCGGGTACATGAGAACTTTGATGACTTGTCTCTCCATGCATAGATTGAACCCTGTTTGCCAGTCCGTGATCGGTAGACTGGCAGAAACCAAGTCGTTCAACCGCAACTTGCCTTGGGCATAGATATTCATCATACGGTCCCAAGTATTTGCGGTGTAACATATCGATCCCTTCATGATCAGCTGCTTGTAGAAGATCTTGTCTATCGGAAACTGGATGTCGCTGCCGCAGATTGCAACCTGGGTATAACGGCCCATCGGTCGGAGAACCTCGAGACATTCTCGCACCGAGTTGGGATGTCCGGCGCATTCCAGAGCGATGTCCACGCCTGTGCCACCCGTTTGTCCACAAACAGCCTCCACCAAGCTGTGTTCACCAACATCGACGGTGGCGGATGCGCCAATACGGCGCGCGGCTTCCAACCTTTCGTCGTCTCCAGACACCCCGGCGACAATGGTTTTGATGCCTGCAGACACCAGCAATTTCAGGCACAGCAGGCCGATAGGACCGGGGCCAGAGATCAAGACCGTGTCGCCGATCCGTATATCCGTGATCTCGGTGACGGCGTGGATTGCGACGGCAAATGGTTCGCTAAGAGCTGCTTCTTCCAGTGATAACCCCTCAGGGATGCGGTAGAGCTGGTCCGGTCGCACTACAACGTACTTCGCGAAGGCCCCGTTCACACCATGTCCCATCCCGCGCCGCTCCGTGCAGAAAATGAAGTTGCCCGAGATGCAGTACTGGCATTTGCCGCATACCACAGCCGTGGCGCCCAAAACCGTTACCGCAGTGCCGGCGGTTACCCCGGTAACATCGCGACCCACTTCGATAACTTTGCCCGCAAATTCGTGCCCGAGAATAACCGGTGGGTAATTGCGGAACGTATCGTGCACAATATGGAGGTCCGTCCCGCAAACGCCACAGTATGCGACCTCAACTTTGACTTGTTTCTCTCCGCAGATCGGATCAGGAACGTCGAGAATGCCGACGTTCCCCTCTCCGACTGCGTACTTCACCAGAGCTTTCATGATGTATCACTCCGGCTGGCAGCGTGGGTAAAACATCCCTCGCGCTGTTTGGCCTTTTCGTAATTGTATAGACTTGCTGGACAGAGCTGACTTCAGAAGCCTCAGTGATCGGTACATCCCACCAGGAATTGTAACTAGGAACACGATCGTGACAGTCCGTCTCAACCACAATAACCGAAGTTCGCGTCTGCTTCTGGCATTTCCGAATAGCGTCCGCCAGGTCGTCGAGCGTGTCCGCACCGATCGCATCAGTCCCTAAGCTAGCCGCATTGGAACAACAGCTAGTGGAATGATAGCTCCGGTCAACTGCTTAAGTTCAACTCCTGGCCCACTCTTCGGGAGACATTGTTTGGAGCTTCCAATGGGTCGTGGCGAACCGTCAGTTGCCGCTCTTCGAGGAGTCTCTTTGCTTGATCGAAAAGCACCGGGGATCTCTGTCGGATCAGCGACTGCCATTTACGGTTGTAGTTCGATGATCGGAGTTCCCACCGCGGCGTGGGCAAGAAAGAATTAACGCCTTTCTCGGCGCCCTCGGCTATGAGAGCCTTTTGACTCCCGTTCCAGCACAACTGCAAGTTCACCGGAAGCAGCGCTCGATCAGGTTGGTGGTGCGCAGTTTGCACCACAGGGGCCGAGGCAACGCCGTCCCTCGCCCAAACTCAGCCGGACCGTGAACGACAAGATTTACGCCGAAAGTGTAAACCAGCCCACTGCTTCATCGTGACAGTGCGGGCCGCAACCGGCACCCTTTGGTGCTATCTGGCTGTCCAGCCCCCATCAATTAGGAGCGTGTGTCCAGTAATCAGCGAGGCTGCGGGAGAAGCGAGAAATACGACAGCACCAATCACGTCGCGCGTTTCGCCAATACGGTGCAGACCAGCAATGCGTTCGATTACGTCCGCACGAAATTCGGAGTCAGCGAGGGCTGGTTCGGTTCCGGGGGTTCGAATAAAGGTTGGGGCGACGGCGTTGACCGTTATGTTGTATTTGCCCCACTCGATCGCGAGGCACTTAGTGAGATGTGAAATAGCGGCTTTGGTCATGCAGTACACCGACTCGGTGGGCAGCGCGACAAACCCGGCTTGCGAACCCAGGTTGATGATGCAGCCATGTTTCTGACGGATCATCACTTTTCCCGCGCCCTGACTGGCGAAGAATGTGCCTTTCAGATTTACGGACACGGTCAGATCGAAGTCTTGCTCACAGACATTTTCGGCTAGATTCTCCGGACCAACGCCCGCATTGTTGACAAGGATGTCGAGGTGGCCGAAGTGATCGGCAGCTTTGTTGACGGCCGCAGCAATCTGCTCGGGGCGGCTCATGTCCATCTGTAGCCGCAAGGCTCGGCGGCCGATGCGTTCGATGTCGCACTGCAGACTGTCTGCGGTGCTCACGTCGCGTAGTCCCAGCGCCACGTGTGCGCCGGCATGAGCGAGGGCCAATGAAATGGCACGGCCCAAACCGCGAGCTGCTCCGGTTACCAGAGCCACTTGGTCGGTAAGTTCAAAGCTGGGGAACTCAGTGTCGCGAGTTACCATAAAACAGAAGGTCAATCACTTCAGCTGGCTCATCGGCCAGAAATATCTCTCCCGCTTGTTAGCCTCGGTATAACTGCGGCGAGCCTGCTGCACCGATTGCATTTCGGAAACCTCGGCGATGGGCACGTCCCACCAGGAATCGTATCCGGGCACACAATCGTAGTAGTCAGTCTCAACCACGACAACCGAAGTTTGCGGCTGACGCTTCGCGGTTGCGAGGGCCTCAGCCAGTTGGTCGTAGGTTTGGGCTTGCACCGCATAAGCGCCAAGGCTGGCGGCATTCGCCGCAAAATCTACCTTGATGGTTTCACCGGGTTGTCCCTCGTTCCGGTATCGATACTCGGTACCAAACCCACCGCTGCCACAAGCCCGACTCAGGCCGCCGATACTGGAGAACCCGTGATTGTCGAGCAGCACAATGTTGAGTTTCACTTTTTCCTGGAGCGACGTGACGATCTCCTGCGCCATCATGAGATAAGAGCCATCTCCGACCAGGACATAAACTTCACGACTCGGGTCTGCCATTTTCACGCCCAGTCCACCGGCAATCTCGTAGCCCATGCAGGAATATCCGTACTCAAGGTGGTAGCCCTTGGGATCGCGCGTGCGCCACAGCTTGTGAAGATCTCCAGGGAGGCTGCCCGCGGCACACACAATCACATCTTTCGGTCCCAGAGTCGAGTTGAGCAGTCCAACAACCTCGCCCTGGCTGAGCGGCGGACCGACGCGGCGGGCGTAAATTCTGTCAACTTCCGCATTCCACTCGACACGAAGGCGGGAGATCTCCTGAGCGTAAGCAGGGCTGACGCGGTGTGAGCCCAACGCCTTGGCGAGTTCTTCTATGGTTGCCGCCGCATCGCCGACCAGCGGCACTGCCGCATGTTTATAGGCATCAAACTCAGCAGTGTTGATGTTGATGAACCGGACTTTGGCATTCTGAAACGCGGTGACCGATGCAGTGGTGAAATCGCTGTAGCGAGTTCCGATTCCGATGATTAAGTCGGCTTCAAGCGCTAACCGATTGGCGGCAGAGGTTCCGGTTACACCCATGGCGCCAACACACTGGGGATGATCGAAACACAGGGAACCCTTGCCCGCATGGGTCTCGCCCGCGGGAATTCCCGTTTGCGCAGCGAATTGCGAAAGAATCTCGGTGGCCCCGGAGTAAATCACGCCGCCGCCAACTATAATCAGCGGACGTTCGGCAGAACGGATCCGCTCGGCGGCAAGTGCGAGCAGCATGGCATCGGGACGATTGCGTGGCACGGTCCACGTGCGCGACTCGAGGAATCCATCGGGACAGTCGAAGGCTTGCGCCTGCACATCTTGCGGTAGGGCGAGTGTAACGGCTCCGGTTTCCGCGGGCGAAGTAAGCACTCGCATGGCCTCCGGTAAGGCCGTAAGGATCTGCTCGGGTCGCTGAATGCGGTCCCAGTAACGAGATACGGGCCGGAAGCAATCGTTCACCGATACATCTTGGGTGCCGGGCGATTCCAATTGCTGCAGTACCGGGGACACGTTCCGCCGCGCAAAAATGTCGCCCGGCAGCAGCAAGACCGGCAGGCGGTTGATGGTAGCGTCAGCCGCCCCGGTCAGCATGTTCGTAGCGCCAGGCCCGATCGAGGTCGTACACACCAGTGCGCGTAGGCGGTCGCTCATCTTGGCGAAAGCAGCGGCCGTGTGCACCATCGCCTGCTCGTTCCGGCAGAGGTAATAGGGAAAGTCAGGGTTTTCCTGTAACGCCTGCCCTATGCCGGCCACATTCCCGTGACCGAAGATGCCGAAACAGCCGTCAAAAAACCTGTGCTCCTCGCCGTCGCGAGCGATGCATTGCGCTTTCAGGAATCGGATGATGGCCTGAGCTGTGGTTAGTCTTCGCATCATTCTTCTCTCTTCAATGAGAGTCGGACCCGCAAATCCTGCTCAGAAACTGCCTTCGGGCTCTAATGCCGGGCCGGGCGGAACTCCCGGTGCAGGCGGCAAGAAGGGCCAGTCGCGCTTGCGCCAAGCCAGGATCAGATACGCAGCAAATCCAAGCACAATGGTTCCAAAGGCGTACACCATATATTGCCAGCCCTTGGGCTGCAACGCAGGCGTGACGAAGACTCCCAACCATCCGCAAAGTGCAAACAGCGCCGGCAACGGGTAGAGCCACATCCGGAAGGGCCGGGGAGCCTTTGGCTGGTATTTGCGATACAAGAGCAGACCAATAATCTGGGCCACGAACATGGAAAGGATACGTGCGAGCATGAGCGCGGTAATAATTTGCACCAAGTCAAAAAAGCAGGCAACGATGCACAAACTACCCACCAGCAAAAGCGCGCGGTGAGGGAATTGACGAGTGGGATGTAACTCCCCGAACCAGCGGAAGAACGCCCCATCGAGCGCGGCGGCGTAGGGGATGCGCGAATAACCCAACATCATCGCATACGTCGCGGCAAACGCGGTGACCTCGATCATGACGGTCATCAACGCGGAAGCCCCGCGCCCGTGTACTCTCTGCATGTACACCGAGCCAATGGCGGTGAAGGCCTGCGAATTCGGATCAACCATTTCCCGCCACGGCACCACACCAGTGAAACTGACTGAGATAAGGAAATCGATCACGGCCACGATGAGGATCGAATAGATGACACCGTAGGGCACAACGCGCTCGGGCTGTTTGACTTCGTCTCCCAGATAGCAAATCTGGTAGTAGCCGAGAAAATTGAACATCACCAGCATAGTCCCGTTGCCCAGGCCGAGCAAGAATGGTAGTCCGATATGCCACGCAGCCGGGGGGAAATCAAACAGCAGCTTGGGGTTGAGGTGAGTCATCCCGGTAAAGATCACCCAAGCGGCGGTAAGCAACATACCGATCCACAGAATCAGCATAAGGCGGGCGATGTCCTGGATCTTGCGGTAGAGCGCGAGCATGGCAACGGCGGTGATGGCGCCCGCGAGTAACTTGCCTCCCCAACGATAAGTGGCAATCGACGGCCACAGAAAACTAGTGTATGCGGCCATTCCAATACTGCTGGTGGCGATTTCAAGGGTGCCGCTGAATAGGAATTGCCAGACAAAAATCCACGCCAGCATGTGCCCCCAGCGGGCGCGGCCGAAGCACTCGCGGAGGAAGATGTAGGATCCGCCCGAGGCGGGGATGGCAGATCCTAATTCTGCGAACACAAGACCATCCGCGATGGCCAGCATCGCGCCCACGGCCCAGGCCAGGAGCGACTGCGGGCCCCCCATGGTAGCCAGAATTGCCGGGACCGTGATGAAGGGCCCTGTGCCCACCATGTTCGACATGTTGATCGAGACCGCATTCAGCAATCCCAATCTCCGCGGCAGCCGAGCGTGCGGCTCACCGGCGTATGCCGGACCGGTCCCTGTGTTTGCGGTCACGCGCGAAGTGTTCCTCCGCGAAGAGGATGCCAGAATACTGCAAATTGTGGTGGACGACCAACAAATACTCCCGCATACAAAGCGCCTAGGGGATTATTGCCACAGCTTCCCGCCGGCCAGCTTCGGGGAAAAGCAATTGCGCCTGAAAACTAAGCCTGTAGACAGAAACAGGCGGGGGTCGATTGAATAACCGCTTTGACCTATCGTGGACCCTATTTTAGAACATCGGCCTGCTGCTCCTTGCACAGACCAAAAACAGCGCCAAGTCGCCGACAGGTGTCGGAGGCTTTTCAGTATACCTTGGAGCGCCATGCGTAATAAGGACTACACGCGCCCGCTCGGATGGCTCGAAGGTGCCGGTTCTGGTCACCAATTACCTTATGACAGTAGGATTCATGATGGCGGACGAGACTGACCGGAAGACTTCGCCATGGTCAGCCTCGACGACTATCCCTTGCTGGGATGCTTCCCGCCTCGACTTACCACCATCGAGTTGTCGAAATACGAACTGCGAGATACTGCGGTTCAACTGCTGCTCGAACGCGTGGAAGGCAAGCGTACGCGAGCAAAAACCGTCACCCTGCAACCGCAATTGCGGGTTTTAGCGAGTCCTGCGGCTTTATGCTGCGTTCTATGCAGTAACGGCTTGAACACGGTTGGGTTTCCTTTTCGCCCCGTACGTGGACGTCCCGCAGCGAGCCCGCTTCAGTGGGCGACCTAGCTGCGACAGACTCCTCTTTGGCTAAGAGGTTCCGTCGCAACTGCTCTTTCGCCACTTTCGGGGCGGCTCAGCGAACCAGCGGCAGACGCGGGTCCACGTCTTTCCATGACGAGCGAATCCAGGTGTGGATCGGATCTTCTGTAATGGCCAGCGATCGCGCGCTTCCAGCAATGAAGTTCAAATAGTAGGTGTCATAGCCCGGACCAGCAACCACGGGATGGTATCCCTCATGGACCAGGACCGCATCTCCATCGTGAACGGTGACCACGGTATCGCGTTGCCCGTCACTGCTGTAGAGCCGCTGGTGAGCAAAAGCCCCCGGCCGGTTCATTCGGTAGTAGTAAATCTCGTCGAGATCGACTTCGGCCGGTGGGTTGTGAACGTCATGTTTGTGCGGCGGATAACTGGACCAGTTGCCGCCCGGCGTATATACCTCAACCACAATTAAGCGATCCGCCGAAAAATCGGGCCGCATGATGTCGACGATCTGACGAGAAGCATTGCCCCCGCCGCGCAGCGAGACCACGACGTCTTTCGGAGTAACCAACCGGGAAGTAAAGTTTCCCTGAGATGGAACATTGCACTCAGCGATCTCGCACGTGGTGAGCGACTCAAACCGAACCTGCGTTCCGGGAGACGCATAGAGCACATACGGCAACCCGTCGAACACACTGTTCCGTTCGCCTATCTGTTGCTTCTCGCCGTCCCATTCCGCGATGCACTTGCCGGAGAGAAGAACGAACACAGTCTCTTCCTCCGAGCGCTCTTGTTGCCAGGTCTCGCCCGGCGCGAGCCGCCTGGCGCAGAACCCCATCCATTCCCAGCCGGCATCCTGACGAGAAAAGCGCAACAGTTCTCCCGATGCCCCCGGCTGTAGCTCATGAGAATGAACCACCATATTAGTTCCCATCGAGTAACTCCTCTACTGAGATAGTGCGTTTCACCAGGCAGTGCAGCCATGCTCACGAAACCGCCGCTACGGTCATTTGATTCACGACGCCACGCAGGAACTTCAGGCTTTGCGCGATGCTTACTGCCGGGGGAATGACGGTGGCGCGAAATTTCACGTCCTGTTCGACAACCATCCAGCCAGAGTAGCCATTTTTGGCGAGAACGCGGAGGAACTGGGGGAAGTCGATCGATCCCTGCCCGATGATGGTGAATACCTTCTCTTCGATCGCCTGATCGAAAGTGAGGGCCTTGCGCCGCGACTCGGCCAGGATCTTCTCGCTGATGTCCTTGATATGCACATAGCGGAGAATACTGCGATACTTCTCAGCTTCCGCGGCTGGGTCGCCACCCCCGTAGACGCAATGGCCGGTATCGAGACACAGTCCCATCTTGGTCGCAGAGGTCACATCAAACAGCCGTTCCGTCTCCCCCGGCGTTTCGATGTAGGTCGCCACGTGAGGATGGAACACCAGGTCAAGGCCAAAGTCATTGGACACACGACCAGCATCAGTTGCGACGTTCTTCCACTGCTCCGAGGTGAGGGAGGCGCTTCCGTCTGCGGGGACTCGACCAGAAATCCGGTCTCGTTCTGGCGACTGGGCATCGGCCAGAACCAGAAACGGCGCCTTCAACGCGGCGAGCAGGTCACCGACTTTTCGGATCTGCTCGACTGCGATGTCGGCGGAGGCTGGATCGCTCAAGACCACGGGAACAAAAGATGCGAGAAGTGTCAGGTTCCGCTTCTCCAATTGCGGACGTAACACGTGGAGTTCGGTAGGAAAAAAACCGTAGGGACCCAACTCTGTGCCGGTATAACCAGCCTCTATCATTTCGTCGAGCATTTTCTCGTAGGATTGGTTCCAGGAAGGTCCGGGATAGTCCAGGACACCCCAGCTGTCGGGAGCCGATGCAAAATTAAAACGGGAGCTAAGATTGGTCATAACTGCCTCGTCGGTGATTAGGCCCATGGCTCAATGACCACCTTCATCGAGTCAGGGGCGATTGACCTCTTTACAGCCGCGTCTACGTCTCGCAGAGCGAAATGATGAGTGACGAATTCACGCAAGGGATAATGGCGCATGTAGCGTGCCATCTGCCGCATGCTCGGTCCGTATGCCCCCGGCTCTTCGCCGCCTACGCCAAGAATACGCGCACTCTTTGCACACAAATGACGATGAGGGTTGATGGCGATCTCACCCAGGTCCGAAAAATTGCCCGCCTCCACCAGCAGACCGCCGAGCCGCAGCATGTCCAGCCCCTCGGGGACCGCCTGGGGTACGCCCGCGCACTCGATGACCACGTCGGCTCCTCGCTTATGGGTCAAACCGCGCACGAATGCGAGTCTCTCTGGTTGAGTGGTGGTAGCGGCATTGATAACTTGATCGGCGCCTAGCCTTTTTGCGAAATCCAGGCGATAGTCCGACAGGTCAACTGCAACGATAGTCCCCGCGCCGAGCATGCGCGCCTTCACAACGAAGCACATTCCGAGCGGACCCACTCCAAGAACCACGACCGTGTCGTCAAAACGGAACGATTCGTTGGGAAAAGCAGAAATCTGCTTGGCCCGGTCCAGGCCAACCGTGACCGCCATGATTTCCGTCAGTACGGCGATCTCGGATGGCAGATCGTCGGGAACACGGACCAGGAAGCTTCCAGCGAGAACATAGAGGTACTGGGACCATCCGCCGAACAAGTGCGGCGGGTTCCTTGCGCTCAAGTTGTTGCCGTAGTCAGTGGTGTTTTCGCAGAAGTAGTACGGAAAATCGTGCCGGCAGAAATAACAGGTGCCGCAGCTTACGTTTGGCCCGACCACCACGCGGTCGCCAGGCTTCAGCGGCAGTCCTTCGAAATCCTTGTATTCCTGGTCGCCGCCGATGGCCGCAACTGTGCCGACATTCTCGTGCCCCTGGATAATGGGAAACGGTATCTTCTTCGGCGTGCCGGTTCCGGCGTACTGCGTTGTGTAACCCTGGTAGGTGTGCTTGTCTGTGCCGCAAATTCCCGAAACCTCCATTTTCACCAGCACGCAGCCCGGAGCAGGATCGGGGAGCGGATATTCCCGGAGTTCGTATCTTCCTGGCTCAACCAGTGTCGCAGCTAGGACGGATTGTGCAGACATGATCGGATTCAATCACCCCAGGAAAACCTTGGGGGCTGGGAACAGCCCCCCAATTAGAAGAGCGGTTTATTTCCGCAGGGTTCAGAAGTTCAACTTCAGCGAGAGTTGCCCGATGCGGGGATCGGCGGCACCCTGCACGAAACCGAATGAGGCCGAACTGCTGATGTTTCCATTGGCATTCTGGAACTGGGTGTGATTAAACACATTGAAGAACTCGGCGCGAAATTGCAGGTCGACGGTTTCCGTTAGCTTGGTGTCCTTGAGGAGCGCCAAATCAAAGTTGTTAATGCCCGGTCCATGGAAGAAGCGCCGGGACGCATTGCCCAGCTGGCCAACTTGCTCGAGGCTGAAGGGAGTGGCATCGAAATACTGTCCCCCATGCTTGCGTGGATCCAGGATGTGCACCGACGATCCGTTGTAGTTCGGCACATCGAGGCCCAATGGGATTGGCCCTGTAAACTGCGTGCCCAGTAGGGAGTTGTTGTCGTTTTCGATTAGGGTGACCGGTGTCCCCGTGGCGAAACGCGTGATGCCGCTCAACGCCCATCCTTTTGTAAAGCGGTTCGAGGCCAGCTTGTCCAACGGCAATTCGTAGTTGTAACTCACGACAAAGTTGTGCGTTACGTCGAAGGCGGAAAGCGCAATGCTCCTCTTGGGGTTGATGAAGCTAACCTGCTCCCCATATCCGGAGGAGTTGTCGTTTGACTTGCTATAGGTGTAGCCGACTAGGAACTGCAACCTCCCGCTGGAATGCCGCAAGTTGACCTGTAGAGAGTTGTAGGCCGACTGTCCGATGCCGATGAAATATCCATTGGTGCCAAACAGCGGCCCGAAAATAGGCAGCCGCACGTTGAAATTGCTCTCCGTACCCGGTCCGCAGCCTGGCGTAGCCAAGCAAAGTTGGGGGTCAGCCGGATTGGCTTCCAACGTTACCAACAGTCGGTGGCCCTGTGTACCGACATAGCTAACCGTGGCCAATGTGTTGGTTGTGAACTGCCGCTGTACTGATAGTTCATAATTCTCCGAATACGGCAGACGGTTGTTGTCAAAGAAACCCGGAGAACTCGCGATAGGCGTTAACAGCGACCAATTGACATTATTGTCAGGATTCTTCGGGCCGACGTTGAGAGGTGGAAAACTGACTGGAAATTTCTGTCCCGTGCCACCCTGCAGACCACCGTCGGTGCGGTTGATAAACGGTGTGGAGAACGACGGTGCGGTTCCTACCCAGAAGAAGCCGAACGGTGCATCACCGATTTCGTTGAAGTTGGTTGCTCCCTCGAATGCCGTGAAGAAAAGGCCATAACCGGCGCGAATGCTGGTTTTCTTGTCTGGCGAATACGCCACCCCCACGCGAGGTCCGAAATTGTTGTACCGAGTGGGCGCCAGCGTGCTCGGAATACCGGGATCACCTGGAAAGACCCAGCCTCGTGGCGAGCCGGGGAAGACGATCGATTGCAGCCCCGGTACGATGGTCTCTATTTGATTGTGTTGCTCAGACCAGGGCGTGCTGATGTCGTACCGCAAACCATAGTTCAGCGTTAGGTTGCTTCGCGCACGCCAGCTGTCCTGTGCGTACAGTCCCAGGTACTTGCTTCGACCGTTCGACGGTTCCGCCTGCCCTTGCACGAAGTTAGTGGGAGCACCGATTAGAAAATCGGCAAAATCGACTCCGGTCTCGGTGCCGTTGAAAACAAAGTTTCCGTCCAGCACGTTGTGCAGTTGCTCTACCAGTTGGTTGTAGTGGAAATTGCCGCCGAACTTGATGCTGTGAGTGCCTATGAGCTTGCTGAAGTTGTCCAGCACCTGGTAGGTGTTTTCAATTAGCCGGTTGGGACGGCTGGGTACGCCGATAATCAGTCCGCTGGCAAAATCAATTTCCGGGACGCCTTCGACGCGAGGATCGAGAGGAATGATTCCATTCCCTCCAGTGGTGAAGCCCAATCCGCTCAGATTCACGTTCGTCCCGCCTTGGGGCAGGTTCAGCGAATTGTTCACCCGAACAAACGACAGTCGTGCTTCGTTTACTGTGCTGCTGCCAAAAGTTTTGGTGTCGCCGAGGATCCAAGCCTGAGAGCGGCCGGTTCCAGAAGCGTCAAATCCCGGCACGTTGGCGGTAGGGTAAGGACTGCCGAGCTTGTAGTTGTCGAAGAGGTAGTACACCGAAATCAAGCCGACGTGGGTGTTGGCATCTACTCGGCCACTGGTTTTGTCGTCCCGCAATCTCTCTGACACGCTAGAGGTTGTGAATTGATTCCCGCCCGTATTGGCGCCGGGAATGAAGCCGAGCAGATTCTGGGAAATAGGCGAGAAGACGGCGGTTGGAATCTGTGCGTTGGGAAATACACAATTCGCACTGGTGCACCCTGGTGTGAAGTACCGCTCCGCCGCCGTGACTGTGTAGCCGAGTGCAGTCGACAGTTGTTGTGCCCAAGTGGTGCCGGTAACTACTCCCGTCAGCAAACTCGACACAGCCGAGAAGTCACCGCCGCGCTCTGCCGAAGTCAACACGGAGGTGATCGGAGAACTGACCCCTCTCACTTTCCGGTTCCCCTGGTAGTCTGCGAAGAAAAAAACCTTGTCGTGGATGATCGGGCCGCCGATCGTTCCCCCAAACTGGTTCTGATGGTAGGCTCCAATTTTTCCTACCGGATCGAAGAAGTTGCGCGTGTTCAGATTGGTGTTGCGCAAAAATTCGAATGCGTTTCCATGGAAGCGGTTTGTCCCCGACTTGGTAATGACGTTGATTTGCCCACCGCTGTAGTTGCCATACTCGGCGTCATAGTTGTTGGTCAGAATACGAAACTCCGCGATGGAATCAAGGTTGGGAATTGCCGTTGTGCCGCCATAGCCCCCTTCCTGCACCATCGCTCCATTCAGGAGAAATCCGTTGTTCGCTTCCCGTTGACCGTTGACTGACACCGCCCCCGAGTTGAGGTCACCCGAAACTTTCGGGACGGCAAATCCAGCCGAGTTGAAAATGCCCCCATACCCGCCGGTAAGCCCCGAGGCAACCGGCACCACCCCGGGCTGCAGCGCTAACAAGTCGGTGTAGCTGCGCGTGACCAGCGGCACGGTTGTGATCTTCTGGCCTTCGATCACCTCGCCCAGTTGCGAAGTGGCAGTTTCCAAGTGCAGGGCTTCGCTCTGGACTTCGACCGCCTGCTTAACTTCGCCTATCTTCAGATCGACGTCAATCACCAATGAAGCGTTGACATCCAAGACCAGTCCGGTTTGACGATAAGTGCGAAAACCGGGCTGCTCAACTTCAAGTGTGTAGTGGCCCAGCGGGAGGGACTGGAAAGAGTAAAAACCTTGGCTATTGGTGTGCTGGCTTTGGTCGATGCCCGTATCGTTGTTGGCCACAGTCGCGGACGCGCCCGCTATGGCGGCCCCGCTAGGGTCCTTCACCGTGCCGGAGATGCTCGCGGTCACTCCCGCGAAAGCACTGCCACCCGCGATAAAGAGCGCGCACGCGGCCAGCGCGAGCGTGATCTGTCTAAAGAGAGGACACAGCACTGGAGTGTTTCTGTGTACCGACCGATGCAGTGGCAGTGCAGTATCCAGGCGTCGGCTGGCAGAACTTCTGTCGTTCATAATCCCTCCCTTGAAGAGAGGCTTCCCTCGGACCAGAGCGTCAGATGCGCGCGTTTTTCCGAGCGTCGCTCCTCCGTCAAGAACCTGGCTTGCTTGTCTTTCGGAACTCCGCGCCTTTTTTACAAAGAAGATTGCTAAGCGGTTACAGATAACAAGGGCTTATAGTGCCAGTGCCGGGTCTTTGTCAAGTAGTTCTGCAGCAAAGTAGTTCTGCAGCAAAGGTTTGACTCCCTGACCGCTAGCCCTGCCGAACGCACAAACACTGCAAGAAAATCGATCTTATGCAATGCTGGAGGTCTCTGGCGGGTACCCGTAGCACGACTCGCAAAGGCGGATGTGGGCAGCTGAATTTGTGTTGATCTGCGTACCTGCAAACGCTAAGCTTCTCGGCTGGGGCGAAACTTGAAATGGCGAAACTGGGCGTAGGGCTTCTGGGAGTAGGAGAAATGGGCAAGCGGCACGCGGAAAATCTGCGCAGCCTGGTTCCCGACGCGCGCCTGGTAGCTCTCGCCGACGTCGATGCCGCCCGTGCCCGCAATGCGGCAACTGAGCTCGAGATCGAGCGCTGGTATGACAGCATCGAAGCGATGCTGGAACGCCGGGACATCGACGCCATCCTCATCGCAACTCCGGACCGCTTTCATGCGCGTGCCATACAAACCGCAGCATCTGCCAAGAAGGACATTTTCTGCGAAAAGCCTCTGGCTCTGAGCCTGGACGACGCGCATGCTGCGCTCGACGCCGTTGCGCAAGCCGGCGTTCGGCTTCAGATTGGTTTCATGCGGCGCTATGATCCCGCGTACGCGGCCGCCAGGAGGCGGGTCGAAGCCGGGGAAATTGGGGAGCCCGTCGTGTTCAAGTCGATCGGCCGTGACAAGGATGCCCCACCGCTTGCGGCTTACCAATCGAACGTGAATGGAATGTTGTTTTACAACAACACGATTCACGACTTCGATTTGGCTCGCTGGCTCATGCACGACGAAGTAATTGAGACCCAGGCATACACCAGCGTCGCCATCCGTCCCGAAGTCGCGGCCTACGGCGATGTGGTGGCAAGCGTAGTGAACTTAAAGTATTGCCACGGTGCGATTGGCAATGTAGAGTCTTATGTGCAGGCGATCTATGGTTACGATGTTCGCACTGAGATCGTGGGCTCGAAGGGGTCAGTTTTCGTCGGCAGCCTGCGGCAGGCGCCCGTGACCTTCCTGACGAACCAGGGCAGCAGCGAACCTGTTGCCGATCACTTCTTGACGAGATTTGCGGACGCTTACCTCACCGAGGTCAGAGACTTTGTTCAGAGCATGCTGGCCGGCCGTGCTGCTCGTGTTTCCGGCGAAGATGGTTTGAAAGCGCTTGAAATCGCGGTGGCGGCCGAGAAATCCTACTTGGAATGCAAACCGTGCCAAGTCGGAAGTACATCTGCTGAGCATCGTGCCGAAATCGAGATCGCTGGCACAGGTCGTTGAATGAACCGATAGAGTTGTCTCCGAACGTATTCACGCAGATTGGCACTTCCAATTTGCCCCTCGGAGGAATTATGACTCGAGCGACCGCACCCGCAGCTTACAAAAGCCCGCTCCATGAGATGACCCAGGCTACTCCCACATGCCTGTGGAACGACTCTGCCTCAATCCAGGAACTGACGTATTCGATGGAGCATGGCGCGGTGGGAGCCACGTGTAATCCGGTCATCGTACATGGAGTCTTGAAGAAGGAGATGAGCTTCTGGAAGAAGCGCATCCACGCGCTCATTGAAGAGCTGCCTACGGCTACTGAGGATGCAATCGCGTGGCAACTGGTTCGTGAAGTCTCCGTCACAGGTGCAAACCTGCTGAGGCCTGTTTTTGAAGCGCAAGGCGGCCGCAATGGGAGGCTTTCGATACAGACAGATCCGCGACTGTATCGCGATACCAAGGCTATCGTGCAGCAGGTAGAGGAATTCAACCGGCTCGCGCCCAATATGATAGTCAAGATCCCGGTGACGCGTGCCGGGATTCCCGCGATCGAGGAAGCCACCTACGGCGGCATCAGCATCAATGCGACCGTTTGTTTTACGCTGCCCCAGTGCATCGCGGTGGCGGAAGCCGTGGAACGCGGCTTGCGGCGGCGGGAGAGCCAAGGCAAGCAAATCGAAAGAATGGGACCGGTGTGCACCATCATGGTCGGCCGTCTCGATGACTGGTTGAAGGTGATCGCCGAGAAGCAGAACACAACGATCGATCCGGGCTATTTGGAGTGGGCCGGGGTGGCGGTGTTCAAGAAGACCTATCGCATCTTCCGCGAGCGTGGCTATCGCATCCGTCTGCTCTCGGCCGCGTTTCGGAACCACATGCACTGGAGCGAGTTCATCGGCGGGGACGTTGTCATTTCACCACCCTATTCCTGGCAGGTTCGGTTCAACGCCAGCGACATCGACGTACGGCCACGTATGGACAAGCCAGTGAACCCGGAAATCGTCAACGAACTATCCGGGAAATTCCCGGATTTCCGACGCGCCTACACTGAGGGTGGCCTTCAGCTGGAGGAATTTGATTCCTTCGGAGCCACGCGGAGGACGCTCCGCCAGTTCAGCGCGGCCTGTCATGACCTCGACAGTCTAGTGCGCGACTTTCTGATTCCGAACCCGGACGTACCCTGAACAGACAGGGGCGACCGATGGATCGGGGATCGAGCGGCAGTTTCACACGCTTTTCGCGCAATCGTTCACGCCAACTCGAACCGGCGTATCA
>WNFC01002511.1_pt1 | contig 19729 bp, 25 predicted proteins | sample 5400541 | NCBI WGS metagenome assembly WNFC01 (sample SAMN13153342, study PRJNA577476) | soil metagenome | isolation source: 120 cm saprolite under Douglas fir tree site 2 hole 2 replicate 1 | place: USA:California | collected 2015-04-18 | reverse complement strand
GCGGGAGCACCGCGGCAGCGCCGGAATTAGTAGCACATCCCCGCTCGGCCGACACCGTCTGACGTGGTCGACGCCGGCGAAAGGCAGGCTCGCCCCGTTGGCACGCCTCATGCGGCTTCCCGCAGCCGCTCGACGAGGTGCAACATGAAGAGCGCGGCGATGAGCGGTGCGGCAAGATTGACGAGCGGCAAGGTGAGAAGGAATGCGATGACCGCCCCGGCGAGGACAAGCTGCAGCCGTCGCGCCTGCCACATCAGACGGACCTGTCGCTCGTCGAGGCGGCGTAGCGCCGCGAGTTCGAAATATTCCCGTCCGAGGAGCCAGCCATTGATCGCATAGAAAAGCACCAGATTGACGCCCGGCACCAGGAGATAGGCCGGCAGGGCGAGCAGATTGAGCACGATGGCGAGCAGCGCGAGCCGCGCCGCGCCGAACAGCACGCCGGCAAACGATTGCCGGTTCGGCGGCGGCAGGAACGGGTAGCGGCGCTGCTCCACCGTCGCGATGGCGCCGTCGAGGAAAAAGCCGAGGACGAGTGTGGCAACGGCCGGGAACAGCATCCAGCTGAGGAAGAAGATCGCGAGCCCGCCGAGCAGCTTGAGCGCCTCGTCGAGATAGGCGAGATCGAACAGCGTGGTGCGATAGAGGAGGAAGCCCAGCCCGATCGCCAGCGCTGCGAGAACGATGGCGGCGAGAAGCACGCTCAGCGCGAGAATGCGGCGCAGGCGGGGATCGAAGATATCGCCAAGCGCGGCGAGGAAAGAGGGAATCATCGGGAGCTTACCAAGGTGCGACAGACGCCCGGTCTAGACCACCCGGCCGTATACGACCACTAATTTCAGCGGCGCGGCGCGCCTCATTCCGGCCCGGGCGCTAGAGCCGTCGCTGGCGCTGTGCTAGAGCTTCTTGCAGTTTCTGCGACAGGGGGACGTCATGGCGACCGTCTTCGGATACGTCCATTTTTCGCTCGGAAAGCAGGAAATCGCCGATGCCAAGACACGGCTTGCGGCCGCCGGCGCGACCACCATCATCGTCGAATCGCCCGGCCCCTTCCCCAAGCTCGGACCCGGCTCGGTCTCCCCGCTCAAGAAGCAACCGGCGCTCTTCGACCTCATCAATTCGGCGTCGAAGGGTGATGTGATCATGGCGGTGCGGCTTTATCACCTCACCCCTGCGATACTGCGGCTGCTCTTCGTGAACGAAAAATTGCAGAGCGCAGGTGTCGCGCTGGTGTCGCTCGACGATGGGCTCGATACGCGGCAGGGGGAAGGCGGGGGGATCTTCCCGGCGTTCAATGCGCCCGCCACCTTGGTCGAGGACTATCGTTCCCGACATCGGGGGACCGTTCTCCATATCATGGAAGGCAATGGCGGCGACGGCGGCGGCGTTGTCCACGGCGGTTGAGCGAACCGCGACCGCTTAAGGCGTCATCTTAAGGCGTCATCGTCAGGGCGGCAGCCCGATTTGGGCGAAGGCGGGGCGCAGCCTCAGCATCGCCTCGACATAGCGGACATTGCCCCTTCGATTCGCCGCAAACATCGATCGTAACGTTGCGCTGGGCTGGCGCTCGCGGAATTTGTCCAGCGCCGCCCTTGCTTCGTCGTGGTGACCGAGCCGTTCATCGGCGGCGGCGAGAAGCGCAAAGGACCGCCCGGTCCCCGGCGCCGCTTCGATCGATCGGCTGAGCCAGCCTATCGCTTCTTCATTCTTGTTGAGGAGGAGAGAGACCAGACCAGCCCCTTCCAGCCAGGTCCAGCGGATGCCGTGGAGGGTGTCGAGCTGGTCGGCCTTGACGAATGACGCGAGGGCCTCCTCGAAGCGTCCGAGGATCATCTGATTGATGCCGATTTCCTTGATCGCACGCACGCTCCACGGATCGATTGCGAGAACCGCATCGCAAGCCGGCAGCCCGTCGAGGAAGCGATCGACCGCGCGCATATAGATGCAGTTGGCATCGAGGCCCGGCAAATAGGTCGGTTTCGCTTTGAGGGCGGCGCGCAACATCCGTGCGGCCTCCGCCATCTTCCGGTCGCCTTCGCCAGCATCGTACCAGCCGTTGAGGAAGGCGGAGATTTGGGTACGCGCGAAATGGATCCTGGCATCCACATTGTTGGGATCGAGAGCGAGCGCGCGCTGAAAGAGCTCCTCGGCCGCCAGCGAGCGATCGCGAGAATTCTGCTCGGTGAAGTGACGCGCCTGGTTGATCAGCGACTGGACTTCCTCGGCCGAGGGACCTTCCGCCTTGTCCTGGTTGAGAAGGCCGCTGATGCGCGCCGCCAGCGGGTCGCCGATGAGGCCGACGAGCTGATCGATCGCCCGCGCCGGATCGGCTGCGTCGCCGGCGACCACGAAACCGCCGGCCCATTCGGTGTTGCCGTCGTTGGCATCGATCAGTCGCGCCTGGATTTCCCATTTCCCGGGACTCGATTTTCCGGGGCTTGGAAGCAGCGTTCCGATGACGAAAAACCGCGCGCCGCTGTCGCGGGCGAGCATCTGCAAATCCCCGGCGTCGGGACCGACGGCCGAATTTCCGCGCGCTTCGACGGTGCGGATATTGCGGATGCGCGACATGCCGCCGGCAAGCCGCTCGGTCACCGCTATCGCCATGGCATCGGCTTCGGCGCCGATGCCTAGATTCTTGAACGGCAGGACGGTGAGCGCCGGCTTGTCCATGGCGAAAATTCTCGGCATCGCGGCGAGAGCGAAAATCGCCAGCGCCACAACCGCCGCGGCCACCGCAAGAGCGACTTGGAGCCGGCGGCGGTTGAGCGAAGCGGCCGCGCCCGCGTCGGATACCGCGTCATCGGAAACCGTGGCGATGGCCGCCGGCAAGGAGACCGTTCCACCTGAGACCGCTCCAGCCGAAACCGGCCCGACGAAGCGATAGCCGCGCCGCGGCAGCGTCTCGATCCAACCCCTACCGCCGGGGACAGCATCGAGAACACGGCGCAATGCGGCGATCTGAACCGTGAGGTTGCTTTCCTCGACGGCCATTCCATTCCAGGCGCTGTCGATCAAATGCTCCTTGCGCACGAGGCGACCGGCCTGCTCGACCAGCAGCAGCAACACCGCCACTGCCCGCTCGCCCAGCGGCACGAGGTCGCTGCCTTGCAGGAGGATCCGGGCTCGCGCATCGAGACGGAACGGGCCGAGCATGTAACATGCGGCATCCGCTCCCTCGACCGCTTCCTGTGCTGATCCGATTTCACGCTGCGCTGACCGGCCAGCCGGTGCCGACGACACCGCGGGATCGCCGTCCGGCGCCAGCGAATCGCGCGGCGGCGAGTCGACAAGAACACCATCGTCCGACAGGGATCGGGCCCGCCGGGAGGTTGCAGTCGGAATTCCCAAGCGACCCTCCGAAAGGGTGAGCGCTGGCCGACAGGATAGTGGCGACGCGGTCCCCCGCGATGTGAGCCAACTCACATAAGGCGCCGGAGATCCCGCCGCGCGCCCGACGGCTGGGCGCAACGCGTCTTTCGGCACTATTTCGGAACTTTTTCGGCGTCGCTTCAGGACATCCAGCATCGCCGCGCGCAGGCTCCTTGATCAAGCGACGCATATCGACGGCCCGTCCTCGACGAGCAGACGGATCATCGATCAGCAAGATTGGGGGCAGTTCCGATGGACCAGTTTCGAAACAGCAGCGCCGGCCGGCCGCGATCCCTCTCGCCGGGCGGCGCAACGGGCGGCGCCGCTTCAGACCCAGCCGCGACGGCAATCGGCACGATAGCGCCGGTAGGGGTGCCTCACCCGCACAAGCAGCGCCCCGACATCAAGCCGTGGATCCGGCGCGATCCCATTCCGCAGTCAGTCAAGGAGGAGGTGATCCGCAAGGCCAAGGCCGAGCGGGTGGCCTTCGTCCAGCACGTCGTCGCGGCGCCGTTTCGGATGCTGTGGCGGCTCACGCGGTCGCCGCAGCGGGCGAGCGACGGCGGCAATGCGAGCCCGCTCGTCTCCGAGCAGGATCGCATCGTGCGCGCGGCGAAGATCGATCGCGAGCGGGCCAGGGGACGGCTGCTGGCGACCGTATTCACCTTGCCGAACGCGATCCTGGGCCGCCGCCGCGCCGCGTCGGGGGAACGCGCGGCGGCAGTCGACGGCGCGGGCATCGCATCGCCCGTATCGGATCGATCAGCGGAAACCCGATGACGTGCGCGGCGCCTCTCGCTCGGGCCCGCGGCGAAGCGAAACCGATAGAGCGGCAGAGGAGTGATCACCATGGATACTTGGCATAACGATGTGCAGACGCGGTCCTACGCGTATCGGAGCTTCGAGTTCGGCGATGCGCCGCGGCACCGCGAGGCCATCCGTTCGTTATTCATGATCGGCGGGGTGATCGCTGCCCTGGCGGTGGTCGTCTGCCTCGTCGCCTTCGTCGGCGACCCGCCGCCGGACACTTTTCTCAACGCCACGTCTTTTCCATGAAAAGTCGCCGCTGATCCCGTCTGCGCTCTATTTCAGCGTGCATGCTTCCCCGAATCCGTGTCAGATTTTCGACGCAGATAGGGGGAGCACATGGCGGAAATCGCAATCGCGGGGCCGGCCGATCTCGGCGACTTCGCTGCGGAGGTCCGGCCGGTCGGCGGGCCGGGTCTCGTCTATGACGGGCGGATCCGATCGCTCTTCCTTCTGTGGCTCAAAGTCACGCTGCTCAACCTCCTGACGCTTGGTTTCTATCGCTTCTGGGGGCGCACGCGGATCCGCAAGTATCTCTGGAGCCGGGTCAGCCTCGACGGCGAGCGTTTCGAGTATGACGGCACCGGCGGCGAGCTCTTCCGCCGCTTCCTCGTCACCCTGGTGGTGCTCGCGCCGCTGCTCTTCGCCCCGGCGATCGCTCAGCTCGCTGGCGCGCCGCCCCTGCTGCACGGCATCGTTCAGGGGGTGCAGGCCTTCCTGCTCTTCTACCTTGCCTATCTCGGCTACTACGCCGGACGGCGCTACCGGCTTGGCCGCACCTTGTGGAGCGGCATTCGCGGCGGTCTCGACGGGCATGCCGGTCTTTATGGGCTCTACGCCATGCTGACTAGCCTCGCGACGCTGCTCACCCTCGGGATCTTCTCGCCATGGCAACGCGTCATTCTCTGGCGCTATGAGGCACGGCACACGAATTTCGCCGACCGCCGCTTCGCCTTCGACGGTCGCGGCAAGCACCTCGTTGGCGCCATGTTGCTTTCGGCGGCGTTCTTCGTCGTTGCGCTGCTCGTCGCGGTGCTGGCGATCGCGGCAGTCGCCGTTTTCGCTTTCTTCGCGTGGCAGGGTCTGTTTCCCGGCCTCGGCCACGAGCTCGACGCCGTCTTCACGCTGATGAGCAAGGGGGACTGGGAGACCATCCTCGAAAAATACGCCTATCTGGCGATCACCTTCATCATGGGCTATTTCGTCCTCATCTTCTTTCTCTCCTTCATGCTGCAGGCGGCATTCGCGGTCGCCTTCTCGCGTTTTCACGCGCGCTGGTTTAACTACCTTGCCGGCCACACGAATTTCGGCGCGCTGCGCCTGTCGGCGGCGGTCACGGCTGGGCCAATGTTCAAGCTGCTGCTCGGCAATATGATGCTGCAAATCCTGACCCTGGGGATCGCCGCGCCCTTCGTCGCCCATCGCACGCTCCGCTTCACTTGCGGCAATCTCGCAGTGCACGGGGTCGAGTCGCTGCATGCCTTGCGGCAGTCAGGACAGCGCGCGCATCCGCCGGCCGAAGGCCTGGCGCAGCTCCTCGATTCCGGCGGCTTCGCCTGAGCGTGCCGCGCTGAAACCGCGAGCCGAATTGAGATTTCCCGGCAGCTATTTCGACGGCACCAGCCCGGCGCGGCGTTCGGTGCAGGTCGGCATCGCCGATCGCGGTCTCGCTCTCGTGCAGGAGGACGGCAGCCCGCTCGCCTTCTGGCCGTTCGCTGCGATCGAGCGCAGCGAGGACGAGGGCGATCACGGCGCGACCCGGCTGGCGTGCGGCGCCGCCCGGCTGCGCGTCGACGGCGCCGCTTTCGCCAACGCGTTGCACGCGGCTGCACCCGCGCTGGCGCCGCGCTCGCCCGCGCAGCGCCTGCTGCGCGGCCTCGCAATCACCGCGATGGCAGGCGCCGTCGGGCTTGTCGGGTGGTTTCTGGTGCCCCGTCTCGACGCGCCGATCGCGGCGCTTGTGCCAAGCGCTTGGGAAAGGCGGGTCGGCGCCGAGACGGTCGAGCTGATGGGCGGCAAGAGCTGTACGACGGCTGCGGGCTCGGCGGCGCTCGGCCGGCTGGTCGAGCGCCTGACCGCCGGTGTCGCGCTGCCACTGCCGATCACCGTCGAAATCAGCGACCGCAAGGAGATCAACGCCTTTGCCGCGCCGGGCGGCCGCATCATCCTCTTCAACGGTCTTCTCGTGGCGGCGCAGTCGCCGGACGAGGTTGCGGGCGTCCTCGCGCATGAGATGACCCATTCGCGCAAGCGCCACCCGACGCGCATGCTCATCCGCCTGATCGGCACGTCCTTCCTCGAGCAGCTGCTGATCGGCGCCGAAACGGGCGGGATGGCCGAGATGCTCCTTGTCCTCTCCTATTCGCGGCAATTCGAGGAGGAGGCCGATGCGGGTGCCGTCGAACTCCTCGCGGGCGCCGGCATCGACACCGCCGCCTTCGCCAATTTCTTCGATCGGCTGGAAAAGTCCGGAGGCGGCGGGCCGTTGCCGGCGATCTTGGCCAGCCACCCGGCGCCGCAAGAGCGCAGTGCCATGTTGCGCGCCCATCCCGGCGCCGCGACGAGTCCGGCGCTCGATGCCGGCGACTGGGAGTCTCTCAAGGCGATCTGCGCCGCGCCGAAATAGCACCGCGCCGTCAATCGTCGATCGCCTGATAGGCGAGCGTCGTAAAATCCGCGTTGATGTCGACATCGTTCGGACCGGTCATCAGGCGCTGGACGAGCAGGATTCCGACCATGTCCTCCTGCGGATCGGTCCACCACGACGTGCCGAAGCCACCCATCCAGCCGAAGCTGCCGGGCGATGGTCCGACGCCGTCGCGCTGCGTCGTCACCGACATTCCGAAGCCCCAGCCGCGACAATCCCAGAAACCCGGAAAGAAGGGCGAGGCCGCCTTCTGCGCCGGCGTCAGCTGATCGGCGGTCATCAGCTCGACGGTCGGACGCGCCAGGAGGCGCGCCTCGCCGTGTCGACCGCGCTTCAGCATCATCCGGCCGAAGGCGAGGAAATCGTCGGCCGTCGCGATCAGCCCGCCGCCGCCCGAGGGGAAGACCGGGGGACGCGCCCAGCGTCCGCCACGCGCTTCGTCATAGCCCGCGAGCCGGCCGGTCGCAGCTTCGATCTGGTAGCAGGTCGCCAACCGGTCGAGCTTCGCTTCGGCGACGCTGAAACCAGTATCTTTAATGCCGAGCGGCGCGAATATCCGCTCTTGCAGGAAATCGGCCAAGCCCGTACCGGCGGCACGCGCGACCAGCACGCCCAACAAATCGGAGCCGGTGTGGTACATCCACTTCTCGCCCGGTTGGTGCAGCAGCGGCAGGCTGGCGAAGCGCCTGATCCATTCGTCGGGCGAGAAAGCAATCGGGTTTTGGTCCCGGCGCCAGCCCGGCCTCGGCGATCGCCTGCTGGATCGGGTAGCGACCGGGCGGCGCCATCACCGCGCCGATGCCGAGCCGGAAGGTCAGGACGTCGCGCAGGGTGATTGGCCGATCGGCCGGCACGGTGTCATCCAGCTTGCTGTCGATGGTGCGCAACACCTTGCGGTGGGAGAGTTCCGGCAGGAACCGCTCGACCGGATCGTCGAGGCGCAGCCGTGCCTCCTCGACGAGGATCATGGCCGCCGCGGCGGTGATCGGCTTGGTCATCGAGGCGATACGGAAGATGGTGTCGCGCCGCATCGCGGCACCGCTCGCCAGATCCTGCACGCCAATCGCCTCGACATGCACCTCGTCGTGGCGGCTGAGCAGCGCTACCAGCCCGGCGACCGCTCCGCGCTCGACATAGCCGGCCATGACTTCGCGCATGCGGCTGAGCCGCGTCGGCGAGAACCCGCTTGATCGGGTCATCTGGATTTTTCCCTCCGATGCGGCTTCAGGAAAAACGAGCGACCGAAATAGACGTCGACGTCAGCGATTTCCCTAAGACGCTGCCCGCGCGACATATGCTGCGAGGCGGTCGATGCTTTGCGTCCAACCCGCCTCCATCCCGCCGACCATGCGCTCTGCCTGGGCGACCAGAGCGACGGCGCGCGTCTGCAGCGTGAGCTTGGTCTTGGCGCCGTGCTCGGCGAAGGTGACGGTCGTCAGCCCTTCGAGGAGCGAATTCCCCGCCGCATCGACCGCAATGTTGGTAAAGACGAGGCGCTCGGGCGGGACGATCTCGCGGAAGATGCCTTTCATCGGGTACTCGGCGCCGTCCGGCGCGCGCATGACGATCCGCAACGCGCCGCCCGGCCGCAGATCGATCTCGCAGACCGGATTGGTGAAGCCCTTGGGTCCCCACCATTGCGCGAGGTGCCCGGCCTCCGTCCACGCCTTGAAGACGAGCGCGCGCGGCGCGTCGAGGATGCGGGTGATCGTCAGTTCACGCTCGGTAGACGCCGTCGTTTCCGTTGGAGCAGTCATCGGAAGGTCCCCTTTCTTGATCCAATTTCACAGATGTCGGATTTCGCTCGGCGATGCGGCCCAGTTGTCATGCCTGCCGTCCTGATAGGTGATCGGCGCCGCCGCCAGCGCGTCATCCGAGGCATCGTCGAGGCAAGCAAGGTTGACCGCGTAGAAATCGCCGACCCCCGCGAGCTTGCCTTGCCCGAACGGCTTGACGCCGCAGCGGCGGCAGAAGCAATGGCGGATGCTCCGGCTGCCGAACCGATACTCCGTGAGAAGGTCCTCGCCGCTGAGCAGCCGGAAGGCGTCCGGCATCGCGATGACCTTCCAGAAACGCGCTTTCGTGCAGATCGAGCAGTTGCATCGGCTGGTTTCCTCCGCGAGGTCGATATCGGCCTCGAAGCGAACGGCGCCGCAGTGGCAGCTGCCGGCATAGGTCTTCCTCATCGCGCGCCTCGAAATGACGATGGCTATCAGGCTCGAGCCAGATGCTCGGCCAACCGATCGAAGGTGCTCGACCAGCCGTCCCGATGCCTGTCGCGTTGCTCGACCGACGGGAAGACGGCTTGGCGGAAAATCATCGTCGTCTTCCCCCGGTCTTCGGCGAAGGTCACCGTGACCAGGGTTTCATGGCCGCGTCGAGCAGACTCGTCGTCCCACGCGAAGGTGAAGACCAGGCGCTCGGGCTCAACGACCTCGCGATAGACGCCGCCTTGCCAGAGCTCGTCGCCAGTCTCGTCGCGGCGCAGACAAGCCCGCCAGGCACCGCCGGGCCGCAGCTCGCGCTCCAGATGGGTGGCGGTGAAGCCGCGCGGTCCCAGCCACTGCTTCACGTGCGCCGGATCGGTCCAGGCCTTGAAGACCAACGCGCGCGGCGCGTCGAAAATCCGCGTGATGACGAGCTCGCGCTCGCCCGTCCCCGACAGGGCCGCCCTAGGTTCGGACGCCGTCGTTTTGTTGATCACTGCCATCTCAGACACCTCCTGCAACGTCGAGCACCGCGCCGGTGACGTATGACGCTTCCGGGGAGAGCAGCCAGAGCACGGCGGCGGCGACTTCGCTCGCCTTGCCCATCCGCGCCATCGGCACTTGCGCCAGAACGCGGTTCAAGTACTCCTCGCTTTGGGTGAAGCGCGTTTCGGTCGCGATGACGCCCGGGCGCACGACATTGACGCGAATGCCCTCCGCCGCGAGCTCCGCCGCGAGGCCGCGCGACATCGTCTCGACGGCGCCCTTGCTGGCGGAAAAGGCGACGTAGGCACCGGGACCGCCGGTCCTGACCGCGACCGCGGACGACAGCGAGACGATCGCGCCGCCGGAGCCGCCGTGTCGTGTCGAGAGCCGCTTTGCCGCCTCGCGGGCGCAGAGAAACGCGCCGAAGACGTTGGTGCGGAACACCGCCTCGAGATCGGCCATCCGCAGCTCGGTCAGCCGCGCGGGCGCAGCAGGGGCGAGCACGGCATTGTTGACCAGGCCGCAGATTCTGCCGAAGGCGCGGTCGATTTCTGTGAAGGCCAGCATCGCCTCGGCCTCGCTGCCGATATCGGCGGCGATCGCGATCGCCCGCCCACCCGCCGCCTCGATCTCGCCGACGACATCCGCCGCGGCGTCCGAACGCGAGCGATAGATCAAGGCGACCGGCATCCCCGCCCGTGCCGCGCCCTTGGCGATCTCGGCGCCGATGCCGCGCCCGCCGCCGGTCACCACCAGAGCGCCGGTTCTATGTCCTTCGGCCATGTTTCTTCTCCTTCGCCTGCAGTCCCTGCAGATAGGCGTCGAGACGATCGAGGCTCTCGTCCCAGAAGCGGCGATACTGCTCGAGCCACTCGGCGACGTCCTTGAGCGGGGCGCCCTGCAGACGGCAGGGCCGCCACTGCGCCGCGCGACCGCGCGCGATCAGCCCGGCGCGTTCCAGCACCTTGAGATGCTTGGAAATGGCGGGACCGCTCATCGCGAACGGCTTGGCGAGCTCGCCGACCGAGCTTTCGCCCTGGGCCAGCCGGGCGAGGATGGCGCGCCGCGTCGGGTCGGCGAGTGCGGCAAGAGTCGTGCTGAGACGATCGGGCGACATGTTTTGTAACCATTCGGTTAACTAACTAACAGGTTAATTATGAAAGAACCCACAGCCTGTCAAGGCCGGCAATAGTCAATCATTCTGTTGACTATCAACACATTGGTTGATAATATGCGGCATGACAAAGCCGCTGACCGTCCACGCCATTGAGGATGCCGAGGATCCCGATGAGGCGCAGCTCGATCGCGTCTTCTTCGCGCTGTCCGATCCGGTGCGCCGCCGCATCCTCGAGCGGCTCGACGACGGCGCCCTCCTCGTCTCGGAGATTGCGGCGCCGTTCGCCATCTCGCTCCAGGCGGTCTCGCGGCACATCCAGATGCTGGTCCGCGCCGGGCTGATAACCCAGGAGCGCACCGGCCGCATCAGCCGCTGCAGCCTCGCGGCCGGACCGGTCTTCGCGGCTGCGGTGTGGATCAATCGCTACAGCAAATATTGGCAGGCGCAGTTCGACTTGCTTGCCGTCGCCCTGCACGACATCGAGGAGCGGCGCACGAGACAACAGCGCAAGACGAAGCGGGCGGGCCGCAAGCCGGGCAACTGCTGAATACCGAATCACCAACGGAGGATGGACGATGGCGGATCACGAGATCGTATCGCACGACGCGTGGCTCGCGGCGCGCACGGAGCTTCTCGCCAAGGAGAAGGCGTTCACCCGCCTGCGTGACCAGCTCAGCCAGGAGCGGCGCAACCTGCCCTGGGAGCGCGTCGACAAAGCCTACCTCTTCGAGGGACCGGACGGCAAAGAGACGCTCGCCGAACTCTTCGCGGGACGGCGGCAGCTCATCGTCTATCACTTCATGTTCGATCCGAGCTGGGATGCCGGCTGCAAGAGCTGCTCCTTCTGGGCCGACAATTTCAACGGCATCATCGTGCACCTCGCCCATCGCGACGTGACGATGATCGCGGTGTCGCGCGCGCCCTACGCCAAGCTCGACGCCTATCGCAAACGCATGGGCTGGCGCTTCAAATGGGTCTCCTCGGCGGCAACCGACTTCAATCTCGATTATCACGTCACGCATACGCCGGAGGAGCTGGCGAAGGGCGAGACCGACTACAACTACACGCGGCAGAAGCCCTACGCGTCCGAATCTCCCGGCATCAGCGTCTTCTACAAGGGCGCCGACGGCGCCGTCTTCCACACCTATTCCTGCTACGCGCGCGGCCTCGACATGCTGAACGGCGCCTATCACTACCTCGACCTCGTTCCGAAGGGACGCGACGAGGCGGGCCTGCCTTCCCACTCGGCCTGGCTGCGCCGCCATGACGAATATGCCGATTGACTCAACGAAGCCGGAGGATCGCCGCGATGAACTATCAGCAAGCATCGACAAAGCTGGCGCAGTATCGCGAGGAGATCGCCGCCCTGCGGCGGCAGATGCGCGAGACGCAGCAATCCACCGAGCCCGAGGAAATCCGCGACTATGAATTCGCGACGACCGGGAAGACGGTGCTTCTCTCGGCGCTGTTCGGCGCCAAGGACGACCTCTTCGTCATCCACAACATGGGCTCCAAATGTCCCTACTGCACGCTATGGGCCGACGGCTATAACGGCATCTATCATCATCTCGCGAACCGCGCGGGCTTCGTCGTCGCGAGCCCCGATGCGCCCGCGCTGCAACAGCGCTTTGCTGCAAGTCGGGGCTGGCGCTTCCCGATGGTAAGCCACCAGGGCACGAGCTTCACTGCCGATATGGGCTACCGCGCCGCGGATGGCGGCTGGCTGCCCGGCATCTCGGTCTTCAGACGAGAGCACGGCCGCATCCTCCGCGTCTCCGACACCGGCTTCAGCCCGGGCGATGATTTCTGTGCGCTCTGGCACATCTTCGATCTGCTGCCCGCGGGCGCCGGCGACTGGGCGCCGAAATTCACCTATTCGTGAGAGGCCGCGACGCAACCAGGCGCGCTGCGGCTCAGGGCGCCAGCGACTCGTCGACCGAAATGTCAATCTCCCAACCGCCGCTGTTATCCGGCAGGTTGTCGTCGTTGACGCACAGCTCAAGCGGCCCGGCCTGGTTGGTGGTGAAGCTCATATTGGTTCCGCCCTGCACGATCTGAGTGCCCTCGCGGAGGACCAGGGAATATTTGCGGAGCCCGGGAAAGGCGAAGCCGTTCGGGGCTTGCGAATTCGGCTCGCCGTCGGCATCCCGGATACAGCCGGAAAACCAGCAGCCGAAATCGATCTTCGGGCTGGTGGGCGCGATGACGCTTACCTTGGTGTTCCTGCGCAACGGCGGAACATTGGGCACCGGGAAGCACGCCGTCGAAGCCGGCTGGGCGAAGCCAACCTTGAAATCCTCGCGGAATATCACGGGGTCCGTCGTCGGCTTGAGGACATGGACAAGCCAGGTTGCGCTGCCGGCACAGTTCGTCACGCCCTCCGCCGTGATGGTTTTCGGGCCGGGCCAGCCCTGATAGGTATGGCTGACCAGCCAATCCTTTGCTGCACCCGTTTGACCGAAATCGATATTGCTGCCGTCCTCGACTTGGCCGTCGCCAAAATGCAATCGCACCGCGGAGCAGACGTCGGACCCGCTGACGACGATCGTCGCGGGCTCGTTTATCTTGACGCCGCAGATGCCGCTGACGCCGTCGCACACCTCGTTATTGCCGCCGTAGGGATGGACATAGATGACACGACCAAAATTGCATCCGCCCAGGGAGAGAAGTACGGATACGGCAATCGGCCAGGCCGGATTTCGACGACTGCCTCGAACCCCGGACGCCGCTTGCCCTTCCGGCTTGGCGGTCGCGGGAGAGATGATTTTGCTGGAGTTCGGCAAAGACATCGAGTCCTCCGCAATCGCGGTGGTAGAAAACCATGTCCTTAATCAATGGTAGTTGGATTCCGACATAATGCAATGTCGCAGGTCTCGGTACGGACCTTCAAAGCCAAGGCCTTCAGAGGACGCGGCGAGTTGGGTATCAACGTTGTTGGCGGCATCAGCCGCGGAGTCATTCGCCGATGCGGAACGCCCCAACCAACTCAATCGATCTGAGACAGGCAAGACGCGGATGACCGACGATGGGGAGGCGATGGTGAGTGAAATCGTTCCGTTCAAGATCACGATCTGCGGCATCGACGAGCTCGCCGGTCACTGCGCGGTGGGCGTCAGCCACGTCCTCTCGATCCTCGATCCCGGCGCGCCGCAGCCGCCGGCATTCGGTGCCTTCGGCGAGCACCGGCGCGTCGAGCTGCGCTTCGACGACGTCATCGAGGAGGTGCCGGAGAAAATCGCCCCGCGCCGCTCGCATGTCGAAGCGATCCTGGAATTTGGTCGCGACCTGGCCGCCGAGCCGTCGCCCGTTGCGCATCTCCTCGTCCATTGCCACGCCGGCATCTCGCGGTCGACGGCGGCGATGAGCTTGATCCTGGCGCAGACCCGCCCCGATCTGCCGGCGGACGACGTCCTGGCCGAGATCCTGCGCATTCGCAGCCGCGCCTGGCCCAATCTTCGCATCATCGAATTGGGCGACGCCTTGCTCGGCCGCAACGGCGCCATCGCGGCGGCGGCGTCGCGACTCCATGCCGCGCAAATCCGCCTTCAGCCGCAGCTTGCGCATGATTTCAGCGCCAACGGCCGCGCCAGGGAAGTCGATCGCGCACGCGCCTTCCATCGCGACTAAGCGGCCGTTTCGGGGAGCTCGCTGGTGCGATGATCCCGCGTCTCCTCGCCGCTTGGAGCCGGAAACCATGAGAGCGGCGGCGGAGTTCAATATCGTCTCCGCAAATTTCGGAAACGTCTGGACGATTGGATTGCCGGCGCAGCCGAGGTGGGGCTATTGTAGTGCCTGGAGGGCTCCTTGGTCGGGCTGTCCGGAAAACGTTCATTCCTTCCGACAGAGGTCACCCTCGGATGGCTGCTGCAAGAGCGGCCGCCCTGAGTATGGGCCGCTTTGTAGCCGCTCTGTTAGAGGAGGATGCAGAATGGCTTATCTGGATCTGACGCCGATGCTGCAGGCGATGCGGGCTCGCCCGGGCGAATTCGAAATGCACGGACCGTTCCTACGGCACGTCCGCAGCCAGCACCTGCTGGATTTCGATCGCCGGGGAATTGCCCGCGTTCATGCACGGTGCGACTGCTCGATGCTCCAGGTGTCGCGCGAGCAAAGCGAGGAGATGATGGCGGCGTTCTCCGCCTGGAAGATCGTCTATTGGCAGCCGCACCTCGCCCAGATCGAGGCCGAGAGGCGCGCTGCGAGGATCAATCGTGAATTCGCCTCGCACTTTCGGCCGCCTGGCGCGTGGCGGCGCTTCCTCGCGTTGTTCCGTCGGAATGACAATCCGCCTTCGTTGATCATCGAGGATCGTCCGATCGAGACTTCTCCAAAAGAAGCGCAAGGGCTCAACGCCTCGGGAAAGACGTCCAGGACCGAGCCGCTCGAGCTTATTCGCGGCTAAGTGGGTAGGGCCGCAGGGACGAGCGCGCAGAAGAAAAGGAGCCGGAGTCGTTAGTATTACTGCCAGGGCCTTGGCACGCCTGCTGGATGGCGTGTCATCCCTGGCGGACGCGATGAGATCGACTGGCGAATAGCGGCCTCGACCACCATTAGCCGCCGGCGGGCTCGGCGGTGTCGCTGATCGCGCGCAGCAGGGCGAGCAGCGCGCGATTGAGCGGCGTGGCGATGGCGTGGCGCTCGCCGGCCGCCACGATGGCCCCGGTCAGCGCCTCGATTTCCAACTTTCTTCCGGCAAGACAGTCGAAATACATCGATGTCCCTGCCTCGGGCGGATAGGTGAGGAGCGTCGCCAGCGCCTGCGCCGCCTCGTCCTCGGCGAGGCGGGCGCCGTCGGCGCGGGCGACCGCCACCGCCTCGTCGAAGACCGCGAGGCTCAGCGCGCGCAAATCGTCGCGCCGCAACACCGCCTGGCGCTGCCGGGTGAGCGCGGTGATCGGGTTCGCCACCGCGTTGATCAAGAGCTTGCGCCACGCCAACGTGGTGAAATCATCGCTCGGCAGGACGCGCAGTGGTGTGCCGGCGAGGAGCTGCGCGAAGGCGCGGCCCGCCGCATCGTCCGGCACGGCGAGGTCGTGTGCGATGATGTGGCGCAGGCGGACGCGATCGGCCGCCAGCCGCTCGCCGTTGTAGTAGACGATGGCCGGCACTACGGTCGCCGCCGCGGCGAACGGTGCGACGCGGGCCGCATGGTCGATGCCGTTCTGCAGCACGGCGATCCGCGTCGACTTCCCGCAGAGACGCCGCAGCCAGGGGCCAGCCGACGCCGTCTCATGCGCCTTGGTGCAGAGGAGCACCCAGTCGACCGGCGCCGCCTCGCCCGGGTCGGTGAGGGTGCGCAACGCGACCTCGACGGTGCCTTCCGGCCGCTCGAGGGTGAGACGATCGAGCGGGCGGCGCGCGCAGGCGATGATGTCGTGCCGGTCGGCATGGCGCAGGCAGCCGGCGGCGACGCCCCCGATACTGCCGAGACCGACGATCGCGACGGTCGAACGCGACGGCGCGGGATCGGCGACCAGGCGTCTCGTCATCGGCAATTCATCCTCTAAAGCGATGATCTATCGGCTAAGCGATCTCCAGCCTGCCGTATTGGCTGAAATTGTGGCCGACGGCAGCGCCGTCCGGCTTGCGACATCTACTCATTTCGCGGCGGCGAGCAGGAACTACCTGCCGATGGTGATGAGTTGCGACGCGAACTCGGCAGGGGGTTGGCCGGAAAACATCGTGGCGGCGGCAATGTCCACGGAGGGATTGCCGATGGCGATCAATTGATTGGCGTCCGGGCGGATCTCTGCCCGCCAGTTGCAGCCAGTGCTTCCTGTACTCGGGTTTCCTGTGCCGGGGCTTCCGGTGGCGACTACCTCGCCCCTCGTCAGGGCGAGGTACTGATGCTCGTTGTAGCGCTGGAGAATCCAGATGCGCATCGCCGGATCCGGGCAGGTGCCCGCGAGAACGACAAGCGAGCCCACCGCGCCGACCGCAACACTGGGCGCTGGTGCCTTGTCGTTGATCGCGGTAATGCGAAGCTCTCCCGACGCTCGGCCAGCCGGTGCCAGCCCCGCCGGTCCGCCGCTGGGCGGCGGGGCCGGCGTCGTGCTGGCTATCGGGGACTTGGCGGCGTCGGCCGCCGCGGGGGCAGGCGCCGGCGCGCTCGGGAAGCCAGCCGACCTGATGCAGCGATACGACTAGCCCGCCGAAGGCGGCGACGAGGCCGGCGAGCGCGGTCAGCACGCCGGGCAGCGTCTGCCACCAGCCTCTCGGTCCCCTCGGTTGGCCTTGGTCTCCCATGCGATTGCCCGCGCGCGGCCTCCGCGCCTAGCATCGTGCCCGCCAAGCGCAGGAGAATCCACATTTTCCTCGGGCGAGGGCTGGAATTAACTGCCGACGATCGCAGCGCAATTTTTGCCAATACGCCGCATCGCCGCGGGGGAGAATCGCCCGTCCGGCGCCGCGTCCCTGCAATGCCCGGCAGCCGAAACCAACAGCGCAGGAGACCGCGATGATCGCTCGCCTCTGGGGTGGCACCGCCACAATCGACAACGCCGATGCCTATCACCGTCATTTCACGACGCATGTCACCCCGCATTTGAAGGGCATCGCCGGTCACCAGGGCGCCTATCTGCTGCGCCGCCAGGCCGAGGGACATGTCGAGTTCCTTGCCATCACCCTCTGGGACTCGCTCGAAACGGTGAAGAAATTCGCCGGGCCGAAGCCCGAGACCGCCATCGTCGAGCCGGCAGCGAGGGCCGTGTTGACCGCCTTCGATGATCTCGCGCGGCATTACGAGGTCGCCTCCGGCCCGTGACCGAGCGGTGTTGGTCGGCTGGGCGAGGCCGCCTATGTGATAGCCAGGAACCCGCAACAGCGCCGCGCTGCGTGAGGATGGCGAGCGAGGAGACCAACTCCGGGAAGTCCGAAGAATGCACGGGTCTTCGGCTCTCGTCGCCATCGTCAGCAACCGGGTGTAACGCCCCGGCGCGCTGAGGAGATCGGGAGGCGCGAACCGCTTCGTGCGGATGCCCGATTTCCTCATGGGATGAGCGGCATCGAGCTTGCCGAAGAGGTGAGGACCGGTTTCCCGCAAATTCCCGTCCTGCTCTCTACGGGGTATAGCGAGGCCCTGAAAGCCGCCACGTTGAAAGGGCTTCAGATCCTCGCCAAGCCTTACCGGACCGCTGAGCTATGCGATTCCGTCGCCGGCCTCCTCGAGACGCAACGGTGTTGAGCTCTCCCTGTTCCCGGAATTTGGCATCGTGTTCGTCGAACCATTTCCTTGGCTGCTCCCGATCGGGGATCGCCTAGTATGGGTGCTCACGTTAGGCTGCGAGAGATGCAGGGCGACCCAGGGAGGACGGGATGCCGATCGCGACCAGATACCTCTTCATCGTCAGCATGGATGTCGCGCCGGAGAAGGAGGCGTTGTTCAACGAGATCTATGATGGCGAGCACATCCCGAACCTCTTGAAGGTGCCGGGCGTGCGCGCGGTCACCCGGCTGCGCACCGAGCCCGCTTCGGCCAATCTCGGCAGCGAGGTGAAGACGCTGACCGGCGAGGGCGCACCGAGCTATGTCGCGATGTACGAGATCGATGGGCCGGACGTGCTGATGAGCGCGGCCTGGGCGCGGGCGGTCGAGCTCGGCCGCTGGCCAGGCGAGGTGCGGCCCTTCACGCGCAACCGGCACCACGTCCTGCGGAAGGTGCTGTGAGCGGCTGATCTCCGCCTCAGCGGCGACCGTTGCAAGCGATCTCGCGGCGATTGTCATCAAGCCGCGCGCGGCGCTCTCTCCAACTCGACCATGCGGTCGATGCCGCTTGCGTCGGCGAGGACCGCTGCCGTCTCTGTCTTGCTCATGCTCGCCAAGGCCTGGTCGAGGTCCGTCGCCTCCTCGAGCTTGGCGCGGCCGATCAGAAGCGTCGCGTCGATCGGATCGCGGCCCGGCCGCCGCTGCGGCGGCAGCATTCGACGATGCGCATCGAGCAGCGCCGGATCGGTGAGCAGCCGCCGGATCCCGCCGCGCTCGGCCGCATTGCGGCGGTCGAGCTCGCTGAAGAGAGCGCGCGCCCGCGTCAGCACCGCGGGAGGGTGCCGCTCCTCCGGCGTCTGCAGCAACCCGCTGCGCCGCAGCGCCTCGCCGAGCTTGCCGTCGCCCGTCGCCATGGCGAGCGGAATCGCCAGGGTCAGGCCGAGCACCACCGGTAACATCCAGAGGAGAAGCGGCAGCGCGATCAGATAGGCCGCGCCGCCGAGCATCAGGCCGAAGGTGCTGGCCCCGGCGTGGCGCCTTATGTGCTCACGCAAGGGGATGCGACCGCCGTCGCGGCGCTGCGGCTGCCAGCCGCCGTCGCGGCCGAGCAGGATCGCGACGACCGCGCCCGACTGGATGAACATGGTGACGGGGGCGAGGAGGCCCGCGACAAGGGTCTCGAGCAGCACGCCGGCGAGCGCACGCAGCGCGCCGCCGCAGCCGCGCCGCAACGGCGGGTCGGCGAGCAGCGCCAGGTAGCTCAGCAGCTTCGGGACGAGCAGCACGGCCATCGTCCCGACGAAGACCCACATCGAGCGGATCGGATCCTGCGCCGGCCATTTCGGGAAAAGCGAGGGTCCCGATGGGAAATAATCCGGTGGCTGCAGGCTGCCTTGCAGCGCGGTCAGCAGCCCGGCGCTCAGGAAGAGCAGCCACATCGGCGCCGTGATGTAGGAGCCGATGCCGGAGAGCAGGTGAAGGCGGCTGATCCAGTGAAGACCCCGCGCCGGCAAGATTGCGGCGTGCTGGAGATTGCCCTGGCACCACCGCCGGTCGCGCACCAGCACGTCCGAGAGCGAGGGCGGACATTCCTCATAGCTGCCGGCGAGCCCGGGAACCATGTGGACTGCCCAACCGCCGCGGCGCAGCAGCGCAGCCTCGATGAAGTCGTGGCTGAGAATGTCCCCGCCGAACGGCTTCCGCCCGCGCAATTGCGGCAGTCCTGCCTGCGTCGCAAAGGCGCGCGTCCGGATCATCGCATTGTGGCCCCAATAGTTGCTCTCGGCGCCATGCCACCAGGCGATGCCGTGCGCGATCAGCGGCCCGTATACGCGCCCGGCGAATTGCTGCATGCGCGCGAATGGTGTCGCGCCGTTGACGATGAGCGGC
>WNFC01002509.1_pt1 | contig 19735 bp, 13 predicted proteins | sample 5400541 | NCBI WGS metagenome assembly WNFC01 (sample SAMN13153342, study PRJNA577476) | soil metagenome | isolation source: 120 cm saprolite under Douglas fir tree site 2 hole 2 replicate 1 | place: USA:California | collected 2015-04-18 | reverse complement strand
TGCGGCGCACCAGGTGGCCATCTCGCTGGCCAGCTTCACTTTCTGCGCGGCGGTGGGCGTCGGCATGGCCGGCTCGGTGCGCGTCGGCCGGGCCATCGGCGCGCGCGACACGCCGGCGGCGCGGCGCTCGGGGATGCTCGCCTTCGCGTTGGGCGCGGCGGTCATGTCGCTGTTCGCGCTGGCGTTCTGGCTCGCCCCGGAAGCGCTGGCGCACATGCTGAGCGATCAGCCCGACGTCATCTCCGCCTCGGTGCCGCTCCTGGCGGTGTGCGCCGTCTTCCAGCTCTCCGACGGCATCCAGGGCGTGGGCGCCGGCGTCCTGCGCGGCGCGGGCGACACGCGCTACCCGTTCTTCGCCAACCTGATCGGCCATTACGCCATCGGCCTGCCGGTGGCGATCATCCTCGGCGTCTTCCTCGGCCAGGGCGTGATCGGCCTCTGGTGGGGGCTGTGCGCCGGGCTGACGGCGGTGGCGGTGGCGCTGCTGACGCGCTTTTTGCGACTCTCCGCGCGGGAGATCATGCCGCTCGAGCACCACCCGCAGGTACCATTCCAGCCGTGAAGCGCTTCGCCTACGACGAACAGATCCTCTCGCAGCCCGCCGCGGTGCAGGCCGTGCTCGACCGGCCTGCGCCGCCGCGGCTCGACCCCGCGCGGCCGGCGCTGTTCGCCGGCCTGGGCACCTCCCTGCACGCGTGCCGCGTGGCGGCGGCGTGGATGCCCGGCGGACGCGCCGTCGATGCGCACGAGCTGGCGCTGCGGCTGCCGCTGGGACCGGCCGACCAGGTCGTCGTCGTCACGCACGGAGGCACAGGTCCCTTCGCCGCGGCCGTGCTGGCCAAGGCGCGCGCGGCCGGCGCCCGCAGCTTCGCCGTCGTGGGCGAGACCGCGCCGGAGCCGCGGGCCGACGTGGTGGTGCGCACCTGCCCGGCAGAGCGCGCCCGCGCGCATACCGTTTCGTATCTCACGGCGCTGGCGGCGTTGGGCCGGCTCGCCGGACTCGATGAGCGCCTCGCCGAGGCGCCGCGCCTGTTGCGCGAGGCGCTGGCCGCGCCTGCGCCCGTCGAGTCGGCGGGCCGGCTGGCCGGCCGTGAGCCGGTGCTGGTCGTGGGCTTCGGTCTCGATGCCATCACCGCCTCCGAGGCGGCGCTGAAACTGAAGGAAGCCACCTTTGTCTGGGCCGAGGGCATGCCGGTCGAGCTGGCCCTGCACGGCCCCCAGGCGGCGCTGCGCAAGGGGATGGGCGCGCTCGTCTTCACGCCGGCGACGGACGACGGCGGCCGCACGCAGAAGCTGCGCGATCTCTGTCGATCGATCGGCGTCGAGACCGTCGCTTGCGGATCGGGCGCCGAGGAGCTGCGCTTTCCGCCCTGCGACGAGCTGTTGCGGCCGCTCGTCTCCATCGTGCCGGCGCAGCGGCTCGCCGCGGAGATCGCGCGCCTCGCCGGCGGCGACCCCGACCATATCCGCGGCTTCTAGAACCAGAACGACGAACGAGAACGAGCAACGAGAACGGTTTTCGTTTTCGTTTGAGGTTTTCGTTTGAGGTTTTCGTTCTCGTTTGTCGTTCTCGTTCTCGCGGTCCGCGCGCCGGGCAGCTAAGCGAACCTCTCCATGGCGTCGGTGAGGATCTCCACCGCCTTGGACAGCTCGTCGAGAGGGACGAACTCGCCGGTGCGGTGCGCGACGCGGATGTCGCCAGGCCCGAAGACGCACGCCTCGACGCCCATCGCCGCAAGATACGGAAGCTCGGTTCCGAAGGGGATGGTCTCCGGCTGGCGCGCCGACTTCCCCTCGAGGAAGCGGACGATCTCCGCGTCGCGCGGCACGGCCACTCCCGCGTCCAGCCGCTGGGTCTCGACGGAGATGCGGATGGGCCCCGATGCGACCCGCGCGCAGGCCTCCTCCAGCGCGCGCAGCACCAGCCGCGAGTCCTGCCTCGGCAGCGGCCGCCATTCGACGGTCATGGTGCACGAGCCGGGGATGACGTTCTTCGCCTTGCCGCCCTCGATGAGCCCCACGTTCAACGTGGTGAAGGGGGGCGCGAAGAGCGGGTCGTTGTCTTGCTGCTGCTCGCCGGCAATGCGCTCGACCTCGCGCAGCACGCGGCCCGCCGCGAGGATGGCCGACGCGCCCGTCTCGGGATAGGCGCTATGGCCTTCGGCGCCGAGCACGGTGATCTGGGCGAGGCAGTACCCCTTGTGGCCCAAGACCGGGATGAGCCGGGTCGGCTCGCCGATGATGGCCCGGCCCGGCCGGAACGCGCCGTCCTGCGCGAGGCGGCGCGCGCCCAGGCAGCCCACCTCTTCATCGGCGGTGAAGACGAGGTGAAGCGGGCCGGCGTGCTTCGCTCGGGCGCTCGCGGCCAGCGCCGCCGCGAGAAAGGCCTTGGTGTCGGCGGCGCCGCGGCCGAACAGCTTGCCGTCCTTCTCCTCGGGCCGCAGCGCGCCGGACCACGCGGCGTCGAAGGGAACGCAGTCGGAGTGACCGACCAGCGCGAGCCCACCCGCCCGCTCCGGCCCGCGGCGCGCGATGAGGTTCGCCTTCGGCACGCCGGCGTCGTCGGTCCACTCCTGCCGGCGCGTCGCGAAGCCGAGCGCGCGCGCGTGCCGCTCCAGCGCGTCGAGTATCGGGGCATTGGAGCGCGCCGAGGTCGAGTCGATCGCCACCAGCTCGCGGAGGACGTGAACCGGGTCCATCAGCCCCACAGCCTCCGCATCGCCTTCCGGAACGCCGGCAGCGCCGAGTGAAAGTCGAGGCGAAGCGGCTCTCCGCCGACCCGCACTTCCCTCACGGCGGTCCGCTCCATGGAGAAGATCACGTTGGCCATCAGATCGTCGGCGTTGGCGCCCGCGATCGACGGGTCGTCCAGATCGCCGACGATGAAGTCGGCCGGCTCGCCCGGGCGCAACTCGCCGCCTTCCAGGCCCAGGGAGCGCATGCCGCTCTGCGAGACGAATTTGTACAATTTTGCCCCCAGCCCGCCCACGCCGGCGTGCTCCACGTCGAGAATGGCCCGCTGCAGCTCGACGAGACGCAGGTGGTACTCGAGCTGGCGCGCGTCCTCGAGCGGCGAGAGCTGCACTTCCGAATCGCTCCCCAGGCAGAGACGCGCGCCGGCGGCCAGCAGTTTGTCGGCGCGCAGCACGCCGTCGCCCAGGTTCCGCTCTGTCGTCGGGCAGGCGCAGACCGTGGCCTGCGCCCCGCCCAGCGCGGCGATGTCTTCGGGCGTGAGGTGCACCGCGTGCACGGCCGTAGTTCGCTCGGTGAGCGCGCCGAGGCGCTGCAGGAGCAGCGGGGGCGTCGTGCCGTGCTCGGCCCGGCATTGTCCCACTTCGGCGGGCTGCTCCGAAACGTGCAGGTGGAGCGGCCAGCGCCGGCGCGCCGCCTCGGCCGCGATGTCGCGGATCCACTCCGCCGGGCAGGCCCGCACGCTGTGCGGCGCGGCGCCGACGCTGCCCGGGCCCAGCGTCTTGGCGAGCGCGTCCAGGTTGCGCAGGTACTCGTCGGCGGACGTCTCGATGAACCGCCGCTGGCGCGGGTTCTCGGCCACGCCGAATCCGCTCCGCGCATAGGCGACCCGCAGCAGCACGACGCGAAGGCCGACCTCGCGCGCAGCGCGCGCGACCACCAGATCCAGCTCGTTGGGGTCCGCGTACGCCGAGCCGTCGGGAGCGCGGTGCAGATAGTGGAACTCACCGACGGCGGTGATGCCCGCGCTCGCCATCTCGAGGAAGCAGAACTTCGAGACGGCGTAGAGGTCGTCGGGATCGAGCCGCTCCGCCGCCGCGTACATCGCTTCCCTCCAACTCCAAAAATCATCCACCGGATGATTTCGATGCTCGGTGCGGCCGCGGATGGCGCGCTGGAAGGCGTGGCTGTGCGCGGTAACGAGGCCAGGCAGGATGGCGCGGCCGCGCAGGTCGACGCGCTCAGCGCTCGCGGGAATCGCGCCCACCGACTCGACGACGCCGTCGCCGACCACGAGCGCCGCCCCGGACAGGACCCGGCCGCCGCTGAAGAGGTAGTCGGGAACGAAGGCTCGGAGCATCGCGGACCGCCGTGTAGCCGCATATGCGGAAAAAAGCCACATTGGAGGCGCGACGCTACCCCCACCGTGGCTGTAGCATGCGGTCGCCTGCTTGGGGGAATGCCCGAAATGAGATGCGGAATCGTCGCGATCGCTGTCGCGCTGGCCCTCCCCGCTCTGGCGGAGGAGGAAACGAAGCAACCTGCCGAGCCGTCGCTCGAGCTGGTCCCGCTGGTGCCGCCCAAGGCGCCGTGGCTGAAGAAACCGCCGGCCAAAGAGCAGGCCAAGAAGAGGAAGAAGAAGCCCGAGACAAAACCGCCGGCGGAGACCGCCGCTCCGAAGCCCGCCGAAGTTCCGCTCCCGCCTCTCGTGCCGCTCGAAGAAGCTCCTGCGCTCCTCAAGCTGACCAACGACCTGGGGGTCCTCTTCCAGAACGACGGCCTCGAGCCCGCTGTGGCCGCTCGCGTCCAGGACGGTCTGCTCGGCGTCGCCAGGGCGGCCCCGCTGACGAAGAGCGCGGTCGGGGTGCAGAACCCGCCCACGCCGTGCGCGGACGACGCGTGTCTTGCCGCGCTGGCCAGATCGCAGAAGGTCGATCAGCTCCTCTTTGCCTCGTACGCGCGGCAGGGAGCGACCGTGCGCGCGGCGCTCATCGACGCGCTCAGCAAGAAACGAATCGCGGCCGCCGAGCAGGCCGGGGTCGCCAGCGAGGAAGCCGTGGCCTGGGCCGAGGCGCTGGGCTGCAAGCTGCTGGTCCCTGCCGGATGCATGGGCGAGGTGAGCGTCGATGCGCTGGACGGCGTGCAGGTCGAACTGGACGGCGCGCCGCTCGCGCGCGGCGAGAAGCGGAAGGTCGCGGTGGGCCTGCACCTAATGACGGCGCGCCTGGCAGGCAAGACCGCGCAGCGCGCCCTGCCGGTGACGCGCGAGGGCGCGCCCGCGCTGGTCGCGCAGCAGGTCGACGGCGAGCCGCGCATTCTCGTCAAGGGCGAGCCGCCCCGCCCCGCCGCTCCACTCGTGGCCGTGGTCACGTCGCCTCCGGCGCCGGGCCCGTCAGAGGCGCGCTGGACGAAGCCGGCTATCGCAGCACGCAGGGCAGCCAGACCCAGGGCGCGTACTCTCCCTCCGACCTCGCTGCGCTGCAGTCCGGCAACACCGCTGCCCATCGCGCCAACGCGTCATTCGTCGCGGCCGGCGTGCTGGCCGCGGCGGGACTTCTTCTCACGGTGGCCTTCTGACCATGCGCACCGCGACGCTCATCTTCGTCCTGCTCTCGACCGCGGCGTGCCGCACCTCCAAGCTGGGCGCTTGCTCCAGCGCCGCCGACTGCTTGCCGGGCAGCACGTGCGACACGACCCTGAGCACGCCGGTATGCGTGCTCCAGCAGGGCGCGTGCTTCCCCTCGTGCGACACGGGGAAGGTCTGCCGGAGCGGCCAGTGCGTCAACTCCGGGTGCAATCCCGCCTGCGACAGCGCGCACGTCTGCAATGACGCCACCGGCGCGTGCGCGGCGGCCACGACCGCCGACGTGACGGTCACCATGCCGGCGGCCAACGCCGCCGTGGAAGGCGCTGTGCAAGCGACCGCGACCGCGCACGCCCCCGGCGGCGTGAGCGCGCTGCGCTTCGATCTGATGCGCGGCGGGTCGTCGATCGCCAGCGCGGGCGGCGCTGCGGCCACCAGCGATCCGTCGCACTTCGCCGCGACGCTGGCGCTGGGCAGCAGCATCGCCGACGGACCGGCCACGCTCATCGCCACCATCACGTACGGCGCGAACACCCTGGCCAGCGCTTCGGTCTCGCTCATGGTCGACCAGAACCCGCCCGCCATCACGATGGTCACCGACGGCCAGACCGGACCGGCCCTCACCGCCGGACTGTCCGCCACGGTGACCGCGACGGTGACCGACTCGGGCACCGGCGTCGATCCCGCCACGGTGCAACTGCTCATCAACGGCGCCTCAGCCATCGCGGGGACGGCCGTCACGAACAACACGTACAGCTTCACCGTGCCGATCGACAACAGCACCACGGCCGCGGGCACGTCGGGGTTGCAGCGCTTCTCCATCACGGCCAAGGACCGAGCCGGCCACGTCACCACGCTCTCGACCGATCCGAGGGCGGTGGTGAAGTTCGACCGCGATGCGCCGCTGATCACCAACATCACGGTCCCCGACTATTTCGACCCATCCACCGGCCGCGCGTACTACCGCACCACCCCGGGGCCGCTCGCTGTGATGGCGAGGATCACCGATTTCTCGGGCGTGGCCGGCTCGACCGTGTGCTTGCGCTTGACGGGAGAGACTGGCGCCACGTGCCCGCACGCCGGGACGGCAGGACCGAGCAATGTCTGGTCGTTCTCGATACCGCGTCCATCGGGGACGCAGGACGGGACCGTCTCAACCGACTTCACCATCTTCGCCGACGACATGCTGGCCGGATCGCTGAGCGGAGCGAGCAAGGCTGAGCACCAGGGCGCAAGCGTGCAGCACATCTATTTCGACAACCAGCCGCCCGCCGTGACCGTCACCTCCGACACGAAGTGGTACGCGCGCACGCAGACCGGCGGCGCGCCGGACATGGTCACCGTCACGGCGCAGATCACCGATCCCACCGGCGTGTTCAACGCGGCGCTGCTGTCGGGAACGAATGTCGTGGCGGGAACGACGTTCGACGGCGGCTTTTTCACTTTCATACTCAATGCGCTGGACGCGCCCGCGGGCGTCGAGGGGCCGTACGCGTTCGCTATCTCAGCCAACGACAATTTCGGCAACGTCGCCGACGCAGGCGCCACGCGCAACATCGACGAGGCCGCGCCCAACGCATCCCTGCAGATCTTCAAGGATGCTCCCGACGGAAGCGTGGTCGCCTATCCCCAACTGGTCCCCAACACTGGCTGGACCGGCAACAGCTTCATCTATTCCGACAGGGTCCACGTCAAAGGGACGATCACCGACGTCAGCGGGATCGCCAGCGCCACGCTGCACGTGGACGGCATGGACTTCAACGGCGCCGTAACGGCCGGCTCGCAGCGACCGCTCGGCTGCACCGCCGGCAGCACGAGCTGCACCTTCGACGTGCAGGTCACGCTCAACGACTTGCAGGGCGGCAACGGCGTCTTCCACACCGGCCTGTTCGACGCGGGAGTGAGCAATGCAGCAGTGCCCAGCGGACCCATGCTGCTGACCATCGATGCTCGCGACCAGTCCACGCTCTTCGATGGCGGGCCGGCGCCCCACTCCGCATCGACGCCGACCGCCGCGAACGTCACTCGCTTCCTCTGGCTGGCCGACGCAGGGCCCGTCACGGGGCTCGCCATCCATCCCAACGGCGACTTGATCGTCGTGAACAACGCCGCTTCGGGCAACACTGTGTTCGATCTCAACACCGACGACGGCGGCATCCGCTGGGGCTTCGGATCCAGCGTCGGGCTGGGCCCTATCAATGATCAGCCGGCCATCGGCGCGGGCGATGGCACCAGCGCCGCCATCTATGTCGCTAGCAACGCCGGTTTCATATACGCGCTGTCGCCGGGCGGCGCGGCGCTCTGGTCCGCCGACGCCGGCACGACCACCGTGTTCTCGGTGGGCCCCGCCGTGGACAACGCGGCGTGGACGGACGGCGGCACGGTGGAGCAGGCAGTGGTCCCCGCCAGTTCGGTGGCGAAGCTCTGGGCCGCCTCCTCGACCACTGCCAACGCACCATTCTCCGTCACGAGCGACAATGTCGATAGCTTCTCCTCGCCGATGGTCTTCAAGGGGTTCGTCTGGTTCGGCACGGGCGTGCAGGGCACTTCGGGGAACATATCGCGCCACCCGATGGTCGGTAACGGGACCCTTGGCGCGGCGGCCATCGCTACCGGGGCAACCGCTGCGAGGCCCTACTGGGGCCTGATCACCGATGGCTCGAGCGTCTTCGCTGCTACCGTCCGTCCAACGCAGAATACGCGCTGGGATATGTACTCGATCAGCCAGTCGCTGGCCGTCACCTGGGACAACGTCAACGCGCACCTCTCGGGCGAACCGACCATCGACATCAACGGCAAGCTGATCGCTTCGGACTATGCGAACAACGTTTCCAAGGTCGAGCCGGCCGACGGAGGCTTCACCACGCTGACCACCGAGGGCAACGCCGGCCACACGCCGCTGCAGGGCTCCGACGGCCACTGGTATCTGCCCCGCAACGGCGGGTACCTGACCGCGCGCGTCGGCAGCCAGCTCTCGTGGTTCCTCGATCCGCCCAACACCACGACAATGAAGAATGCCGTCATGGACTGCCAGGGACGGCTCTTCGTCGCCAGCGGAAATACGGTCTACGCCTTCATCACCGACGACCACGGCCTCGCCGACACTCCCTGGCCCGCGCTGCGCCGCGACTCGCGCAACACTGGAAACGCCGCCGCGCCCAAGTACGGCATCCGCACCATCGCGGGCTGCACGCAGTAAAGTTGTCCCACGCGGCGGGCGTGGGATGCTCGGGGCATGCGCGCCATCGAGGCGGAACTCTTGTCGGGGAGCGACCTCTACCGCGAGGTGGTGCTCGACAAGCTCGCCGGCGCGCGCGAGTCGGTGTGCATCGCCACCGCCAACGTGAAGGACATGCGCATCGAGCGCGCCGGCCGCTTCCGCTCGGTGGTCGACCTCTTCGGCGAGCTGGCCGCGCGCGGCGTGCGGCTGCGCGTGCTGCACGCCGAATTGCCGTCGCGGCCTTTTCGCGCCTCGTTCGATCGGCGGCGGCGGCTGCTGCAGGGTGGGCTGGAGATGAAAATCTGCCCGCGCGTGCACTTCAAAGCGGTGCTCGTCGATGGCGCGTGGGCCTACCTCGGCAGCGCCAACCTGACCGGCGCGGGGCTGGGCGCGAAGGCCGAGGGCCGCCGCAACTTCGAGTTGGGGTTCTGCACCGAGGACTTCGACACCGTCGATCGCGTCTCGGCCCTCTTCGAGGCGGTCTGGAGCGGCGCCGAATGCGCCGCCTGCAAGCTGCGGCGTGTCTGCCCCGACCCGATCGGCGAGGCGGCCCCGCGACCTTCGCTTGTGCGGCTCGGACATGCGCGCCGCCTCGGACGCGGCTAGCGCATTTTCTACATTTTGTACAAAATGCGCACCCCGCGATGACCGACCGCCTCTACCTCCGCGACCCGTACCTCCGCTCCTTCCGCGCCCGCGTCGTCGAGATGCGCGACCTGGACGGCAAGCCGGCCGCTGTCCTCGACCAGAGCGCCTTCTATCCCGAGGGGGGCGGCCAGCCCGGCGACCGCGGCACCCTGGGCGGCGTGCGCGTGCTCGACACGCAGGAGCGCGGCGGCGCCGTGCTGCACGTGCTGGAACGGCCTGTGCAGGGCGAGGTCGAGGCGCACATCGACTGGGAGCGCCGCTTCGATCACATGCAGCAGCACCACGGCCAGCACTTGCTCTCCGCGGCGTTCGACAAGGCCGGCGCGCCCACCGTGTCGTTCCACCTCGGCGAGCGCACCTGCACCATCGACCTCGACGCGAGCCTCTCGCGCATCGACCTGGCGGCCGCCGAGACAGCGGCCAACGAGAGCATCTGGCGCGACCTGCCCGTGGTGGCGCGCGACTTCACCGGCGAGGAGCGCGCGCGCCTCCCGCTGCGCAAGGAGCCCGTCAAGGGCGACCGCGTGGTGGTGGTCGAAGGGGTCGACGCCTCGCCGTGCGGCGGCACGCACCCGGCTCGCACCGGCGAGGTGGGCTGCATCGCCGTCCTCAAGGCGCAGCGCTGGGGCGAGGGCAAGGCGCGCGTCGAATTCGTCTGCGGCGCTCGCGCCGTGAAGCTCTTGCACGAGGCGTCCGACGCGGCGGCGGCCGCGGCCGAGGCGCTCAAGTGCGCGCCGGCCGATCTGCCGCAGGCCGCGGCGCGCGTCGTGACCGAGTCGCAAGCGCGCCGCAAGAGCGCCGATGCGCTCCTCGCCGACCTGGCGAAGCTGGAAGCGGCCCAACTCCGCGGCAAGGGCAATCCGGTGGTCGCCAAGGTGGAGCGCGGCGCCGCCTTCGCCCGCGCCGTCGCCCAGGCCATCACCGCCGAGGGTGGGACGGCGCTCATCGCCTCGATCGAGGACGGCCGCGCGCACCTCGTCTTCGGCCGCCCCAAGGGGCCCGGACCCGCCATGGGGGCCGTCCTGAAAGAAGCGCTCGCCCTCCTCGGCGGCAAGGGAGGCGGAGGTCCCGAATTCGCGCAGGGCAGCGGCGATCCGGCCCGCCTCGACGAAGCGCTGAAGCTCGCGGCAGGGAAGCTGACGTAACCCGGGGACGTTTGCTACTCTCGTCGTCGGCCCTCGGAGGCCGCGAGGGCTGATGCGCCTGCCGGTCAAGCTGTCGCTGCTGCTCGCCGGCGCGACCTGCTTCCCTCTCTTGCTCGTCACCGCGTTCACGCTCCCACAGGGGCGTGAAGCGCTGCGCAGCCAGCTCGATCAGATCTACGCCCAGGACGCGCGCGCCCTGGCCGCCGAGGTGCACCGCACGCTGGTGGACAAGCTCGACTCGCTCACGCTGGCCGCCTCCACGCTGCGGCTCGGCGCTCTCGATCCCGAAGCGCGCCAGCAGGCGCTCTTGCTCATCTACAAGGAGACGCGCGGCGCCGACGTGGTGGGCCTCTTCGACTCGCGGGGCGATGCCGTGGGTCAGGAGATCTACTTCGCCCACCTCCAAGGCGAGCTGGCCTCGGAGCACGAGCCCATCGACGCGGCCGGCCTTTCCGCCTATGCCGGCAAAGTGCCGCTGCAAGGGGCGCTGCAGGCGGGCCTCGCGGTCGGCCCGGTCTACGTGCTGCCCGACGCGCAGGGGAGACCGATCCCGCGGCTCGTGCTGGCGGTGTCAGTGCCGGGAGCGCGCAACCGGCGCTGGGTGCTGGCGGTGGAAATCTCGCTGCGCCGGTCGGCGGAGAGCTTCGAGCGCTTCCGTCCGGGCGAGACGGGCGCGGCGTTCCTGCTCGACGGCGAGGGCCGCGTCATCCTCCACTCGGAAAAGGCCCTCGTCTTCAAGCAGGCCAACCTGCGCGAGCACCCGCTGGTGCGCGGCGTGCAGAGCAAGGAGTGGGTGGGCGCCAACGCCACCGTGCCGCTCCTGGGGTGGAAGGTCGTCGTGCAGGAGCCCGCCGACGAAGCCCTCAAGCCCTTGCGCCACCTCCAGCGCCAGTCGACGCTCTGGCTCGCGATCGGCCTCCTGGTGGCGGTGGTGCTGGGCGTCACCTCGGTGCGCACCGTGACGCGGCCCATCCACAAGCTGCGCGAGGCGGCCCTGGCCGTGATGGGCGGCGCGCTGGAGACGGGCGTCGACATCAAGGGCAAGGACGAGCTGGCGCAGCTGGGCGAGGCGTTCAACACCATGACGCGCGGCCTGCGCGAGCGCGAAGGACTGAAGCTCACGCTCGCCCTCTCCGAGACGCTCAAGCTCGAGGAGGTGCTGGAGCGGCTCCTCGACTCGCTGGGGCGCGCCGTGCGCTTCGACGATGCGGCCGTCTTCATCAAGACCCGCGACGGCAAGGACCTCACCGTCAGCCGTGGCCCGCGCCACAAGGAGGAGGCGCGTCACATCATCCTCAGCTCGGCCCACGTCAATAAGGCCATCGCCACCAGGCAGCCCGCGCTCGACGAGGGCCAGAAGATGCTGGCGCTGCCGCTCATCCAGCGCGGGGTGGTCATCGGCGTGGTGTGCCTCGAGAGCCACCAGCCCTACGACCAGGCCATCACCCGTCTCGCCTTCTCGCTCACCCAGCCCGCCGCCATGGCGGTGGAGAACGCGCGCTTATTCGACGAGGTGGAGCGGCTGGCCAGGCTCGACGGCCTGACCGGCACGTACAACCGCCGCTACTTCATGGATCAGGCGCAGAAGCAGTTCGACATCTCGCGCCGATTCTCGCAGCCGCTCTCGGCGCTGATGCTGGACTTCGACGACTTCAAGAGCGTCAACGACCGCCACGGCCATGCGGTGGGCGACCAGGTGCTGCGCGGACTGGCCGACCGCTGCCGCTCGGCGCTGCGGTCGATCGACCTCCTGGGGCGCTACGGCGGCGAGGAATTCGCCATCCTTCTGCCGAACACCGAGCGGCACAGCGGCGCCGCGGTCCTGGCCGAGCGCATCCGCCAGCGCATCGACGAAGCGCCGGTCAACACCGACGCGGGACCCATCCACGTCACCGTCAGCGTGGGCGTCGCCTCGGCCGACGATTCCACCGAAGACCTGGGCGCGCTCTTGAAGCGCGCCGACCTCGCGCTCTACGAGGCGAAGCAGGCGGGCCGCAACCGCGTGGTCGAGGACGCGCAGATCGCCGAGAAGCCGGTGGCGTAGCTGAGGCCAGTCGCGGCCGCCGCAGCCGGCTTAGCGACTGCGTTTTTTGCGTGTACAAGCGTCCCGCGATGCGCTCTATCTGAAGCCCGTGACGACCATCCGCCACGACTGGACGCTGCCGGAAACCCGCGCGCTTCACCAACTGCCGCTGCTCGACCTGGTCCATCGCGCGCAGACCGTCCATCGCGAGCACTTCGGCGACAACAAGGTGCAGCTCTGCTCGCTTCTCTCGGTCAAGACCGGCGGCTGCCCCGAGGACTGCGCCTACTGCCCGCAGGCGGCGCGCTACCAGACGGGCGTCGCGGCCGAGCCGCTCATGGCCGTCGACGACGTGGTCGCGGCGGCGCGAAAAGCGCGCCAGGCCGGCGCGACGCGCTTCTGCATGGGTGCGGCGTGGCGCGAGGTGAAGGACGGGCCGCAGTTCGATCAGGTCCTGGAAATGGTGCGCGGGGTGCGCTCGCTCGGGCTCGAGGCGTGCTGCACGCTGGGCATGCTCACGGCGGACCAGGCGCGCCGGCTCAAGGAGGCCGGCCTCTCGGCCTACAACCACAACCTCGACACCAGCCGCGAGAAGTACGGCGAGATCATCACCACCCGCACGTATGACGATCGCCTGCGCACGCTGCGGCACGTGCGCGAGGCGGGCATCACTGTCTGCTCGGGGGGAATCATCGGCATGGGCGAGTCGATCGACGACCGCTGCGCCATGCTGGTCACGCTGGCGGCGCAGGACCCGCACCCCGAGTCGGTGCCCATCAACATGCTGGTTCGGGTGCGCGGCACGCCTTTGGCGGAGGTAGCTCCAGTCGGCACCGTCGAGGTGGTGCGCATCATCGCCACGGCCCGGCTCTTGATGCCGCGCGCGATGGTGCGACTTTCGGCGGGACGGCTGCAGATGAGCGAAGAGGCGCAGCTCCTCTGCATGATGGCGGGCGCGAACTCCGTCTTCTTCGGGGAGAAGCTGCTCACCACCGGCAACCCCGAGTACGAGCGCGACATGGCCCTCTTCCACGAGGCGGGCGTCGCGCCGCTGGAGCCACGCACATGAAAGTATCGACGTTCAGCTCGCGGTGTTGGGCGTTCGCCTCGGAAAAGTTGCACAAGGTGAACCTCTTCGAGACGGAGCGCATGTTCTTCGACGTCTATTGCCTCGAGCCGGGCCAGGCCCAGAAGCCGCACGCCCACGCCGGCAGTGACAAGATCTACGCGGTGGTCGACGGCGCCATCGTCGCGCAGGTGGGCGGCGAGGAACAGGAGCTGCGCGCGGGTGAGGCGGTCCTCGCGCCGGCGGGCAAAGAGCACGGCATCGTCAACCGCAGCTCCGCGCGCGCCGCCGTGCTGGTCTTCATGGCACCGAAGCCGTAGTGCGGCTCCGGCGCTTGACATTCCGGCCGGCGCTGGCTAATGACGCTCCTGCCGGGACAGACTCGGCGGCGCGGAATTTCGCCCACCTTGGGTGACGCGCCTTACAAATATCACCCTAAGCGGCTGGGACCCGATCCGAGAACCGGATCCCCCTGTTGTTTCGTGGTGGGCGGAAAGGCTGGCCCACCGTGGCGCAATCCTCCGACATCCGCTGGGGCACGTTGGCCGTCCGCGGCGGCGAGCCGCGCGCCAAAGCGTCCGACGCGGTCACTACGCCCATCATCCAGAGCGCGACCTACGCGTTCAAGGACACCGCCGAGCTGACCCGCTACTTCACCGGCGAGATCGACCGCGAGGAGTACGGCCGCTACGGCAACCCCACCGTGCGCGCCGCCGAGCAGAAGCTCGCCGCGCTCGAAGGGGCCGAGGACGCTGCGCTCTTTTCCAGCGGCATGGCGGCCGTCACCACCGCGCTCTTCGAACTGCTCAAGGCGGGTGACCACGTCATCCTCACCAGCGATTGCTACCGCCGCACGCGCCAGTTCGTCACGCGCTTCCTCGCCAAGTTGGGCGTGGAGTCGACGCTGGTCGAGCCGGGCGACGCGCAGAAGCTGCACGCGGCCCTCAAACCCGGCCGGACGCGCGCCATCATCGCCGAGTCGCCGACCAACCCGTACCTGCGCGTCGCGGACCTGTCGCTCTTCACCCGCGCCCGCGACGCATGTCCCGGCGCCAACCTGATCATCGACGCGACCTTCGCCACGCCCATCAACCAGCGCCCGATCGCGCAGGGCGCGGACCTGGTCCTCCACTCGTGCACCAAGTACCTCGGCGGCCACAACGACCTGCTCGCGGGCGTCATCTGCGGCCGCGCGGGCCTGGTGTCGGCCATCCGGGACCTGCGCGGCGTGCTGGGCAGCGTGCTCGATCCGCAGAGCGCGTTCCTCCTCATCCGCGGGCTCAAGACGTTGCCGCTGCGGGTGCAGCGCCAGAACCGGAGCGCGCTGGAGATCGCGCGCTGGCTGGAGACCCAGGCGAAAATCCGCCGCGTCTTCTATCCTGGCCTCGAGAGCCACCCCGACCACGCGCAGGCCGTGAAGCAGATGAGCGGTTTTGGCGGCGTGGTCAGCTTCCGCATCAAGGGCGACGCTTCCAAGCTGGTCGACGCGTGCAAGCTCGCGACCATCGCGCCGTCCCTCGGCGCGGTCGAGACCCTCATCGAGCAGCCGGCCCTCATGTCGTACTTCGAGCTGACCACCGAGGAGCGCGAGGCCATCGGCATCTACGACGATCTGGTCCGCCTCTCGGTCGGCCTCGAGGACGTCGAGGACCTCATCGCGGATCTCTCGCAGGCGCTGGAGACAGCATGATCTCCGTACTCAAGTTCGGCAGCTCCATCCTGCGCCGCGACGACGATCTGCCGCGGGCCGTGCACGAGATCTACCGGGCGGTGCGCCTCGGGCGCCGCGTCGTCGCCGTGGTGTCGGCGCTGGGCGACGCTACCGATGCGCTGCTCCAGCGGGCCCGCCGCCTCTCCGGCGAGACGACTGCGACCGCCGCGCTGGTCTCCACGGGTGAGGCGCAAGCCGCAGCGCTCCTCGCGCTCGCGCTCGATCAGGCCGGCTTGCGCTGCTCGATTCTCGACGCGCGCCAGGCGGGCCTGCGCGCGCGCGGCCCCACGCTGGACGCGGAGCTGGTCGGGGTCGACGCGCCGCGCATCCGGCGCGAACTGAACGCGAGCGGCATCGCCGTCGTGCCTGGATTCGTGGCCCAGGCCGCGTCGGGCGCGACGCGCCTGCTCGGCCGCGGCGGCTCGGATCTAACGGCGCTCTTCCTCGCCGGGGCGCTCGAGGCGGACTGCGTCCTCTACAAGGACGTCGACGGGCTCTACGACGCGGACCCGAACCGCGACGCGCGCGCGCAGCGATTCACCCAGGTCCGCTGGGAGACCGCGCTGTCGATCGGCGGCGGCGTCGTGCAGGAGAAGGCGCTGCGATTTGCGCAGTCACGCGGGCTCGGCTTCTCCGTCACGGCGCCCGGCGCGGCGGCCGCCACCCGCGTCGGGCCGGGTCCCGATCTGCACCACGCGTCTCGCCCCGGCGAGCCGCTGCGCGTCGCCCTGCTCGGCCATGGCACGGTGGGAAGTGGCCTCTATCGCCACCTCGCGCAGCTCACCGATCACTTCCGCGTGGTGGGCATCGCCGTGCGCGACCCGCGCAAAGCCGAAGCCGCCGGCGCGCCGGCCGAACTCCTCGCCGACAAATGCTGGCGCGTCCTGCAGCGCCCCGCCGACGTGGTGGTCGAGCTGATGGGCGGGAGCGGCCTGGCCGCGCGCGCCATCGCCGCCTCGCTCAAGCTGGGGCGCCACGTGGTCACGGCCAACAAGACCGTCATCGCCTGGGACGGCCCGCGCCTCGAGGAGATCGCTCGAGCGCATCGCGCGCACCTCTACTACTCGGCCAGCGTCGGCGGGGCGCTGCCGGCGCTGGAGACGCTGCGGCGCAGCGCGGGCGAGGTGCAGGCGTTCAGCGGCGTGCTCAACTCCACCAGCAACTTCGTGCTCGACTCCATCGCCCAGGGGTGCGCGCAGCGCGAGGCGATCGAGGCGGCGCAGCGCGCCGGGTACGCCGAGGCCGACCCGCGCCTCGACCTGAACGGCACCGACGCGGCGCAGAAGCTGGTCATCCTCGCGCGGGCGGCCTTCGGGCGCGCGCCGGACCGCATTCACTGCGCGGGCATCGCGGGCCTCGATCTCGACGATGTGCGCTGCGCGCGCCGCAACGGCCACGCCATCCGCCTCGTCGCGACTTGCCGATCGACCGCGCGCGGCCTCACCGCGGCAGTGGCGCCGCAGGTCCTCCCGCTCGACCATCCGCTGGGCGCGACCGCAGGCGTGGAGAACCGGCTCTTCATCGAGCGCCGCGCTGCGCCGCCGATCCTGCTCTCGGCCGCCGGCGCGGGGCGCTGGCCGACGGCGGAGGCGGTGCTGGCCGACCTCTACGACCTGAGAAATCCCGCTCCGCAAGGAGCTTCGACCGGGTTCGTCGGGTGTCTGGCGTCCAACGGTTAGCGTCTCTCTCCCGCGACTCGTCGTCCAGCAAACAATCCGGCCCGCCGAATTGCCGACCACTCAACAGGTAGTCATTGTCACGCATTTGACGGGACCTCCTTGTCGCGGATTTTTCCCGCCCGTTTCCTCCCACAAGGAGCGCAGATGGCGAATGTCTCGAGGTTAGGAAAGGTCGTCCCCTTCTTTCTGCTCGCCGGGCTGCTGGTCGTGCTGCTGACGAGCGAACGCAGCCCCGCGGCCACGCCCGCCAGCGGCACCATCAGCGCGGGCTCAACGGCCTCCTGGGACTTCGCCCCGGTAGGCGGTGGGACGGTCATCAATACCGGGGTGCAGGACATCTGCCCGCCAGGGATCTGCGACAACTTCGACCTGACCGTGGCGCTGCCGGCGCCGGCGATAACGTTCTACCTGACCAATACGGCCAAGCTGACCATCAAGTACACCTGGAATAGCGGAATGGTGCCGACTGACCTGGACGTCTTCGCCATCAGCCCGAAGGGCGCGGACTCTGGACCCGGATCGCCAGATGACACCTCGACCGGTCCGGGCGAAGAAGACCTGACGCTCACCGATCCCATCGACGGAGTCTGGCACATCCGCTCGGTCGCGTCGCTCGCGCCGATCCCCACGGCCGCCCACGCGGTCGTGACGCTGACCACCGCCCCGCGGCCCACCGTGCCGCCGCCTCCGCCACCACCGCCCGGGGCGCCGGCATTCGTGAACTATCCGGCGCCGGAGGACTGCTCGACGTCGCATCCTCCTCCGAACTGCATCCAGCCGTCGGTCGGCTCGACGACTTCCGGACAGCATGGGGCGGGCGAGCCGTCCATCGGCGTCAACTGGAGCACAGGCAAAGTCTTCATCGAGGCCGGGAACCACACGCTGCGCGTGACCTTCAACGACCTCTTCAAGCCCGCCACGGCGAGTTGGGAGGACAAGCGGTCCCCCGTCTCGCGGGTGAGCTTGGACCCGATCCTCTTCACCGACGACAGCCACTTCGGCGGCCCGAACCGCACTTTCTCCTCGCAGCTCATCGCGGCATGCAGTTTGATGTCGTTCACCGACGATGATGCCAACACCTGGATAGCCTCGCAGGGCTGCGGACTTCCCGCCGGCGTCGACCACCAAACCGTGGGCGGAGGCAACTACGCCTCGCCTGCGCCCTTGACCCGCACCTCGTATCCGCACGCGATCTATTACTGCTCCCAGGACATCGCGACCGCCATTTGCGCGCGCAGCGACGACGGCGGGCTCACGTTCGGGCCGGGCATCCCCATCTACAAGTTCGCCACTGTCAACGGCGTCGACATTCCCGTCGCGCCCGGTACATGTGGAGGCCTGCATGGCCACGTGCGCGTCTCGCCCGACGGCACGGTCTACGTTCCCAACGAGCACTGCTTCGACGCGAACGGCGTCACCCGGCCGGGCTTCGCCGTCTCCACCGACAACGGCCTCACCTGGGTGGTCCGCACGGTCCCCGACGCCAAAGGCATCAGCCCCGGCAGCGATCCGTCCGTGGCAGCCGGCGCGAACAACACCGTCTACTTCGGTTACGTGAATTCGGACGGGCACGCGAAGATCGCCGTCACCCACGACCGCGGCCTGCACTGGAGCAAGTCCATCGACGTGGGCACGCCGTTCGGGATCCAGAACGCCGAATTCGCCGAAGTGATCGCCGGCGACGACAACCGGGCTGCTTTCGCCTTCCTCGGCACCCAGACCGCCGGCAACACGCAGGGGGCGGACTTCCCCGGCGTCTGGCACCTCTATGCCGCCTTCACCTACGACGGCGGCCGCACCTTCACCACCGTCGACGCTACTCCCAGCGACCCGGTCCAACGCGGCTGCATCTGGAACCAGGGTGGCTCGAACCCGTGCCGCAACCTGCTCGACTTCAACGACATCACCGTCGACAAGGTCGGGCGCGTGCTGATCGGATACGCCGACGGCTGCACCGGCACCTGCGTGAACGATCCCACGCAGAACGCCACTAGCGGTCCTGCCAGCGCGCAGGACGCGCTCGCCACCATCGCGCGTCAGGTGGGCGGCCGCGGGTTGTTCGCCGCCTTCGACGGCACCCAGTTCGGCCGCAACGACGGCGACAACGAGGGCGGCGGCAAGCTGTGTCAGGGCAACGCCGCCATCGGAGTCAGCGGCGACCCGGACTGCAACGACCACGACGACGACGACTGAGCTCACGCGGCCGAACAGCACTATGCTGCGCCCGATGGACGATCGGCTGCGCGGCGCGGTGTTCGGCCTTGGCTCGGCGCTGCTCTTCGGCATGGGCGCGCCGATAGCGAAGCTGCTGCTGCCCGGGTCGGGGCCCCTGGCGCTCGCGGGGCTGCTCTATCTCGGCGCGGGCGCGGCGTTCCTGCTCGTGCCGCGCTCGCGCAGCGAAGCGCCGCTGCAGCGCGCCGACCTGCCGGCGCTGGCCGGCGCGGTGGTCTCGGGCGCGGGACTTGCGCCGCCCCTGATGCTCTGGGGCCTCATGCGCGTGGGCGGCCTGGAGGGATCGCTGCTGCTCAACCTCGAGGCGCCCTTCACCATGCTGCTGGCGGTGATCTTTTTCGGCGAGCACCTCTCCACGCGCGAGACGCTGGCGGCCGCGCTGGCGATCGCCGGCGGCGCGCTGGTGGGCGTGCGCGACGAGGCGGGCCCGAGCGGTTCGATGGCCGGTGCCGCGGCCATCGCACTCGCCTGCGCGTGCTGGGCGGTGGACAACAATCTCACCGCCCGGATCTCGCTCAAGGATCCACTTCAAGTATTGCGCATCAAGTCGATCTGCGCGGGCGCCGCGAACTTGTCATTGGGGCTCGCGCTGGGCGAGCGAACGCCCTTCGCGCCCTGGGCGCTTCTGCTCGGGTCGGTGAGCTATGGCGCGAGCCTGTTGCTCTACCTGCGTGCGCTGCGCGTGCTGGGCGCGGCGCGACAAGCGGCGTTCTTCGCCGTCGCGCCGTTCGCGGGG
>WNFC01002508.1_pt1 | contig 19743 bp, 18 predicted proteins | sample 5400541 | NCBI WGS metagenome assembly WNFC01 (sample SAMN13153342, study PRJNA577476) | soil metagenome | isolation source: 120 cm saprolite under Douglas fir tree site 2 hole 2 replicate 1 | place: USA:California | collected 2015-04-18 | reverse complement strand
GGGGTTTCGAAGGACAGGTACGCGGCGTATCTCATCATGGCCAGGAGAGACATCTCCACACAACAGGCCGGATACATTGACGCAGACTTTCTTCATCCACCAACTTTTCCCTTGCATTCAGACGGCGGACCATACATTGCGGCAATTTCGATTTCCTATGATCTGCGTCTGCGAATGCAGGCCATGGAAATGACAGAGTGTGGAAAGCATGGAAAGCCATAAAGCCGGCTTCCCACCCTTCCCACACTCTTTGGAAATCCCTTCGGGATTCCCACATTACCACGGCCTCGACGACGGGATAGGTATTTAAAAAGCAGCGCAAGGGGCAGCAGTAAACCTCAATTTGAGCCCCTAGCACCGCAAGGGACTTGTAACGGATGTGTCCGGTCCAAAGTGTAACGGATGTTCCGGTACACTCACTCCCTTAGAAGTCTTTGTTGTTGTTCTTCCGAAAGACCCGTGTCGGTCGTTGTCCGTTAAAAGAACCTGCTCAGGCAAATGCCAGAGCGCTACCGGGTCCTAAAATAGCTGCGTGCCCAAGAACGCCGCCTACCGTAACAGCTAGTTTTGATGAGGAGAAACTTGATCCACATTTTGAACGCCGAGAAGCTTGCATCGTGGTACTTCCGATTGAATGGGTTTATGACGATCGAGAGCTTTATATTGCACGACAGATCAAGCAAGGGGTTAGCTCAAAGGACTGACGCTGACATCCTCGGCGTAAGATTCCCATTTAGACAAGAGTTAGATATGCAAGACGATTTGCGGTTTCGCAATCAACCCGAAAAGCCCCTCTTTATTATCGGCGAAATCAAAAGCGGAGAATGCAAGCTGAACGGGCCTTGGACTGATCCACTGAAGCAGAACCTGCAATATGTTTTGGGCGCTATAGGGGGATTCGAGCCGAGGATCATTGACAAAGTGGCAACGGCCCTTCACACGAAATATGTCTACGAAGATGAGTTGCGCAAGGTCCAATTGTTGGCAATAGGCTCCCGGCTGAACGTGGAATATCAACGTGACCGGAAAGGCTTGGATCAGCTTCTCTTCATTGAAATGTTGGCCTTTGTTTACAGAAGATTCCATGATTTCAGAATGCAGAAGCGGGACCACAAGCAATGGGACAACGTGGGCAACTACCTCTATGCAGAGGCGGAACATGATGAAGCTGTATTTGTTTCCACTGTCCTAAGAGCTGCCGGGTTGCACTTGGCGCAGTAGCGAAGTCGAACTGCATTGCATAATTTGTACCAAAGGGAATGGAAATGCGACTACCCGTGGACCGGGTCATACAAGGGCTGCAAAGCAAGGCGGACAAGATCCGCGCGCTGTCGAGCGCAAACTATGACCGCGTCGAAATCAGTAAGCTTCTCGGCATCCGATACCAGCATGTCCGCAACGTCCTCGTACGCTCGGGAATTACAGGTGGGCTGCGCGAAGAAGTCGAAGTTGAACGCGAAGCTGTTACCGTTGATGCAACGCCGCCAGCGCGTGAAGATACGTCTTGGGAAGTGTTAACAGATGCGGGCTTCCAGTTTCTTGGCGTGTGGACATGCGATCCGGAAAGCATCATACGGCTCGACGCCAAGGCACCAGTCGCACCTGGCGTATACGCTTTTGTGGTCGACGATGTCGTTGTCTATGTGGGACTGACACTCAGCGGCCTCAAGACACGCTTCGACCAATACCGTCGAGGCGACAAGAGTCAAAGAACAAGCGCTCGAATTAACGCTCGTATATTCCAGACACTTCAAGAAGGAAAGCAGGTCAAGGTGCTCGTGGCCACACCTGAGCCGTCTGACTGGCAGGACCTACCAGTCAATACTGCAGCAGGTCTTGAAGCTGGGTTGATTGAGATGATCCGCCCGTCTTGGAATATCAAGGGCGCCCGATAAGCGACTTGAACGCCGAGTTGCCTCGTATCACATGATTCCAAGTCCTTGTGTGCCGGAAGGCGTTTGGCTAACGGCGAGGGCAGAGGTCTTGGCGACATCAGCGCTGAGTTGCGGGGTGAGTTTCGTGAGGTCGTTGGTGAAGAGAGTGGCTTCATGGCTCGCGCGGGAGATGGAGACGTAGCCGAAGCGGGAGTTGAGCAAGTCTGGGTGAACGCCGGTGTCAGCATTGACCAAGACGCGCTCTGCGGTGAGTCCCTGCGAACTGTGGCTGGTGACCGCATAGCCATGATCGAAATGGCGGTGCTCAAAAGCGCTGAATTCAATGCGCCGGTTGTTGACGAGGCGGGCGGTAATGAGTCCCTCCGATGAAACGGACTCTATGACCGCAAGATCACGATTGGCGACGCCCAGCGACTTGTCCGGAGCAGTGAACTGAATACGGTCGCCCGCAGAAAAGTCATGTGCACTCTCCCGATAGACGCTGACGCCGGTGAGTCGGCGCGGGTCGTAATTGGCTAGCTCACCCGTCGATCTCTCGACCGTAAGCAAGTTGGCGGCCGAGTTTATGCCGACTACTGTTCCGTACTCTCCTGCTTCGATCCCGACGCTCTTGCTTCCACGCGCATAGCGGACGACGTCATGGATCTCATAGCGACTGGCCCAGGAACGTTCGGCACCGGTCATTTCCTGGCGCTGCACCAACACTCGCAAGCTGTGATCTTCGGATCCAATGGTGCCGTCGGCTTTTAATTCTTGCCGAACGGCGGCATTCAACTCGCGTCTTGAGGCGTTATCTGGTGAAACGATCAGCGTCTTTTCTGGTGACTCACGGTAGCTTCTGGCAATCGCTCGGATGCGCTCTCCTGTGTCGGAAATCTCCCTAACGCGTCCCTCTTTCTGAAGTGCGTCGAGCGCAGCGGGCACCTGACCTCCGGCAAGCAATTCGACCGCAGATTTCAGGGCTGGGTCCTTCTGCCGGACGATTTCGGCGAGTTTAGCTGTGCGCATACCAGCGTCCTGTAATTGCTCGAATGGCCGACCGGCTTCAACGCCCTGATGTTGGCGCGTATCCCCGATCAACAGCACCCGATCTTGAGGAGCAAGACGGGAAAGAAACTCGCGCATCTGGTTGGTGGAGGCCAGGCTCGACTCGTCGACAAAATAGAAATGCTTCTGCTCTGGGGGCGCCGGAGAGATCGACCGGGCGAGAAATCCTTGCAGCGTTCCGGCCTGGACGCCGGCCTCGCCAAGCTGCCGCGCGGCGCGGGATGTTGGGGCAAAGCCCTCGACCTGGAACCCCTGAGATTCCGCAGCGCCGCGGATAACAGAAAGCGTTGTGGTCTTGCCCGATCCGGCGAAGCCCTGGATGCCCTGAATACGGTCTGGCGAACTCAGCACATCCTCAACGACGCTCCGCTGAGTGCGGTTGAGGTGCTGGTACTGATCGGTAACGGAGATTGCCTGAGGTCTTGAGAGAACCGGCTCGACCTGGTTCCGGCCGTCCCGTACACGGCTAACGATTTCGTGCTCGGCGGAAATGGTCTTGGCTGTCGTGAATTGACGACCCGGCATGTGCGCCCGCTCGACTGTCTGGAACTCTCCAGATGCAGTTCGAGCATTAAGATTGCCGCGGACTTGTGCATATGTGACGTCGCCCATACCGCGGCGAAGACCATCACGGATCAAGGCCCGCTCGTCGACCACCGCCTCTCGCTCAAAGTTCTTGTCCCGCGAGAACGTCAGCGATTCCCGGACACGATCGATTGAATTGGTGGGCTTCTCCTGATGGTGTTGCCGCTCACGTGCGGCGCGGACCACAGCGTCCGCCTGGTGCCCGAAGTCGGCTGAAAGCTTGCGATGTGCGGCCATTACCTCGCCGGGAGAATGGATTTCCTTGCGGTCACGGGTAGAGTGTGCGGCAATTTCGGCGGCCTCCCGACCACTGCGGCCGGTACGCTCCATATACTCGCGAATCTGCTGACTTCGCGGACTGGAAGCATCAAGGTATTCCTGGGTGTAGCCCTTGATCTCTGGCGCTCCGCTTCGGCCAACGGTGATTTCGTAGCCGAGTTCCTTCAGGCGGTAAGTCAGTTCAGATTGATAGACGGCAGTGGCGAACTGCTGCGAAGCGAAGAGACTTTGTGGCTGGATGGCGGGCGCCTGACCATTCTCGCGCTCGGTCAAATTGAAGATGACCGCATGGGTATGGAGTTGCGGGGCGACGTACCCATCCACCGGGCGAGCCGTATCATGCTCGAATTTGGCGGCGATGAATTTGCCCGTAGTCTCTTGCGGATGGTTCCCGCCGATGCGAGCCTGCGTATAGTACTCGAGTTGTTCAAGGGCTGTGCTGACGCTTTCGCGGTGCGCCTCACGCACCCGATCATCGCCTCCGACAAGAGCTGTCAATGAAACGGACTTTGGAGCGGAGAAGGTCGCGTCCCATCCGGCCCGATGCTCCATTGTCTTGACGGTCTTCCCGTCGCCATCTTGGTACTCGTAGGACGCTCGCTGGCGAACAAGTTGCTCGCCTGTCTCCGGGTGCTGGCCCTGGCTGAGCTTTCCAAAGTCCTCAGCGGAAACCCCACCGGCCGCAATGATCGACGCAGCGATTACCAGTGTTGAAGCAAACCGGTCCGTCATACGCTTTTGTTCTGCCATCGCTTTGGTCCGCTCCTGTTCTTCGCGCGCTATGGCTCGCCTCATCTCGCCCATGTATCACCGCCGATCCATGACGGGCGAGGGTTTCGCCAACAGATCGTGCGAAAGTCGACCCTGGAAAATGTCCACAGGTAAATACCGGCGCCTCGCTCCGCAAAGAGGACAATCGGCGATGATCCAAGAGTCTGGCATGGTCTCGACTGGCGCCGGGATGTTCTGCTGACAGCCCTTGCAGACTAGGACAAAAGGATGGAGATAGACGGCGGTCGTTGGGCCATGAAACATGAAGACAGCATAGGCGAATAGAAGGCGAATATTTCAACAGTTGAAGTATGGATGGAGGTTTCAGGGACGCTCCACAATGGGTCTGACGCAAAAAAATAGATATCTATGGCAATCAGACACGCGATATAGATTATGTGTCAATTGTGATAATATATATCGCATAGGAGGAAGCGATCATGTCCTCTAGCGCTTTCGCAAATCCGGGCCGCCGGCAGCACTGGGACGTTCAGGAAGGCTCGGCACAGGAACTCGCTCCCGACCTCGAGAACTCCCAAGGCCAAGCGCTGGTATTCGTCTCTCATTCTCGAGGCGGCGACGAACGGACAAAAACTGTCTTCGAAACCCTTAAGCGAGCGTCCGAATTGATCGACGTCCTAATCGATAGGAAACGGGAAAGCAGTTGGGAAGCCCTGATCGAGGCGCTGACGCCCGATGTTCCGTTGACTTCGAATCGAGTGATCGAAGCCAAAATGGTCGCTCAAGCCATGAAGGGGATCCTCGAGAGCGGCGATTTTGCCAAAGCCGCAGACATTGCAGAAGTCGCTCATTTCAGCAAGAGCAATCCAAGTTCTCAGCCGAATCGATGGAAGAAGGCTGGACTCATCTTTGCTGTGCCCTACAAGGGAGTCGATCTCTATCCGCTCTACGCCCTGGAGCTCAAAGAAGGAGCAAAGCCTCTTCCGATCATGAAGAAGGTCCTGCAGGTCCTTGTGGACAAGGACGACTGGCAGAAGGCGTTTTGGTTTGGGAGCGTAAACACCTACCTCCGAAACAAAATGCCGAAAGAACTCCTGAAGTCGAATCCACAGAAAGTCCTTCAGGCTGCAGAGATCGAGGCGTCGGGCGTACAGCACGGCTAGGAGAAGTGCATATCAAATCTCCGACGGGCACCCTCGAAGCGACCATCATTCCCTGGGGTAAGGGAAAGACGATCTTTCGCGTCCATCCAGACGCGTACGGCAGCGCGCAGTTCAATCCCTCCGCAACCGGCAACGCAAGATTCAGTCCATTGGTGAATGCTGCGGGCAAGGTGATTCCGACCATCTACGCGGGGACAACTCTGGACTGCGCTTTGATGGAGACCGTCTTCCACGATGTTCCTTTTGCGGCGGGTCTGAAGTTGTGGTCAAAGACCTCGCATGTTGCCGGCAAAGTCTACTCGCAGCTGACGCTCAGCCGCGATCTCGCTCTGATCGATCTCTCGGCGATCGCCCTACACAAGCTCGGAATTTCCCGCAAGGATCTGATTGAGTGCGACGGCTCGCAGTATCCCGAAACCCGCGCTTGGGCCTTGGCGCTACACGACCAACATCCGTATGCCGAAGGTCTCACCTGGACTTCTCGTCAGGCCGATCCTGAGCGCGCTATCGTCTTATTCGAAGATCGCCTCACCGGTCCGGCGCTCGTTGCGAGTGGAGCGCCGACTTCACTTTTATTGTCCGACGGCAGCGCAATTCTTGAGGTTCTTACCCTGGCGCAGCGGCTAGGCGTCCTTTTGACTCCTTAGTCGAGAGATCTTCATCTCAGCTGGCTTGCGCCACACTCCCACTTTCCAAAAGTTCGATTGCACTATTCAATTGTGCGTCCGTTCCACTTCTCCGTTCTCTCCAGTCGAATTCAACACGCTTGTCTGGTTCGATCGGTGTTCCTTCCAGAACTGCTCCCTTCCATGTGTAGTAGGCACCGGTGGGCAGCGCCAATCTGTACCCTTCACCGACTTTCACGGACGTAGCAGACAGCAACCGGCCGGCGGTTGGCTCGCCTACAACGGTGGCGAGATTGTTCTCGCGAACGAATGCCACGATCATTTCAGCAGCGCTGGCTGTATGCCGATCAACAAGTACCACGACCCTGCCATGAAATGTCTTCGCACCAAGCCCTTCCGCCTCAAGGACGATGGGCGATTTGGTCAGCATTGCTGGACCGAACTTCGCAGCGAGCAGCCATAGAGAACCTTTCGAATCCGGAATGCTGTGGAAGCGTCGAAAGCTGTGTTTTTCCATCTCCAAGTTTGGCATCACTCGGTCTCTTGCTAGCGCGAAACCAACTGGAATTTTGGTTGGCGTGAGCAGGCTCATTACCCTCAATGCTCCTATTCCTCCACCGGTATTTCCGCGAAGATCGACTACCAGACTCTCAATATCTCCCAGCGATGTCAGAGAACGCGAGATTTCATTTGCCACCTCAACTCCCACGAGTCCAGGAAACATGGCGATCTTTAGATACCCCACGCCGTCATTCAGGTGCCGGGCCTCTACCAGCTTTGGTTCGACAAAATGAAGCTTTTTCCCTTTTGGGCGGACGATATCGACCATCACTCTACGTTTTTGATCATCCGCTCCCACTACCTCGACGCTCGTCTTTTCGCCCATTATGAACACTGGATGTTCTGGCGGGACGATGTTTTGATCATCGACGCTCAGGAGAATATCCCCTGGCTCAATACCAGCGGCAGAAGCTGCGCCACCTAAGTGCACATCCTGAAAGATCCAGCGCTTGCCGTACTCCGTTTCGTCTTCCAGATAGGTCGCACTCAGTGCTGCGCGGCTTGACGCCCTGCGCGCACTCTTATGAAAGAACCCGAGATGCGATGTTTGTAGCTCCTTCAAAAGATCACTGACCTCCTTCTCGAAATCCGCTGCGGTATGGGTGCCTTCAATAAGCGGCCGATGCCGCTCTACGGCGGCTTGCCAGTCCCCGTTCAACTTCTCAGGCGCATAGAAACGCTTTTGCAGCGTCGATAAAACGCGGTCGAGCACCCTCCTTCGCTGGTCAGAAGTAAGGGTTGCCGACGACTCAGCTTCATTCTGGGATCGATCTGAAATCATCGAGTTCTCCTAAAGGTGGAATGCAAATTGGAATTCTTAAACAGGCTGCCGCTCGGGTCTCCGACGACTTCGAAGCCGGCCCAAAAATACGGCGGATCGCCAGATGCGAGCATTTGAAGCTGAGCTTCTCTTAGCGATTCTCCTTTTTCCTCCCCGCGTCCAAGATGCTCATAGAAGACCGTCATCAGATGAGCTGTGGCATGGTCTTCAAGTTCCCAAAGCGTGGACACAACTGTTTGTGCTCCGGCTTCAACGAACGCATTCACAATGTTGGCAACTCCTTCTTCGCCGACCGGCCCTACACCTGTGTCACACGCCGATAGAGTGACGAGATTTGCCTTCAGTGGAAGACTGCGAATCTCGCGAATTTGGAGGAGCCCGTCATCCGGCCCATGCTCTTCTGGGGCAAACACGAGAGCCGAGCGATCCGAATATTCCATATCTGCATAGCCATGAAGCGCCAAGTGCAGAACGTTGTATTGGCTGAGTGGCAGATGCTTGAATTGCGTTTCCGTTGCAGCAGTTCCCAAGAGGACCGTATTCGGCTTTGGGAGATCGGCGGCGATCGATTCGACTTCATGTCGGCTTTCAGGCAACGCGATTAGTTCACTTCTCTCCGGACCAGAAGCAGCGCGCAGGATGCCGGATAAAAGTGTCTTCTTTGGTTGGCTGATGGTCCACGCAGCCACTCCCAGATACGGCATGGGTTCGAGAGCCATATTCTGCTCGCGATGCCGAAGGATGTGGAACACAGTCCCCGATGGAACCACGGTTACTAGATGGGAGGTGAGAACGTAGTGGCCCCCATCGGACAAGGCTGAGAACGGCAGTAGATGAAGCTTACCATCAGGTACTACGATGATCGAAGGCTCTTGCTTGTATGCCGAAACTGGTTTGACCAAGTCGTTGAATAGCTGCTGCGCCAACCCAACGTCAGTCTTCCTCTTTATCACTGTGGATCGATAATCCGTAGCTTCTCTTTCCAATTCAGATTTCGCCTTTAGTGTGTATCGCTTCACAGTTGTCTTGGTAATTGCGAGCACATACGAACTCGGCTCGTCCAGGACATACTCCAACAAGAGTTCTGACGGGCTCAGGTCGCTTTGCAATTCGCTCAAGTCGGCCGGCTCCGTCGAGAAGTGGTCGGGTTTGAAATTCGAATTGATCTGTTGTTCGGTGTCGTAGATCGTTTGCAGAATGCTCTGCCTTGAGCCAACGTTGTCGGTATCCAGCAATTGCAAATTGAGATTCGTGAGAACCTTCTCCGCGGTCGTCGGCTCGTGTGGCGTGACTGGTTCATGATCCTCAAGTGCCTGCGCTTCCACTCGCCCTCGGGCACGCTCGATTGCTCGGAACGCCTCCTTGTTCCTGCCTCGGTTGCTGAGCGAGGCGAAATACCCTGCATAGACTTCGCTCAATTGCGCGAGCAGTTGGCGCTCAACAGTCGGCGTCGGCACTTTCGACAACAGAGCATCAACCAGATCCGTGCTCTTCTGATAGAGTTCGTCGGACGCTTTGGCATCTCCAAGTTTCGCCAGAATCTCCGCCTTTGTCGCGAGATTCCGCGGCACAAAATAGAGTTCATCGGGAATCTGTTTGTTGGCTGCAATTGCTTCGTCAACGGCTGCGAGAGCCGGTTGCAGCTCCCCCTGTTGCAGGTCTGCCTTGGCGAGTAATCCATCCGCCTGAGTCACACCACGCCAATACGACAACTGTTTCGCGTATTGGATGGCGCGAGAGTAATCAGTTGCGGCTCGATTCCATTGGCCCATCCGTCCGTAGACACCAGCTCGGGCTTGATAGAGCTCATAGAGATGTCCGGCCAGGTGGTAATTGGACGCTCGTTGCATCGCTTCCGAAGCCAATGCCAATGCTTCTTGATTGCGCCCCAGCCCGCTTAATGCTTCTATTTTCGCCGTTGTTGCAATCGTTGGATACGCAACTTCCGGCTTGTCCTTCGAAACCTTGATTGCTTCGTCGAGCGGTCCAAGAGCTTCTCCATACTTTTGCAGTTCGACCAGGCCAGTGCCATAGACACTCGCGTATCGAATGTGAGCAGCAGGATCAGCAACCTTGGCCACAGTCCATGCCTTGACTACGTTCTTCTTGGCAGTAGCGATGTCTCCCAGAAGGAATGCCGCGATCCCCTTGCTCGCCAATCGCCCTAGAGGCGAGCAAGTAGTGGTGTCGTTGCCTGGCAAGACTTTCGACTTGTACCCACGTGGCTCGTGCCATCGCAGAGTCGTAATTCACTTCCAGCATCCCAAGGATCGTCAGGATGCGAAGTCTTGTCTCAGGGTCCTGCGCTTCCGGCAGAGAGAGATCCGCCGTCAGTTCCGCAAGTTGCGCCGGAACACTAATAGAGGATTCACTTTGAGCGGGAATTTCGCTGACGTGTACGTACAACGCCTTCGATGGCTCATGATTTCGATTGAATCCAAGTTCCGCTTGTCGGTAGAGGGGTTCCGCGGCGATCCAGTTGTTGACCCATGACTTCTCGTCGGCTTGTTCCAGCAACGCCTCTGAGGAGCCCGGAATCCTCCAATGGAGGACGTGATATCCAACAACACCCAACAGGACAGCCAGGAGCAATCCGGCAGCGATGCGAAGAGTGGGGGAGACTCTGAGTCGCACTACGCACCATTACCCTTCAGTCAATTCTGCCAAGGATTGGCGATTAGATCAAATCTTCTTCCAAAGTCCGCAGATTTCAGGCCCCAATCCCATGGACTTGAGAAAATCGGGATTGAGCATCCTAAACGACCGGCCGTTATCTCATATAACGCACCGTTAGGGTACCGTAGATCTGTTAGCCAAGAGTCTACGAGCGCTAAAGTTGCAGAGTGGCGGATGATTGGTACGAGAATCGAATGACCCTCAATCGCCTCGGTGCTGCTAGACGGGGTTCACTCGAGTCAGTCTGTGAAGGCCGACAGCTCTCTCGATTGGTGGTAAACCAAGTGCTGAAACGAATAGGGTGCAACGGAGGGTAACACCACAGTAGAAACTTGAAAACATATGTTTGAACAGAGAGATTCTGTATTCACAACCCCGGATATTCCACCCTACGTCAAATTGATTAGGAAGCTTGGGGAGACGTTTGTCGTTCGCGACGTGATGGTCCCGTTTTCTCAAATCGAATATGTGAAGCCCGGAGATGAATCTGGCGCGAACCGAATCGTTGAGACTAAGCGGTATTCCGTGGTGCCCGTTTCTGACGACGGGCATTCGTTCCACAGCGCCTTCTGCACCGAGCATGAACCAAATAATCCCCGAAGAATAACGGGAGAACGGCGAACCACAATTTCCGACTATATTCCGGACTCGACTCCGCTCGCAGATGCGTTCTTCCTCTTTGGCGGTCGGGAATGGTATTTCACACTTCGCAATAATCAAATCTCTGGACTGATCACATATTGGGTGTTCAACAGTCGCGAATTCCGAGTCCTCCTCTACGCTGGCTTAAGCCGGGTTGAGGAGCTTTCACGGGATGTTCTAGCTAAAGACGGATGTGGCCTACTGGATGAAGAGGGGCTAAACCTCAGCGAACAGAGTGTAGCAAAGATCAAGGCCCGCATGAAGCCGACGTGGATGGAAAATGGCGGCAATCGGTTCGTTGATGAATTGGACTACCATCAAATCAATACTTCGCTAAAAAAGCATTCACCTTGGCGAGATTTTTTGGCCCAACATTGTGGCAAACGTGCGAGCAACAGCGAATACGATAGGTCATATGATTTCACTGACCTCAGAGATGCAGTGATGCATGGTCGTGTGTTGTTTCCTACTTACCGCGAGTTCCTAAAGCACGTTCCGCTGACTAGAAGTATTGGCGAATTAATCGGCCTCCTTGATAAATATCTTGATGGAGATAAGCCACAAGCAGGGGTTGATCTTGCTAGAAGTTGATCATTCTCTATCTGGTTGTTCCGTTCAATTCCTACCGGTATCTGAATTTACCTTCCTGATGCCTGTCGGGCATCAATCCTGACGAAAAAGGTCTTGGACGCCTGTGGAATTTTAGGGCACTCTCTGGAAAAGGAGGTCGCTAATGGCACAGGTGGTCGCAAAATTTCCCCCTCGCTCAGTCGACAATCATTCATTCGGTATTCCTGATTTTGAACCTCTCCTCAACAGCCACCAAGCAGCACAACTCTTAGACATTCATCACAAGACCCTACAGAAGTTGGCAAGGCGAGGAGAGATCCACGGCTCCCACGTTGGAAAAATGTGGCGTTTCCGCGCTTCTGACCTCAACGAATGGCTGGACCGGCAGCAACGGGCCAGTTGAGCATCGATCCTTGAAGATTTTCCTTCGATCTCGCTCGTGACCGAATTCTCGGCCACAAGAGGATTCGCACTCTCACAAATCATCTCGCAGGCTTCCGAAAGGAAAGCAACGGGAGCCCTCGACCTCTGCCCGTCGTCGCGGTAGGCTGGAAGCAGCCATCCGTGGCGCCTTCACAAGGAGTATTTATGTCAAGGCGGACACGGTATCAACAAGGAAGCGTGCAGCGCGAGAAGCGGCTTAGCGGATCGGATGTTTGGATTTATCGATGGTACGAGACTGGCACTGACGGAACGAGCAAGTATCGCAAGGCTATCGTCGGTACGGTCGCAACTCTTGCCAACGAAACTTCGGCCCTCAAAGCAGCTCAAGCGTTGCGCATCGACGCCAACCAACAAGCCCCGCACGCGGAAGGCGGGCCGAGAACCGTTGCCGAACTGATCGCTCATTACCGGCTCAAGGAATTGGCTGGTGAGAATAAGGGACGCAAGGCATTTTCGACACGAGCCGCATACGAATGCTACCTAAAACTCTGGATTCTCCCCCGCTGGGGAGATCTCAGAATCGACCAGGTCAAGTCAGTCGCTGTTGAAGAATGGCTGGACAGCATCAAGCGAGCGAAGGGGACGAGAGCAAAGATCCGAAATATCATGAGCGCAATCTTCCATCACGCGATGCGGTACGAGTGGGTTGACCGCAACCCAATCAAGCTTGTCCGTCAAAGTGCGAAAAGGGAGAAGGTGCCTGAGGTACTCGAACTTTTCGAACTCCAACTCCTCCTCAGCAATTTGTTCGTTCGGGAGCGTACTTTGGCTCTTCTCGATGCCGCAACTGGACTTCGGGTCAGCGAACTGCTTGCTCTTCGTTGGAGCGATGTCGATTTTGAGAATCTGGAGCTCAATGTCACGCGATCGATCTGGCATCAGGTAGTCGGCAACTGCAAGACGGAAGCCTCGCCAAGCCCGTCCCCATGGACAGCTATATGGCGGAGGATCTGCTTCGGTGGCGACGCCAAAGTGACTACGCATCAGATGACGACTACGTCTTCGCTAGCGAGACCATGAAGGGCAACCAGCCCTATTGGCCGGACAACTTAATGAAGCGTCATATACGGCCAGTTGCCAAGGCAAATGGCATCAACAAGAACATCGGCTGGCATACATTCCGGCATTCCTTCGGCACGTTGCTGAAGGCGAACGGAGAGGATGTCAAAACCGTCCAGGAGCTCTTACGGCATGCCAATAGCAGGATCACGCTTGATGTGTACACACAAGCAGTGAGTTCGAACAAGCGGGCAGCACAGAGCAAGGTTGTTAAGATGATGGTTCCAAATCTGGGTGAAATGAAGGATGAAAAACATCCTCAAAATGGGCGGTAGATATCTTATTGCACCCATATCGAACCCAGATTTCGATGTCACTATAGGTCCATACGTTCCGTAAGTCTTTTGGAATGTGTGGCGGGGACGACGGGGCTCGAACCCGCGACCTCTGCCGTGACAGGGCAGCGCCCTACCCCATCAAAGGATGAGTTCAATGACTTCCCAGCACAGCTCTGAACCTTTTTGGATCGACGAACCCGACTGGCTTTGTGCCGTAGAATTCTTGAACGACGAGGACCCAGAGGGTCGAGACCTCGCCGCTGATACGATTGGTTACCTACTAGGCTATGCGCGTCTCACGAACACCCGGTCACTAGCGCTCATAGGTGATCCATCGGAGATGGCATACGAGATCTTGTTTTCATTTTCCTCTCCGACAGAGAAGAAAAGATTCTTGGACCTCATCCGATCAAATGACGGATTAGGAAACGAATATATAGCGCTCAACTATGTCTTCGCAAAAGATCGTGACTTTCAGGACTTTTTGAAGACTCCTGAGGCGAAGCAGATCAGTTCAACATTGCGCGCGGGAGGAGTATCGGTTCCCGAAATTGCACAGAGAAACTCGCCTCGCGTAACTCGTTACTCCCTAACATACCTGTAGGCATCTGAAAGCTCCCCGTTGATGCCTGTCGAACATCGATCCTGACGAAAAAGGTCTTGGACGCCGCTGGGATTTTGGTGCAATCTCTGGGAAAGAACTTTGGCCCTCAAAGCTAGGACGAATTGGACGCGTTTCGAACAGCGATTCAGACTTGTTCGAGGATACGCAGAAACGGTTGAGGTGAAAATGCCTAGTGCCCCGATTAGAAAAACGTCAGCTCCTTTTCAGCTTCGTGAGAAGAATAGCGGTCCGCCAGTCCCACCGCAGCACCTCCTACCAAAGAAATTGCCTCAGTCTCAGGACTCCACGCACGCCAGTCTCCAAGGAACCGCTGACGCCCTGGACGGCGTAAGTTTCTTGCGTCTACCAGAAGTGAAAGCGGTCACGGGTCTATCGAAGTCTAGCCTCTACGCACTGATCCGTGCGAATAGCTTCCCGGCGCCCGTCCGACTTGGGCCGCGTACAGTCGCATGGGTAAGATCAGAAATCAAGCAATGGGCTGCCGAACGTGTCCTTACGTCAAGATCGACTACTTTACATCCGGACAGTAAACGGATGCCGCAACCCGCTCTTCGGGATGCTTGGGCTTCGTCGAAGAAATGGGCTTAGGCCGCCAGTGCTCTCCTGCCTTTAGCAAGCTGCGCATCCAGATAGTCAGCCCACCATTGCATCATCGCTGTACGCTGCTTCAGATACTTCGCGTGGTTGTAGGCCGCAGCCACTTTGTTGCGCTTCATGTGGGCGAGTTGCAATTCGATATGCGCCTCCTCGAATCCGTTCTCATTCAGAATGGTCGATGCCAGCCCACGGAATCCATGTCCGGTCATGCGGTCTCGATAGCCAAGCCGGTAGAGTGCATACAGAATCGTGTTGTTGCTCATGGGCTTCTTCTTATCGTTGGCTCCTGGGAACACAAGGTTGCCATTGCCTGTGAGCATTTTTAGCGCCCGCAATACTTCCACGGCTTGACGTGACAAGGGAACGATATGCGGAGTGTTCATTTTCATGCGCTCCGGTGGAATGATCCAACGGGCCTCATCCAGATCGAACTCTGTCCACGGTGCTTCAATTTGCTCGCTGGTGCGTACGAAGGTATATGCCATCAACTTCATGGCAAAGCGCGTGATTGCGTCTCCGTTGTAGTCGTCCATCTTCGCCAGCAGCTCCGGCAACTCTTTGGCATCCACGCGGGCACGGTTCTCTGTCCTGGCTTCGGCCAGAATGTCCCTAGGCTTGAAATCCGCAGCAGGATTTCGACTTGCGACATCACGAGCAATCGCATAACGAAAGATCTGTGAAGTGGTTTCATGCGCACGCTTGGCAACATCTCTCGCATCGCGTCTCTCGATTGCAAGCATGAGTTCCCGAACGTCGGCAGCCGTTACCCCGTCAATGAACTTGTGACCAAACGCCGGGAAAACGTCCGCTTCCAAACGCCGCCTGACGGTATCGGCGTGACGGGGAGACTTGCCAATAGACCACCATCTCCACCATTTGCGGGCGACGTTCTCAAAGCTATTCTCAGCTTCACGCTGTCGTGCTTCGGCTTCCCTCTGTTTGGCGTCGGCTTCCGCCTTGCGTTCGGCCATCGGATCAACCCCCGTCGCCAGGGTTTTGCGAGCTGCAAAATGGCGTTCGCGGGCCTGGCCGAGGTTCACAAGAGGATACTCGCCCAACGCCATGAGCTTTTCTTTGCCATCGAACCGATAGCGCCAACGCCAGAGCTTCGATCCTCCGGGATTGACCAGCAGAAACAAGCCATCACGGTCATATACCTTGAATGGCTTTTGGCCCGGCTTCGTTCCCCGAATTGCGGTATCAGTCAGTGCCATTCATCAACCTCCATCCGCGAATTTTGGGTCGTACCCCACCTTCAAAGGAATTGTACCCCAATTCGTACCCCAGTTTTTGAATGGCTCTAGGCGCACGTCCGCGCACCTTATTGGACGAAAAACCCCTAAATTATTGGTCTCTTGGAGGATTTTCTTGTCTGACGAGGTTTGGAGAAGTGCGAGGAAGTGCGGTGTTGGTTGCCCCCCAGGGATTCGAACCCCGATTGATCGGTTCAGAGCCGACTGTCCTACCATTGAACGAGGGGGCAACAGATTGAAGGAGCCGCAGATGGTGGTCGCTGGCTGCCTTTTAGAGTGTACGAGGTGGGGGAGATAAGGTCAACGTGCGGGTGGCGTCCTCGCTGTGGTTGTGTGCGGACTAGAATGCGAGATGGATCGTTTGGAGAACACACATGTTTGAACGCTATACAGAGAAGGCGCGCCGGGTGATTTTCTATGCCCGGTACGAAGCGAGTCAGTTTGGGTCGCCTTATATCGAGGCCGAGCATCTGCTGCTCGGTTTGTTGCGGGAGGACAAGGCGCTGACCAACCGTTTTTTGCGGTCGCAGGCGTCGGTGGAGTCGATACCAAAGCAGATTGAAGGGCGTACGACGATTCGGGAGAAGATATCAACGTCGGTCGATCTGCCGCTGTCGAATGAGTGTAAGCGAGTGCTGGCGTATGCGGCTGAAGAGGCGGAGCGGCTTTCGCATAAACATATCGGGACGGAACATCTGCTGCTGGGTCTGCTGCGCGAGGAGAAGTGCTTTGCGGCGGAGATTCTGCAGGAGCGTGGGTTGCAGCTGCCGGCTATCCGCGAGGAGTTGCAGCGAACGACACACGAGATTGGGCAACGGCGCGGATACGACATGCCGACTAAAGTTTCGCGCGAACTAACACCGTCGGCCGCGAGCCAACTGATCGCGGCTGACTTTCTGGATGTCTCGTGCCGCAGGCTGGGACAGATGACGGAGTACCTTGTGGCTTGCGTGAAGAAGTTGTCGGAGGAACAGATTTGGCAGCGGCACGGGGCACATGAAAATGCGGTGGGAAATCTGGTGCTGCATCTTTGCGGGAATGCTCGGCAGTGGATCATGCATGGCGTGGGCGGGGCGCCGGATGTGAGGGTTCGGGATAAGGAGTTCAGCGCGGATGGCGGCATGAGTGGTGCAGAGTTGATTGCGCTGTTTGAGGCGACGATGGATGAGGCGAAAAAGATTATTGCGGCTGTGCCAGCGGAGAGGATGACGGTGAGAGTGCATCCACAGGGGCGCGATGTGAGTGTGCTGGAGGCGATCTACCAGGTGGTGGGGCATGTGCAACAGCATGTGGGGCAGATCATTTTGCTGACCAAACAGATGCTTGGGACGGATTTGGATCTGACGATGCCTCGGCCGCGGTGATTTGTGTTTCGCGCGGCCTCGCATTCTTTGACGAGCCGATTTCCCGACGTTGAATCGAAAGGCGGCTGGAGAATAAGGCATACCCCAGGGGAGACCCAAAGCTAAAGCATTGGGCTACCAGCCGCTCGTTTCTACAGGCATAGAGAGCCAAGGAAACCCAAGGCTAAAGCCCTGGGCTACCAGCCTTGGCGTACCTAGAAGCGAAGATTGGGATTTGTCAGAAGCTATCACTACAGAGTTGGATGAGTTCAGGGTGGGGTGGGTGTAGGTTGGGGTGGGTGGTTGCGGCGATGCAGGCGAGGCCTTCGAGGAGCGTGTGGGCGGGAGTGTTGAGGAACTGGTCGGGGATGCAGAAGACTCGGGCGGAGCAGACGGCTTTGAGGGACTGCCAGTTGCGTTGCGCGATGACGCGATCGAGGGGGACGCGGTTCCCTGCTCCGCACCAGGCGAAGAGGAGGACGTCGGGGTCGGCGGCGGCGATGTCTTCGGCGGTGGTGTGAGAGCCTGGGGTTCCCAAATAGCGTCCTCCGGCGGCTTCGACTAGTTCGGCTACCCAGGATTGGGAGTGGATGAGGGGCTTGCCCCACTCTTCGCAGTAGACGACGGGGGTCTGGGTGCGGCGCTCGCTGCGCTCACGCGTGGATGCGATAGTGGATTGCATGTGGGTGATGAGTGCTTCGGCTTCGGGTTGGGCATCGACTGCTGCGGCGATTAGGCGGATGTCTTTGTAGACGTCGGCGAGGGAGCGGGGGGCGAGGGTTAGGACGGGGAGGCCGGATTTTAAGATTGCGGCGAGGGCTTCGAGGCGATAGGGGACGCTGGCTATGACGAGGTCGGGTTTTGTCGCGAGGATCTCTTCGGTGTTGGCGGTCCAGCTGTCGTGGAGGATGTGGGGGTTTTGCGCGGCTAGCTCGGGGAGGGCTTCGAGGCAGTATTTTGTGCAGGCGCAGAGTGCGTCGAGTTTTTTTAGGGCGGCCAGGGTGATGGTGATCGAGGGTTGGAGGGAGGCTATACGCATTGGATTTGAGTATTGCATCTTGTGCGGGAGGTGGACCCCCACCCCTGTCAAAAGTTTGTAAAGTCTTCGAAGGAGATACTTTAGGGCTGGACTTCGGGTTTGGGGAGTTGTGCGGCTGGCGGGCTTTCTGTGATGTGTGTTTGTCAAGTGGGGCGTCATGCCCGGGCGGTTAGGGTCGAGAAGCGGATTTCTCCGCTTCGCTGCGCTCCGGTCGAGAATGACATCGTTTCTTTATGGGCCGTTCCATGTTTTGCCATTGGCTGTTGGAGAAAGGCGTCTTGGCGGGGTGAGGACTTGCTTTCCCACCCATCGCAAAATGCCTGTCCAGTCTCAGGACATGCTTTACAGATTGTCCCGGGACACGGTGTAAAGCATGTCATGAGACCGAACAAAAATGCCGCGATGGATGGGGCACCCGTGTTAACGGCGGGTTGAAGAGAACAGGCAACACCAAAAACAAAGACAAATACGGGGGTTCTTCGCTACGCTCAGAATGACAAGCGTTCTTGTGATCGAAAACTACTCCTTGTGATTGAAAACTACTCAATGACAGGCATTTTTGGGTGGTCCAAGCTAGCCCTGGCTGACCAAAACTATTCGACGGGGAGTTTGGCGTTGTAGCCGTCTCGGGCGATGACGGAGTACTTCTGGGGGTGGCCTTTTTCGTCCTGCATGCGGAGGGGGTGGCCTTCGTTGTCGACAAGGAGGACCTTGACCTTGCGGTAGCTGCCGTCGTTCTTGTTGTTGGTGGGACGGTAGGTGAGGACGTATTGGTTGCGGATGGAGTCGTTGATCGCGGCGAAGACGTCAGGGAGCGCGCCCTGGAACACCGGGTTGAAGCTCATGCCGCCGGTCATCGCGGCGAAGGTGTTTAGCTGGTTCTGCGCCTGGAGGTAGTCCAGGTTGGCGATGGCTCCGCCCATGCCGCCGCGACCGCCGTAGAGTTCGTTGAGCAACGCGCCGGTGCCGATGGTGAAGATGGTGGTGTTGGTGCTGGACTTGACCTTGGCGAGGATCTTGTCGAGGGTGAGCTTGGAGAAGGTGTCGCGGCCGGAGCCGATGAGGATGATGTACTTGCGGCCTTCGATGCGGCTGCAGCGGTCGAGGGTCTCGTAGAGGGCGTCGAAGAGGTTGGTCTCGGACCAGGTGGGGATGATGAGGGACTGAAGGGCCTGTGCGACGGTGTCCTTGTTGTTGGTGAAGTCGGTGAGGATGTGGGTGTGGAAGTCGTAGGTCATGACGGCGACGTAGTCGTCGGGACGCAACGAACGGAAGAAGTAGTACGAGGCGTTCCGCATGTCGTTGATGAGGTAGTAGCTGTTGGCGGCGAACTCGAGCAGCATGACGGCGGTGATGGGGGTCTGGGCGACGCGGACGCTGGTGATGGTCTGGGGGACTCCATCCTCTAGGATGAGGAAGTTGTTGGCTTTGAGGCCGGGGACGAACTGGTGGGTCTTGTCGAGGATGACGTTGGCGTCGATGTTGACGATGGGGACGTCGACGCGGAGGGAGTAGGTTTCATTGTTGGGGTTCTTGACTTTAGGCGCG
>WNFC01003225.1_pt1 | contig 19744 bp, 17 predicted proteins | sample 5400541 | NCBI WGS metagenome assembly WNFC01 (sample SAMN13153342, study PRJNA577476) | soil metagenome | isolation source: 120 cm saprolite under Douglas fir tree site 2 hole 2 replicate 1 | place: USA:California | collected 2015-04-18 | reverse complement strand
CATTTCGAGCGGCCGGAAGGATCGTTTGAGGCGCGGGCTTTTGGCAACGCGGTGCATGCGTTTGCGGAGATGCTGACGAAACAGCTCGCGGGGACGAGTGTCGATGCGTTGCTGCGAGAGGTCGTGGAATGGACGCCGCGGATTGCGGCAGTGTTGCGGGGGGATGGGTTGGCGCCGGCGGTTGTCGATCGGCTCGTAGCGCGAGTGAAGACGGCACTCGGCAATATGTTGAGGGATGCTGAGGGGTTGTGGGTTCTTTCGCCGCATGAGGATGCGATGAGTGAGCTTGCGTTGACTTCGTGGGTCGAGACGCGCAGCAGCGTGCGATTGGATCGGGTGTTTCTTGCCGGGCAGAGGCCGCTGGATGCGGGGAATGATTGTCTCTGGATCATCGACTATAAAACGGCCGCGCATGGGCGTGAGGGTGTGGACGAGTTTTTGGCGGAAGAGCGGGTGAAGTACGAGGCGCAGATGGATGCTTATGCGCGAATGATGCGGGATCGCGTGGAGGCGGGGAGGTTGCGCGTGGGGCTGTACTATCCGATGCTGCCGCGACTGGTCTGGTGGGTGCCGGCGGACGCTGACGATTAGGCGTTGGTTGTGTTGTGGCGGACGTCTGCCCCGCGCACCCAGAAGATGACGTCTTCTGCGATGTTGGTCGCGTGGTCGCCGACGCGCTCCAGATTGCGGGAGATGATGAGCGCGTTGAGAGACTGCGGGGTAAGCTCGGGCTTTTCTTTGATCAGCGTGCTGAGCGCATAGAAGGCTGCGTCGTTCATCTCGTCGACCTGGTCGTCGAGGAGAAGGACGGATTTGGCAAGGTCGGCGTCGGCTTCGATGAAGGCCTGGAGTGCTTTGCGCACCATCGCCGAGGCGAGGGAGGCCAGCTTGGGAATGTCGACGGGGAGGTCGATGTTGGCGAAGGCGCCCATCTCGCGGACACGGACGGCTATGTTGACGGCCTGATCGCCGACGCGCTCGAGGTCGGCGTTGATGCGGATGACCGAGAGGATGAAGCGAAGGTCGATGGCCATGGGCTGCTCCATGGCTAGAAGGTCTAGAGCCATCTGGTCGATCTCGCGCTCGAGGCGGTTGATCGAGGGCTCGGCGCGGAAGACGAGTTCGCAGATGGAGAGGTCGCGGGTGCGGTAGGCCTCGATGGAGCGTTGGATGGCCTGCTCTGCCATACCAGCCATGACCAGCAATTTCTCTTTGAGGTCGTCGAGGTTCTGGTGGAATTTAACACGCATCAGCCAAACCTCCCGGTGATGTAATCTTCCGTTCGCTTGTCCTTCGGATTGGTAAAGATCTTATGGGTTGAGTCGAACTCGACCATTTTACCGTTGAGGAAGAAGCCGGTGTTTTCTGCGACGCGGGCAGCCTGCTGCATGTTGTGGGTGACGATGACGATGGTGTACTGGCTCTTGAGCTGGAAGATGAGGTCTTCGATCTTCGAGGTGGAGACGGGGTCGAGCGCGGAGGCGGGTTCGTCCATGAGGAGAACCTCGGGGTCGACGGCGAGGGCGCGGGCGATACACATGCGCTGCTGCTGGCCGCCGGAGAGCGAGGCTCCGGACTTTTTCTTCAGGTCATCCTTGACCTCTTCCCAGAGAGCGGACTGCTTGAGCGAGCGCTCGACCGTCTCGTCGAGGATTCTGCGATTGCGGAAGCCATTGAGTTTGAGGCCGCTGGCGACATTGTCGTAGATCGACATCGTAGGGAAAGGGTTGGGGCGTTGAAAGACCATGCCGACGCGGCGGCGGATCTCGACCGGAGAGGCATCCTTGTAGATGTCGACCTCACCCATCCTGACGATGCCGGTGGCGCGTGCGATCGGGTTGGTCTCGTGCATGCGATTGAGGCAACGGACGAAGGTGGATTTGCCGCAGCCGGAGGGGCCGATGAGCGCGGTGGCGTGGTTTGCGGGGATGTGCAGGTTGATGTCCTGCAGGGTGTGATTGGTCCCGTACCACGCATTCAAATCCTCAACTAAAATGCCGACTCCCACTAGCTTCCCCCCTTGAGTACGCCGCGGTTGGCAAAGATGCGGACAAGCGTGACGGATACCATGATCATAACGATAAGGACAAGCGCGCCAGCCCATGCAAGGCGATGCCACTCGTCGTAGGGGCCGGTGGCGTAGACGAAGATCTGCAGCGGCAGCGCGGCGATGGGTTCGTTGAGTTTGAGGCTCCAGAACTGGTTGCCGAAGGCGGTGAAGAGCAGCGGCGCGGTCTCTCCGGCGACACGGGCAAAGGCCAGCATGCAGCCGGTGATGATGCCGGGGGAGGCTGTACGCAGGCTGATCGAGACGGCGGTGCGCCACTTGGGGACGCCGAGGCCGAGGGCCGCTTCGCGAATGGCGTGGGGGACCGTGGCCAGCATCTCTTCCGTGGTCCGGGTGATGGTGGGGATCATCATGATGGCGAGGACAACGCCGCCGGCCAGTGCGGAGAAATGTTTTTGATGAACCACAATGAGCGAGTAGACGGAGATGCCCATCACGATGGAGGGAACGCCATTGAGGACGTCGGCGGTGAAGCGGACTGCGGTGGCAAAAGGCTTGCCGCGGCCGAACTCCGCGAGGTAGACGCCGGCGGCGATGCCGATAGGAATACCCATGAGACTGGCGAGCATCAGGATGATGCCTGAGCCGACGATGGCGTTCGCCATGCCTCCGCCCGATTCGCCGACAGGAGCCGGGGCATGAGTGAAGAAGGCGAGGTTGAGCGAGCTTGCGCCTTTGTAGACGAGGTAGAACAGGATCGCGATCAGCGGAATGATGACCACAATCGTTGCGAGAACGGACAGGCCGCTGATGAAGTAGTTGGTTGCGGTGCGGCGGGCGTTGTTCATCCGCATGGACCTAGTTTGAAAGTCCATTGGTCTGGGCTCGTTATTGAGAGGTTGAGTGGCCATGTCAGTGCACCCGGGCGGGAGCGCCGCGTGTGACGGCCCAGACCATGAGACGGGCGATGGCGTTGACGACGATGGTGACGAGGAAGAGCGCGAGGCCGATCTCGATGAGCGCGCTGAGGTAGATGTCGCTGGTGGCCTCGGAGAACTCTCCTGCGATGACGCTGGCGAGGGTGTTGGCGGGGGCAAAGAGAGATTTGCTGATGTCGGGGTGATTGCCGATGACCATGGTGACGGCCATCGTTTCGCCGAGCGCGCGGCCCAGGCCAAGCATAATGGCGCCGACGATGCCGATGCGCGAGTTGCGCAGAACGCCGATGCGGATCATCTCCCAGCGCGTGGCGCCGAGAGCGAGCACGGCTTCGCGTTGGCTGTTGGGCACAGCTGTCATGATGTCGCGGGTCAAGGAGGAGATGATGGGAAGGATCATGATGGCGAGGATGATACTCGCTGTAAGCAGACCGACGCCGAAGTTCGGGCCACTGAAGAAGCCAGTCCAGCCCAGGGTCTTCACGAGGAAGGGACCAATCGGGTCGCGCATCAACGGCACGAGGACAAAGACTGCCCAGAGGCCATAGACGACGCTGGGGATAGCGGCGAGCAACTCCGAAAGGAACGAGATGGGAGCACGCAATGGGCGGGGACAGAGCTCCGTAAGGAACACCGCCACGCCGAGCGCCAGCGGAACCGCCATGCACAAGGCGAGTAGTGACGTGGCCAGAGTGCCGAAGATAAAGGGCAGCGCGCCAAAGTCGCCAGAGACCGGATCCCACGCCTGGCGGGTGAAGAACTTCCAGCCGAACGCCACAAGGCTGGGGCGGGAGTGAATCACCAGAATGCCGAAGATGAAGAGAACGATCGCGAAGATACTGCAGGCGCAGACGAGCATGACGGCGGCGAAGGTGTTATCGGCGACGCGGCCGCTTCCCCGCTTGCGGAGAAAGTCGCGGATTGGAGAAGGGGCTGTATCGATCACAGCCAGTGCAGGCTCCGGGGAATGGACCGCAGGCGCATTGGGCAGGATGGGAGACATAGGTTGTGATGGCCTGGGATCTCGTTCGTCAGTCATACAGGTAGAGATTCTGTCGGGTTGGTTCTCGATGTCGATTGTATGGGCTCGATGCTCCCACAATGCTCTTGAACCGGTAGAAAAAAGCGCCGCACGGATTGAGATGCCCTGAAAATCCGTGCGGCGGTGAGTGCTATTTGATGGTTGCTACGCTCTTGCGAACCATGTCCTGCACTTGCTTCGGCAGCGGAGCGTAGCTCAGTGAAGCTGCCTCAGTCTCTCCGTGATCGAGCATCCAGTTGAGGAAGCCAACCAAAGCCTTGGTCTTCGAGGCATCGCTGGCGTGAGTGGGGATCAGCAGCCAGGTGAAGCTGGAGATCGGGTAGGAGTCAGGACCGGCGGCATTCGTAATAGAGATTCGGTAGTCGGCGGGCATCGTCTTGGCTGCGGATGCTGCAGCAGCAGTAACGCCGGCCGTGCTGGCCTTGAGGAACTTGCCCGATGCGTTTTTCACTGCGCCAAAGGACATCTTATTCTGCTCGGCGTAGATCAACTCAACGTAGCCAAAGGCGTTGGGCGACTGACGAACCATGCCGGCAACACCTTCATTTCCCTTTTGGCCGATACCTGTGGGCCACTTGACTGCTGCACCAGCACCAACCTGCCTCTTGAAGTCCGGGCTCACCTTCGACAGAAAATCCGTAAAGATGAAGGTTGTTCCGCTGCCTTCGGAACGATAGACCGGCAGAATCGCATTGTTCGGAAGATTGACGCCGGGATTGTCTTTGGCGATGCGGGAGTCGTTCCAGTTGGTGATCTTACCGAGGTAGATGTCTGCGATCACGTCACCGGAGAAGTTGAGTTCCTTGCTCACTCCAGGGATGTTGTAGACCGGAACGACAGCGCCTAGAACAGTAGGAAGTGCAATAACCTTGACCTTGGCCGCGGCAAGCTGTTCATCGGTCATGGTGACGTCGCTGGCTCCAAAATCGACCGTGCCTTCCGTGACCTGGCGGATACCGCCGCCCGAGCCGATGGGCTGGTAGTTGATCTGGACGCTTGAGTTCTGCTGTTTGTACTCGTTAAACCACTTGGAGTAGATCGGGTAAGGGAAGGTCGCTCCTGCCCCGTTGAGATTCTGAGCGTTGGCTCCCATGGTTACGAATGCCAATACTCCCGCTGCGATAAATTTCAAATTCACAATTCCCCCTCGGCTAAAAATGCATTGATTCTGCAATCAGGCAATACACCACATATTGAGTGTGAGGGGGAATTGTTACGGGGAGGTTACACGGGGGTGAAAACGGCATTATTCGATGGAAGATAGCGCCTTTGGCAGGGTAAAGATGAAGGTACTGCCAGCGTTCAACTCGCTTTCGGCGCGAATGGACCCGCCGTGCGTCTGAACCATGTGCCGTGCAATGGCGAGGCCCAGACCGGTGCCGCCGGACTCCCGGGAGCGGGCCTTGTCGACCCGGTAGAAGCGCTCGAAGATGCGGTTGAGGTGCTCGGAGGCGATGCCGGGGCCGAAGTCGCGGACGCTGAACTCGACGGCGCCGCCGGGGCCAAAGGAGCCACCGGGGTCCGATACCTCGCGTGCGCTCACCAGGATTCTGCAATGGGGCTCGTTGCGGGCCTGGCCGTACTTGATGCCATTTTCGATGAGGTTGCTGAGGACCTGGAGGATGGCGTCGGTGTCGGCAACGACTTCGGCGGTGGTGGTCTCGCCGATCTCGAGGACGGCCTCGGTGTCCTGCACGAGTCCGCTCATCGCCTGGACGGCATCGCGGACGAGGATGTCGGCGGGGATCGGCGCGGGGTGGAGCTCCTGCTCGGAGGACTCGACGCGCGCCATGACCAGGAGATCTTCCGTAAGACGGTTCATGCGGGTCGCGTTTTTCAGGATAGTGGAAAGAAATTCGCGGGCTTGATTGCTGAGCGATGCTTCGTGGTCGAGCAGCGTCTCGACGTATCCGGAGATGGAGGTGAGCGGGGTGCGGAGTTCGTGGGAGACGTTGGCGACGAAGTCGCGCTGGGTGCGTTCAACCTGCTCGATGCGGGTGATGTCGTGCAGGACAGCGACCGCGCCGCCACCGGGCATTGGCGAGACGTTGACCTCGAAGATGCGGCCGGGCACGAGCGAGGTCGAGCGGCCTTCGCTGACGATGCGCTGATCGAGCGCGGTACGGACGCACTCGAGAACTCCGGGGTCGCGGATGGTCTGGACCAGAGCGTGTCCAAGGCGCACGGCGCTGCCGGAGGAGGTGTCCGGAATCAGCCGCTGCATGCGCTGATTGCTCCACTGGATGCGGCCCGCTGCGTCGACTGCAACGACGGCGTCCTGCATGCTGTCAATCATGGCTTCGAGCTCGCGGCGGCTCTCGGAGGCGCCGTTGAGAGCGTGTTCAACATGGTCGGAGGCAAGGGAGATGGCGCGAGCCAAGCCGTCGAAGTCGCTGTAGGAAGAATCGATGAAGCCGACGTGACGATCGGGAATCGCCGCGGTCGAGGCCTCAAGACGGGTGATGTTCTGGCGCACCGAACGGGCCAGGAAATAGGCATTGATGGCAGCCCAGCCGATGAGCAGCACGGCGAGCACCCAGCCGCGCGGGTTGAACCATATCCGGATCGCGACGACGAAGGCCAGGGCGATCGCTATGCGGATAAAGAACGAAAGAAAGAGACCACGCTTCACGAACTGCCTCTATGGTACGGTTCTCAGTTGCCAGTTCTCAGTTCTCAGTTGTCAGTTCCAACTTCCGGAGTCGTCGCGTTGAACTGAGAACTGACAACGGAGAACTGACAACCTTCACCAAGAATCGCCGTCTGCAACGATCGTTTTCAAGCTGTTACAGCCTTCGGAATCTCAAAGCGATAACCGGCGCCCCGCATCGTCTTAAGATAGCGCGGCGTCTCGGCGTCTTCCTCGATCTTCTCGCGAATGCGCCGGACATAGACGTCGACCGAGCGCGGGGTGACGAAGCGGGCGTCGCCCCAGACGGCGTCGAGCAGGTGGTCGCGGCTGAAGACTCGCCCCGGGTGGCGGGCAAGATAGTCGAGGAGACGGAACTCGGTGGCGGTGGTTGTGACCAGCTCGCCATTGACCCGAAGCTGCATGGCGCCGGCATCGATCTCGACGTTCTCGAACTTCAGCAGGGAGGGCGAGCTTGGCCGCTCGAACCGGCGCAGAACGGCCTTGACGCGGGCGACCAGCTCGCGAGTGGCGAAGGGCTTGGTAATGTAGTCGTCGGCACCCATCTCGAGGCCATGGACGCGATCGTTCTCCGCGGCGCGCGCGGTGAGGAAGATAATCGGGACGATGCTGAGCGTGGGGTTCAGACGAAGCCTGCGGCAGAGGTCGAGACCGTCGCCACCGGGGACCATGATATCCAGCAGGAAGAGCGCTGGGGGTTGTCGCTCGGCATCCGTAAGTATTTGGTTAATCGCTAGATACGGGCGGACAGTAAAACCTGCGCTTTCGAGATGGTACTGCACCAGGCGGGAGATATCCGCATCATCTTCCAACACAAAAATCGTCTGACTCAATTCGTGAACCTCGGTCGAACTCGCAACAGGATTAACGTCAGGTTAGCGCAATCCGGATCGGAAGATTGCGAACGTACGATGAATCGTGCTGTGGAAGCCGGAAATTGTGTACCCACGTATACTCTAGAGTATTCTACTTGTCCGTCGCGTCATGGAACTCTATGAAACTGAACTCCAATCTCGTGCTTTGCGTGGACGACGAAGTCGTCGGGCTTCAGGTCCGAAAGATTCTGCTGGAGCGCGCCGGATACCGGGTCCTGACAGCATCGGATGGGCCTTCGGGGTTGGAGATCTTCTCCTCGGAGCCGGTCGAGGCCGTGGTGCTCGACTACTCCATGCCGGGCATGCACGGCGGCGAGGTGGCGGTCCGGATGCGTCAGACCAAGCCGCAGGTCCCCATTCTCCTGTTGTCTGCTTATATGGGTCTTTCCCCCGAGGTGACCTCTGTGGTCGACCTGTATATGACGAAGGGGGAGGGTGCGCCCGTACTGCTCGAAAAATTAGCCAGCCTGCTTCAGCCGGTAAATGCATCCCAAGAGTAAAGGCAAAATTACGGGGCGAGAGGCTGTGAATCTAAGGCAATTCAATAGCGTTCTGCGGCAGGTGTTTCTGCTGCCTGTGGTGGCCCTGCTGGTGGTCGCGGGGGCTCTCTACCTGCAGATCCGGAGCGCCAACGCGACCGTCGACCTGATTCAGGATTCGGATGCCCGCATCTCGCAGGCAACCCTGGTATCGAAGTTGATTGTGGATGAGGAGTCCGGGCTCCGCGGCTACGAGACGACCGGCGACGCGCAGTTTCTGCAACCCTTCACGGAAGCTGAATCGCATGTGCAGAAGGAGATTCAGAACCTTGACGCTATGGCGGGAACAGACGCAGATATGAAGCACGATCTTACTGATCTGCACGACGAGCACCAGACGTGGCACGATGGCTTCGCTGTTCCAGTGATTGCCCAGGTCCGTGGAGGCGGCAAGACCGACGACGTCGCCCTGAACCTGCACGGCAAGGTTCTGATGGACGCGGTCCGTCACGACCTCAACGACATCATCCACAAGGCCGAGGACAACCGGGCGCGGCGCATTGCTCAGTGGCACCAGCAGGTCCACATCATGCTGTTAGTGCTTCTGTTTCTGGCCCTGGGCATGGGGATATTGATTGGACTTTTTACGCGCAATCGCCTGCACACGGTTTCGGTCGCGTACCGGACATCGCTCGAGATATTGGGGTACCGGGCCGAGGAGCTCTTTCAGTCGGAACAACGGCTGCGCACCACGCTGGACTCCATCGGCGACGGCGTGATCACCTGCGATGCTGCCGGGCGCATTCAGATGATGAATCCCGTGGCGCGGGAGCTGACCGGCTGGAGTCAATCTGAAGCCGACGGACAGCCGCTCGAAAAGGTCTTCCACATCGTTAACGAGACAAGCCGCAAGACAGTGGAGACCCCGGTCTCCAAGGTCAAGCGGCTGGACCGTGTCGTCGGCGTGGCGAACCACACGGTCCTGGTCCGCAAAGACGGAATGGAGCTGAATATCGCCGACAGCGGCGCGCCGATACGCGATAAAAACGGAGAGATCATCGGAATCGTTCTGGTATTTCGCGACATTACGATGGAGCGCAAGACCCAGGATGCGCTGATCGCAAACGAAAAGCTCGCCGTCGCGGGGCGGCTGGCGGCGACGATCGCGCACGAGATCCATAACCCGCTCGATTCGGTCTCCAATCTGATCTACCTCATGCGCAATGGGGCAACGCCCGAAGAGTCGAGGCAGTTTATGGATATGGCCGAGCAGGAACTGGCTCGCGTCACGCAGATCAGCCGCGCCATGCTCGGGCTCTATCGCGAGTCGAAGGCGCCGGTCGTCATTGACCTGAAGGAGATGCTGCAGGAGATCCTTCTGCTGATGGAGCGCCGGTTTATCGAACTCAACGTGACCGTCTCAACCGACATGCCGCAGCCGGTCTCAGTGGCGGCGTTCCCAGCCGAGCTGCGACAGGTCTTCACCAATCTCATCGCCAACGCGGCTGAAGCTGCGAGCCCGGGGGGGCAGGTGAAGGTAAGCATCAAACCACAGGCTGCGGGCGCCCCACAGACTGCGGGCGCGGAGACAATCGGGCAGAAGATGCAGGCCGGAGCGACGGTGACCATCGCCGACAATGGCTCGGGCATTACCGCGGAGGTGCAGCCCCACCTGTTCCAGCCGTTCTTTACCACCAAAGGGGAGCACGGAACCGGACTGGGCCTCTGGGTCAGCCGTGGCATCATCAACAAGCACGGCGGCACAATCTCGCTGAAGAGCGACACCAGCCAGGGGGCACACGGTACCGTGGTGAGCGTCTTTCTGGCGACGAATCCAACGATCAACGCCGGTGGCGATTAGGGCTGGGTAGGGACTACTTAACACCGATCTGCACCGATAACACCGATAACAAGACGATTAAACGTAGCGATTACGAAGCTGCGGGGACTTGAAAGCGCACTATCCCATGGCTTTATCCTTATCGGTGTTATCGGTGTCAATCTGTGTTAAGCCTCTATTCAGCACTACTCATTCAGAGCAGCGATTTCAACTGTTCGGAGACGATTTGAACGGCCTTTTGGCACGCGGCACGGTCGACATCGTAGTGGGTGACGAAGCGGACCGAGTGCGGACCGACCGCGCTGACCAGAACACCTTTTTGCTTCAATGCCGCGGTGAACGCTGCGGCATCGCCTCCGCTGTTCTCTTCTTTGCCGCGCAGCTTGAAGATGACGATGTTCGTCTGCACGGATTCAAGATCAATCTCCGCTGCTTTGGGTACTGCTGCGACGGCATCCGCCAGCAGGCGTGCGTTCGCGTGATCCTCCGCCAGACGCTTCGGCATTTCGTGCAGGGCGATGAGCCCTGCAGCGGCGAGGATACCCGCCTGCCGCATCCCTCCGCCGAGAGCCTTGCGATGAATGCGCGCCTGCTCGATTGCTTTTTTGCTGCCGACCAGCATCGAGCCGACGGGAGCGCCCAACCCCTTCGATAAACAGAACATCACGGTATCAAAACCGCTGGTCAGCTTCGCGACGCTTACGCCGAGCGCGGTTGCAGCATTAAAGACACGCGCCCCATCGAGATGCACCGGCAGCCTCGCCTCCCTGGCTCCGGCCCATACCTCTTCGAGCACCGGCAGCGGCGTCACTGTGCCACCGGCCATGTTGTGCGAGTTTTCCAGGCAGACCAGTGCGGTCTGCGCCCGATAGTAGATCTTCGCGCCGATCGCCGGCTTGATGTGGTTCCACGTCAGGATGCCACGCTCAGCAGCAACGGTGCGGGCCACGCAGCCGGAGAAAGCGGCCATCATCGCCATCTCCCAATCAAGAACATGCGAACGCGCTTCGCAGATCACCTCCTGGCCATGCTGCGTGTGCAGGCGGATGGCGATCTGGTTCCCCATGGTTCCGGTGGGGACAAAGATCGAAGCCTCACGGCCGAATACTTCTGCAGCTTCTTTTTCCAATTGATTGATCGTAGGGTCTTCACTGTAGACATCGTCGCCGACCTCGGCGGAGGCCATCGCCTCGCGCATGGCTGGAGTGGGGCGGGTGACGGTGTCGCTACGCAGATCGATCATGGTGTTCGTTCTCTCCTGGTTAGTTAGTGATTTTTATGCTGCCGCAGAAATCAGCAGACGGTTGAAGACTTCGTTCGAGACCAGACGGCCGTGCGGGGTCAACCGCATATTGTCGGAGCTTAACTCAAGCAGCCCGGCATCCCGGACCTCGAGCAGCGTGGGCATGGCGTCGTCGAGCATGGCGTCGCCAAACTGGTCTCGCAGGTGGTTGAGGTCAACGCCCTCGTTCAAACGCAGGCCAAGGAAGAGAGACTCTTCGAAGGCCTCGTCGCGTCCAATGACGTCGAACTCGGGAGCGGCGGTGTTCGAGGCAGAATCGAGCAGGCGGAATGGAGTTGGAGCGGCGCCGAGGTATTCGTCCAAATCGTTGGTGTTGGCAAACCGCACGGCGCCCGTGTCGGTCGGCAGCATCGAGTGAGCGTCGAGACCAAAGCCTATGTAAGGTTGACGCTGCCAGTACTTGAGGTTGTGGCGCGAACGATGGCCAGGCCGCGCAAAGTTGGAGATTTCGTACTGCTGCACGCCTGCTGCTAGGAACGCGGTGCACGCCTGCTGATACCAGTCGGCGGTGTCGTCTTCGCTGGGAACGGACGAGGCACCATAGCGACTTCCCTGCTCCAGCATCTCGCGTCCCAGCCGCGAGTCGTCGTCCACTTCGAGCATATAGACGCTGAGGTGCGGAGCGCCGCTTGCGATGGCCTGCTCCACTGAATACCGCCAACTCTGGGCGCTCTGATGAGGAAGCCCGGCGATCAGATCGATGTTGATCTCATCAACGCCAGCCGAACGGACGCGCGCAAGCTCCGCGTCACACTGCTGCTCGGTATGAAGCCGGCCGACCGCTGCGGTCTCGCGGTCCACGAATGACTGCACGCCGAAGCTGATGCGGTTCATCCCCTGTCGCAAGAGCTCGGTAAGAGTTTCATCGGAGAGCTGCCCCGGTGCGCACTCGAGCGTGATTTCGGCATCCCTGGCAAGCTCGAACTCTCCGCGCAGATGCCGGAATATCTGCTTGAACTGTTGCGCCGACAGCAGGCTCGGGGTTCCGCCGCCAAAGTAAATCGTGTCTGCAGTTCGAGGCAAAACAGCTCGAGGCAAAGATCCTGCGATGTTCTGCGCCGCCGCCTGCGATCTCCGAATCTCCTCGCAGAGGCGGTCCACATACTGCTGCATCCGCTCAGCACCGAAGACTCCCGAGGCGAAGTTGCAGAAAGTGCACTTTGACTTGCAGAACGGAACCGAGATGTAGACGCCAACAGGTCCAGCCATTCGAACGACATGCCCTCACTTCAATTGTTTCATGGAGATTCATTTATTGGGGTGTAACTTAAACGTACTCCGTGGCTCTAACGTCTCAGAGGTAGACTTCATGTCGCCGCTTCGCTCTTTCGCCGTTGCCTTAGCCTTATTCGGAATTTTCACTTCCCTATCCGCTTCCGGCGCCGCACAGACGCCGCAGACCAACCGCACACCGGTCCTGGTAGAGCTGTTCACCTCGGAAGGATGCTCAACTTGCCCTCCGGCCGACGCTCTTCTGGCAAAGCTCGACCATTATCAGCCCGTGAATGGTGCCGAGATCATCGTGCTCGGCGAGCATGTGGACTACTGGGACAACCTCGGCTGGCACGACCGTTTTTCCTCGCACCAATACACGGAACGACAGAACGAGTACTGCGGGCGCCTGCATGTGGACAGTTCTTATACGCCACAGATGATCGTCGACGGAACAGATCAGTTCGTCGGCAACGATGTCGATCACGCCGTTCGCGCCATCCAGCATGCCGCGCAAGCGCCCAAGATCAAGCTGATACTCTCGCAGCCTGTTGTGGATGCGCAAAAAGTCTCCGCCTCCATCTCCTCCCCTGCCCCGATAACAACCAAAAAGGGGGACCTCTACGCAGCTCTGGTTGATCCAACGGACGTGACCGAGGTTCGCAGCGGCGAAAACGGTGGCCGCCGCCTGCAGCACGTAGGCGTCGTACGCAGCCTGCAGCGGGTTGGGAGCCTGAAGGAGCTCGGGGCGGCGGGTCCGGTTTCGTTCAGTCTGAATGCGCCCGGAGACGCGAAGCCGGGCCAGATGCGGGTCGTGGTCTTCGCCCAGCAGAGTGGCCAGGGAGCCGTGCTGGGCGCGGCTTCCGCGGGCGTGACCCCTTAGCGTTATTACAAATGGAATCCCATAGCTGCCACAAACATCTAAAATGGATAACGCATGGCAGACGAGCGAAAGCCGGAGGGCTCGAAGCAAGAGCCCGCGAAGAAGGCAGCGCAGGACGACGAGGTCGCAGGTAAAGCCTACGACGGTCGCCTCATGCGCCGGCTGCTGACGTATCTTCGACCGTACAAGCTGCAGACAACGCTTTCTGCGCTCTCGATCATCTTCAAAGCCGGCAGCGACGTCATGGGGCCGTATCTGGTCAAGGTCGCCGTTGACACCTACATGTCGGACACGGCTCCAGCAAAGCTCTCCTGGCTCGCCCGCCACCTCAGCTCGCGTCCGATGACCGGCATCACGCAGATCGGATTCCTTTATTTAGGCGCGCTTCTCGTCACCTATCTTCTCGAATTCCTGCAGACCTACACGATGCAGTGGACCGGCCAGAAGATCATGTTCGACATGCGCAGCCAGATCTTCCGCCACCTGCAGCGCATGTCTCCCGCGTTCTTCGACCACAACCCCGTCGGCAAGCTGGTGACGCGCGTCACCTCCGACGTCGACGCGTTGAACGAGATGTTCACCTCGGGCGTACTTGCCATCTTCGAGGATGTCTTCGTCCTCGTCTTCATCGTCGTCATCATGTTGCGTATGAGCTGGCCGCTAGCGTTGCTTGCCATCTCGGTCATCCCGGCGATCCTTTACGTCACCCGCATCTTCCGCCGCCACGTTCGCGACAGCTACCGCCGCCAGCGCCATGCAACCGCCCGCATCAACTCCTTCACGCAGGAGTACGTCTCCGGGATGCCGATCGTGCAGCTCTTCAACCGCGAGCGCCGCGCCTTCAACGACTACTCCGCCGTCAACGCTGAGAACAAACAGGCGTGGACTGACGCCATCTTCGCCTACGCCCTCTACTATCCCATCGTCGAATTCCTCAGCTCCACCGCCATCGCCCTCGTCATCTGGTTCGGAGGCGACGCCGTCCTCCGCAACACAGGCTATACCAACGGAGCGCTTCGCCACTCGATCTTCGGCACCGTCACCCTCGGCGTGCTGATCGCCTTCATCCAGTACGCGCAGCGCTTCTTCCGTCCCATCCAGGACCTCAGCGACAAGTACAACATCCTGCAGGCGGCGATGGCGGCCAGCGAGCGGGTCTTCAAACTGCTCGACACCGAACCGACCATCGTCTCGCCGGCCTCCCCCGTAGCCGGAGACGGTTCGGGCCGCGTCGAATTCCGCAACGTCTGGTTCGCCTATCAGAAACTCGACGAGGCACAACGTGCCCGCATCGCCACCGCAACCCACGAGGACCTCCGCACCTACGCCGACATCGAATGGATCCTGCGCGGGGTCAGCTTCGTCATCGAACCGGACGAGACCGCGGCCATCGTTGGCCACACCGGCGCGGGCAAAACCACCATCACCAGCCTGATGATGCGCTTCTACGACATCCAGCGCGGCAGCATCCTGGTCGACGGCGTGGACGTGCGCGAGCAGGACCTGAAAAAACTCCGCCAGCGCTTCGGAGTTGTCCTGCAGGATCCCTTCCTTTTCACCGGCACCATCTCCGACAACGTCCGCCTCGGGTCTACGTGGATCACTGACGAGCGGCTCGAGCGCGCCTGCGACGAGGTCAATGTCGGCGACTTCATCCGCACCCTGCCGCTGAAGTTCGCCGAACCTGTACGCGAGCGCGGCGCAACGCTCTCCACCGGGCAGAAGCAGCTCATCAGCTTCGCCCGCGCCCTCGCCCACGACCCCGGAGTCCTCATCCTTGACGAAGCTACGTCCTCGGTCGATACCGAAACCGAACTTCGCGTGCGCCTCGCACTCTCGCGCATGATCACGGGACGCACCTCCATCCTGATCGCCCACCGGCTCTCGACGATCCAGCGCGCGGATACCATCCTCGTCATGCACAAGGGACAGCTTCGCGAACGCGGTACCCACCAGCAACTCCTTACCCATCGCGGCCTGTACTGGAAGCTCTATCAACTTCAGTACCGCGATCAGGAGCTCGGCACGGGGACCGACACGACCGTACCGCTTCAGCCCCTCAGCGCCGACTAATCACCCGCAGCCGGCAAACTTCGCTCAGGTGCCTCAGAAGACCTCTCCTTGACCCACTCTGCAATTGGTTGCCAATACTCTTCCGTCGGCGCAAAGATCGGCGCATTGTGTGATACGCCATTGATGACGATCAATGTTCCACGCGGCCCGCAAGCCTCTGCGACTCGCGTCGCCATGGACAACGGAAATAGACCATCCACATCGCTGTGAACAACCAACACTGGCATCTCAATCGTGCTCGCGCGATGGACCGTGTCCCAGGCATCCGGCACCACGCGGGTCACCCATCGCGGAAAACCCGTCGCGATCGCAGCCTCGCGCAAGGATGAAAATCCTTCACACAAAACCAACCCATCGATCTCGACACGCGAAGCCACGGCGCAACCGACTCCGCTCCCAAAAGAAAATCCGAGCAGAACAATCGATGGGTGGCCCCGGCCTGCAAGCTCCCGGCAGGCCGCGATCGCATCTTCTTCGCAGTGTGCTGTAGTTAGGATGCCCGAACTCGTACCATAGCCGGAGTAGTTAAACACCAGCGAAGAGACGCCCATCCCCTTCAACAAGCCTTGCACCTTTCCCCAGTATTCGACCAGTTCGCCGATTCCGTGGCAGATCAAAACCGCCGGAGTCTCGTCGCCTGCCGAGACGTAGACAGCGGACAATCTTCTGCTGCCGCTCGGAATGACCAGCCGCTGCTCAGCGAAAGTGAAAGCGCTCAGCATCTGCTCCATGATGCCGTTCATCCGGTCGCTTCGAAGCAGCATGCGACTGGTCACGTTCAGCAGCAAAGTAAGAAATGCCTGCCTCATTTATTTGCCGCCTTCAGACAATCCTCCACCACCTTGTCGACGCGTTTCTGTCGTGCCTCCGGGCTCTGATAGTAGAAGACAGCCAACAGAGACGATCGCCGCTGCGCCTTCGTCATCGCCTCCCAGCCCTTCCGTGCGACAGGGACTCTCCGAAACGCCACCTCCAGCACCGGCGGCAACTCCTTCTCGCCCTCCATCGTCAACATCATTCGTTCGGCGATCTGCTCTGCCCTCCGCTGTCGTGCCTCCACGCTCTTCACTCCATCAATCCACTTCACGACCTCCCACCTTATCGGCTCGCTCAATCCCTCATACCACTTCCCAAGCTTTTTCTCTGTCTTCAGGAGCTTCGCCAGCTCCGGAGGAACCGTCGGCGTACGCTCCTCAAGATCAGGGACGATCGTGAAGTCCACCATCGCCCCGACCTTAGCCCCGGCGGCCTTCTGCATCTTCTTGTTCACTAAGAGAAAGTGACCGCCCCTCTGTGTAGCGGTAAATAACGACGTGCGAAAGACCTCTCCGCCCACCTCGACCTTCACCCGCAGCCTCACCATCCTCTTCCAGGCCGCTTCCACATCAAACGGAATCCAGGCGACAACCCACCCAAGCCCTCCCTGCAGAGGTTCCAATACCGCCCGAAATCTCTTCGCTGCACTTTGTGCCATACAATTCCCTCAAGAAAATCTACACTGGTTCCATCGCCATACCACCCAAACCGCGCATCTTTCTGTCTGCCGGCGAAGCCAGCGGAGACCACTACGGCGCGCAGCTCATCACGGAGCTTCGCAGGCGTCTGCCTCAGCTCGCCTGTTTCGGCCTTGGCGGCAGGGAGATGGAGGACGCAGGCCTCGATCGCGTCGTGCGAGCCGAAGACGTCGCCCACATGGGAATCACCGAGGTCCTCCGCCACATGCCTCGCGTCTACAGAGCCTATCGCAGCCTCGTGGCTGCCATCCGGCAACGGCGGCCCGATGTTGCCGTCCTGATCGACTTCCCCGACGTCAACTTCCGGCTTGCCCGCGAGCTGAAAAAACTCGGCACCCCGGTAATCTACTTCGTCAGCCCGCAGCTCTGGGCCTGGAAGCGCCGCCGCCTTCGCTGGGTGCAGCAGCGAGTTACCCGTATGATGGTGATCTTTCCATTCGAAGAACGCTTCTATCGCGCTCGAGGGGTCGACGCTAAGTTCGTCGGCCACCCGCTGGCGGAGCTGCCGAAGCCCACCATCTCCCGCGAAGAGTACGCCGCCGCCCATGGTCTCGATCCATCGAGGGAATGGATCGCCCTTTTGCCCGGCAGCCGATGGAAGGAGGTCACCTAGCCTCGACCATCGACCGCAAAGAGCTGGCGAACTTCATTGCAGGTCACGATGAGTGGTGGCCAGCGAATGCCGACTCGGCCATGAAGGCCTTCCACATCCGCCTCGTCCCCGACGCCCGCGAGGCCCTCCATCACGCGCGCGCCAGCGTCGTCGCCAGCGGCACGGCAACGGTCCAGGCCGCGGTCATCGGGAACCCCTTCCTGGTCGTCTACCGCGTCTCCCCGCTCACCTTCTGGCTGGCAAAACGCCTGGTTCGCTACCCACCTGAGATATGGAATCCCACCGAGGTCGACTCCGACGGCAACCTCCCAATCGCCATGGTGAACCTGATCGCCGGAGGCCGCATCGTCCCTGAACTGCTGCAGACCCGCTTCACCGCGGAAAACGTGGCCGCCGCCCTGCGCCCGCTGCTGGCAGGCACCCACGAGCGCGAACAGATGATCGCCGACCTGGCCGAGGTTCGCCGCGCCCTGCAACCGCCCCCTGGAACCGGTTCGATCCAGCAGGTTTCCGATGCCGTCGAAGCGCTTTTAGCCGGAAAGCTGCAGGCAAGTGGCCCAAATTCGACTGCAGGCGTCTAATAGGGGTGATGGCTGTACGATGATGGTTTGAGGAACTTCTAGCTGCATGTCTGCTCTCTCTCGTATCTTTCGAATGCCGGCCGCGACACTGCTTCCATTGTGCCTAATCACGGTGACCGCGTGGGCCGCGCCCGTCAAAGTCCAGATGCAGATCACCGGCTACGTGATCAACGCCGACCTCGACCCGGCTGTGAATCGCCTGACCGCAACCGCCGACGTGACCTTTACCGCGCTCGAAGAGTTAAGCAACCCCACCTTCGAGCTGAACAATGGTCTGCAGGTCACAAAAGCAACCGACCCCCAGGGCAAACCCCTGCAGTACGAGCGCCTGACCAACAACAACACCGTGCGCTTTACTCCGGCCGTGCCACTCGCGAAGGGCACCACCACGACCTACCACTTCGAGTACTCCGGCGCACTGAAGGGAGCCGATACCAGCCCGGTTGAAGGCATCAAGCTTGCCTCGATCGAAGACCCCATCAGCATTCTGCTCTATCCCGGCCGCTGGTTCCCCATGACCGGCCTGTTCACCAACCGCTTCACCGCCGAGATGCACATCCGCGTGCCCGGCGATGAACGCGTCGTCGGAAGCGGTAGCGGGGTCGCGGCACAAAAGAGCCTGCCCGGCAACCGCACCGAGTTCGCCTTCAAGTGGACCAAGCCAGGCTTCCCCGGCACCATCATCGCCGGCAAATTTCTCGACCCCATCACCGCCGGCAACATGCGCGTCTATGTCACGGAAAAGCACAAGGAGTTTGCCCACGACTTCGCCAGCACGGGCGAGCGCGAGTACCTGTATATGTCCGGCACCTTCGGCCAGCCCGAATCCACGCACATGAACCTTGTCGAGCTGCCCGACGACGCCGTCTCTGCCGCCTGGGCGCCGGAGATCGCAGCCATCGCCGGCAACCGCATCGCCGCGCGCAACGAGCAGCGCCTGCTCTCCAACACTCTCGCACACCAGTGGTGGGGCAGCCAGATCTCGCCCGCCACCATGAACGACGCCTGGATCACCAACGGCATGTCGCGCTACGCCGAGCTGTTGTACATCGAAGACTCCGCCGGCAAGAATGCGTTTCAATCCGCCATCACCGATATCTCCGCCGGGGCCCTGGCCTACGACACCGAACCGCTGACCACCATCGGCCGGCTTGACCCCTTCTCCCCGCAGTTCCAGTCGATGACGCTCGAGAAGGGAGCGATGGTCTTCCACATGCTCCGCTGGGAGATGGGCAACGACGTCTTCCTCAAGTTTCTGCGAGACCTGCTGTCGCAATATACCGACAAATCCATACGCACCTCGAATGTAGAGACCGTCGCGCAGGCCCAGTCCAATCTCGAGTTGACCGCCTTCTTCGCACAATGGCTCGATGGCACCGGCGCTCCTGCTTTCACCAATAAATACTCCGTCTTCCGCCTCGGCAGCAACAAAGGCTTTCGCACCGTCGGAGCCGTGGAACAGGATCTCGACCTCTTCCGCATGCCGGTCGAACTGCGCATCGAAACCGACGGCAAGACGGAGATCCGCCGCGTCGATGTCTCTGGCTCCGACTCGCACTATTCCGTCGAAACCTTCGGCCGCCCGCGCCGCATTCAGATCGACCCCGAGAACTGGCTGCTGAAGAGCACACCGGACCTCGCCGTGCGCGTCGCCGTGCTGCGTGGACAACAGCAGGTCGCCCAGGGTGACCTGACCGCGGCGCTGATCGAATACCAGAAGGCGCTCGACGCCA